>OLRU01002475.1_pt1 | contig 12974 bp, 10 predicted proteins | sample 1672961 | NCBI WGS metagenome assembly OLRU01 (sample SAMEA3136741, study PRJEB25190) | human gut metagenome | biome: human gut; feature: human-associated habitat; material: faeces | place: Austria | collected 2013 | reverse complement strand
ACTTCCAGTATAAAGTCGAGTGGGGTACCGACCTGCAGACCGAGCACGAGCGCTATCTGACCGAGCAGATCTTCAAGAAGCCCGTGTTCGTCACCGACTACCCGAAGGAAATCAAGGCATTCTACATGCGCCAGAACGAGGACGGCAAGACTGTCGCCGCCGCCGATATGCTGGTGCCCGGCATCGGCGAGCTGATCGGCGGCTCCCAGCGTGAGGAGCGCCTCGACGTGCTGGAGGCCCGCATGAAGGAGCTGGGCCTGAACACCGCCGACTACGACTGGTATCTCGACCTGCGCCGCTACGGCAGCGTCAAGCATGCGGGCTACGGTCTGGGCTTTGAGCGCCTGCTGATGTACGTCACCGGCATCCCCAACATCCGCGACGTCATCCCCTTCCCCCGTACCTGCGGTGGTTTTTGATGCAGCCCATTGCCGCACCGCTGCTGCAATGGTTTGACGCAAACAAAAGGCTCCTGCCTTTCCGGCAGGAGCCTTCTGCGTACCATATCTGGGTCAGCGAGATCATGCTCCAACAGACCCGTGTGGCAGCGGCTATCCCCTATTATGAACGCTTTATCGCGGCTTTGCCGGACCCCGCCGCGCTGGCGGCCTGTGAGCCGGACGCCCTGCGCAAGCTGTGGCAGGGGCTGGGCTACTACAACCGCGTCAACAATATGCAGAAGGCTGCCCGCATCGTCTGCGAGCAGTACGGCGGCGACCTGCCCGCCGACTACGACGCCCTGCGCAGTCTGCCGGGCATCGGTGACTACACAGCGGGCGCGGTGGCCAGCATTGCGTTTGGCATCCCCGTCCCCGCGGTGGATGGCAACGTCCTGCGCGTTTTTGCGCGGCTGTACAACGACGACGCCGACGTCATGGCCCCGGCAACGAAGAAAGCCTTTACTGTGCGGGTGCTGGACCAGATGCCCAAGGCCACGCCCGGCCCCTACAACGAGGCCCTGATGGAGCTGGGGGCGCTGGTCTGCATCCCCGGCACGCCCCACTGTGAGGAATGCCCGCTGGCCGATTTGTGCCGGGGCTATGCGGCTGGCCGGGCGGACCAGTTGCCTGTGAAGCCCGCGCCCAAGGCCAAGGGCAAGGTGCCCGTGACGGTGGCGTTGATTGAAAGTGAGCAGGGGTTGCTTTTGCAGCGCCGCCCCGCACGGGGACTGCTGGCCGGATTGTGGCAGCCCGCAGCGTGGGAAAAAGCGCTGACGCGGGACGAGCTGACCGTCGCACTGGCAGGCATCGGTGTACAGGCCGCGCTGGACGAGCCCCTGCCCCCCGCAAAGCACGTATTTACGCACAAGATTTGGGAACTCGGCGGCTGGAAGGGCACCGCCCCCGCCTGTGCTCTGCCCGACGGGTATGTCTGGGCCGCGCCGGAGGATTTGGCAGAGGTCTACCCCGTGCCGAATGCGTTCGGGGCGTATGTGAAGGCGAAGTGAGGGTGAGTTTCTCATGGCCATGAACGGCCAGAGCCCCTCAGGCCTTGCGGGCTCTGCTCGTTTGCCGCTATGTATAACACCTCCCGTGGGCTGTGCGCCAGCCACACACCTCCCCGGAGCGGTCAAGACCGCTCCCTACAAACCGGCCGTGAACGACATTCCGTAGGGAGGGGTCTTGACCCCTCCGCGCCCGTGTGCGGTTAGCGCCCGTAAAAAGGCAATAGAGCCGTAGGGGCCGCACATGTGCGGCCCGCAGCCTGCCCGTCAGCACCCGTTCCAGGAAAGCCGCGGGCGGCATATATGCCGCCCCTACAAGCCATCCCGCAAACGCCCGCTTGCCTTATACGTCCCGGGCCGGGCATGCCCGGCCCCTACAGTACATCAAATAAAAACAGGAGCATCACCACCCACGGTGACGCTCCTGTTCTTTTTTACATAGTATGGCTTGCTGCGGTCACTCCAAGTTCCCGGTCAGCAGCATGACGGACGTCAACGCGGCTAACGGCGCGGTCTCGCAGCGCAAAATCCGGGGGCCTAACCCTACGGTCACAGCGCCCGCGGCCTTCGCGGCCTCGGCCTCCTCGACGGAGAAGCCGCCCTCGCTGCCGGTCACGATGGCAACGCGCTTGTACTGCCCGGGGTGCAGCACCTCCCGCAGGGGTTCGCCGCCGCCCTCGTAAAAAAACAGCACAACGTCAAAATCCGCAAATGCTTTGCAAACCGCGGCAAAATCGTTTAGCGGCAGGGCCACGTGGGGCAGCATGGCGCGGCCCGCCTGCTTGGCGGCCTCGGCGGCAATGCGGTTGTAGCGCTCGTTCTTGACGTCCTCTTTTTTTGGCGTGGCTACGCAATACCGGCTGAAAAACGGCACGACCTCGGTCACGCCCAGCTCGACGCTGTGGCGGATGACCTCCTCCAGCTTGCCCGCCTTGGGGTAGCCCGCAAACAGCGTCACGGCGCAGTCCGGCTCGGCCTTGCTCGTCGTGCCGTCGGTGACGGAAAACTCCACCCGCCCCGGCTCGATGGCCGTGACCGTGCCGAGGTATTCCAGCCCGTCCGGCCCGCAGAGCACGACCTCCTCACCGATTCTGGCGCGCATGACGTCGGCCAGATGGTGGGCGTCGCTGCTGGTCAGCGCGGCGCGGCCATCGGCCAGCTCCCGCGTAAAATAACGATGCGGCATAGATCAAGCCTCTTTCTTTTCGCAGATGATGCAGACCCAGCCGCGCTTCTCCTTGACCTCGACAGGCTCGAGACCTGCGGCCTTCAGCCCGGCCAGCACCTCGTCCTTGCGCTCGTCGATGATGCCGCTGGCGATGAACCGTGCGCCCGGGGCCATGAGCACCGGCACATGCGGGGCCAGCGACAGGATGGCAGCCGCCACGATGTTGGCCGTGATGATGTTGTACTGGCCGCTGGCCTTGTCGGACAGGTCGCCGACGAGGACTTTAAAGCGGTCCGCCACGCCGTTGCGCGCGGCGTTCTCGCCCGCGGTGCGCACGCACATGGGGTCGATGTCCACGCCCTCGGCGGAGTCTGCGCCTAATTTCAGCGCGGCAATGGCCAGAATGCCGGAGCCGGTGCCGATGTCGAGCACGCGCTCCCCGCCCTTGACAAGGCTGTCCAGCGTCTCGAGGCAGAGCGAGGTCGTCTCATGCGTGCCGGTGCCAAAGGCCATGCCGGGGTCCATGACGATCCTGATGCGGTCCGTCCGGTAATCCTCCCAGCCGGGCACGATGGCGAGGCGCTCGCCGATGTCCATGGCGTGGTAGTACTTCTTCCAGGCGTTCTGCCAGTCCTCCTGCTCGACGCCGGTGGTGTTGAGCTGGTAGCCGATGCCGCTGTTTTTCAGCCGCTCCTCAAACAGGGGCAGCACCTCGGCGGGGTTCTCGTCAGGGGCAAGGTACATGTGTACGATCACGATGTCACGCGGTTTGTCCAGCAGGTCCTGTTCAATTAAATCAACGTGGGCGATCTCCCACGCCTGCTGCTCCAGGTCGCTGTAGTCCTCAATATAAATGCCGCCGTTGGCAACCATCGTTGCGATGGCTTCGGCAGTGTCGGCGTCGCGCTTGGCGACGGTGATGCTGATGTCAGTCCATTCCATGTGGGTGGCTCCTTTATAAATTGCTTGCGGGCGCATACGGAATGCGCCTCTACGAATAACGGGCGCGTTGCAGGGGCGGCCATTGGCCGCCCGCGGAACGCGGTGGCTGCCGCAATGTGCCTGCGGGCGGGCAATGCCCGCCCCTACATGCCCGTAGGGGCGGATTCCATATCCGCCCGAGAACTGCGCCATAACCCTATTTTTACCTATTATACCGTATTTTCCCCCATAATTCAATCACAGAAAGGAGAAATCCCCATGCAAATCACACGCTTGTCTGCCGCTGAATGTGAGGACCTCTACCGCTCTGCCCTGCCGCGAGATTTCCCTGCCGCCGAGCTGAAGCCGTTTGCCGAGATCCAACGCCTGCTGGAGTCCGGCGTCTACGAGCCGCTCCTTCTGACCGATGACGCGGGCGCACGGCTGGCTTATGCGTGGCAGGTCGTGCTGCCGGGCCAGCGCACGGCGCTGCTTGACTACTTTGCCGTGCGGTACGACCTGCGCGGCAGCGGCGTGGGCACGGCGGCGCTGGGGCTGGTCCGGGACTACGACGCCATGCGGGTACACGACCTGGTGCTGGAATGTGAGCACCCCGCCGAGGCTCCCGACCCGTCCATCGCGCGGCGGCGCATCGGGTTTTACCTGCGGGCAGGCGCGCGGGCCACGGCGCTGGAAAGCCGGGTGTTCGGCACGCGGTACGCCGTGCTGGCCCTGCCCTGCGGCGGTACGGTCCCCGACGCGGCGCTTTGTAAAGAACTGCGCACGCTGTACAAGGTCATGGTGCCGCACCCGTATTATCGCGGGCAGGTCATATTTTACGGCAGCTAGGCGCATACTACCCCCAAAAAGGGAGGAATGAAATGTGAAACTGGATCCCAGGCAATATGATGAGATGGTCAGCCGCGCGTCGCCGCCGTCGCCCGTGGTGCGGGACTGCGCGTGGGCGTTTTTGGTCGGCGGGGCCATCTGCACCCTCGGCGAGGCACTGCGGCAATTTTTCCTGATTTGGTACGACAAAACGCTGGCGGGCACGCTGACGAGCATTGCGCTGATTTTTCTGTCCGCCATTTTCACACTGCCGGGCTGGTACCAAAAGCTGGCCGCCAAGGCGGGCGCGGGGACGCTGGTGCCTATTACAGGGTTTGCAAACTCCGTCGTCAGCCCGGCGATTGAATTCAAGGCCGAGGGCTGGGTGACCGGTGTAGGCGCGAGGATTTTCGGCATCGCAGGGCCGGTCATCGCGTTTGGGACGCTGGCCAGCTTTGTGTGGGGCGTGCTCTACTGGCTGCTGGGAAAGGTGGGGTGACCGATGACGCGCAGAGGCGATACCCTGCTGTTTGACGCGCCGCCCACCGTGGCGGCCTGGGCCGCGGCAGGCGGCAAAAAGGAGAGCGAGGGCCCGCTGGCGTCGGCCTTTGACTTTGTGACGCAGGACGCGGCTTTTGGCGAGCAGGGCTGCGAAAACTGGGAGCAGGCCGAAAGCCTCTTGCAGCGCAAGGCCGTGGAACTCTGTCTGCGCAAGGCGGATATTCCGCGTTCCAAAGTCGATATTGCGTTTGCGGGCGACCTGCAGGCCCAGTGTACGGCCAGCAACTACACGATGCGGGAACTGGGCATCCCATTTGCGGGCATCTACGGCGCGTGCTCGACCATGGCGGAGACGCTGGGCCTTGCCGCGGTGTTTGCGGCGGGCGGCATGGCCGAGCGGGTCCTGGCGCTGACAAGCAGCCATTTTTGCGCGGCAGAGCGGCAATTCCGCACGCCGCTGGAGTACGGTGCCAAGCGCACCCCCACGGCCCAGTGGACAGCCACCGCCGCGGGGGCCTGCCTGGTGCGGGCGCACGGCGGCGCGGGCGTGCCGGTGCTGTCGGTGACGTTTGGCCGCGTGCAGGATTTTGCGGTGCATGACATCAACAATATGGGTGCGGCGATGATGCCTGCGGCAGCCTCGACGCTGCTGCGCTATTTTTCGGCCACGGGGACAAGCCCGCAGGATTTTGACGCGATCTTTACGGGCGATTTGGGCGAGGTCGGTACGGCACTTCTGCATGAGCAGATGGCCAAAGAGGGGCTGCCGCTGGACAACCATAAGGACTGCGGCTGCTTATTATATGACACAAACAGTCAGAATGTACAGGCGGGCGGCAGCGGGGCAGGATGCAGTGCGGCGGTGCTGTGCGGAAAGATCCTGCCGATGCTGGCCGCGGGGCAGCTGCGCCGCGTGCTGTTTCTGGCAACGGGTGCGCTGATGAGCCAGACCACGTTTTTGCAGGGGGAGAGCATCCCGGGCATCGCCCACTGTGTCGAGCTGGGAGGTGCGGTATGAGCTATGTCTGGGCGTTTGTGGTCGGCGGCGCGATCTGCGTCGTAGGGCAGCTTTTTATTGATTACACGAAGCTCTCCCCTGCCCGGATCCTGACCGGGTATGTCGTGGCGGGCGTGGTGCTGAGTGCTGTCGGGCTGTACAAGCCGCTGGCGGAGTTCGCCGGGGCGGGGGCCAGCGTGCCGCTGCTGGGGTTCGGGCATTTATTGGCACAGGGCGTGCAGAATGCCGTGGACGAGTGCGGCCTGCCCGGTGCGTTTACCGGCGGCCTGACGGCGGCGTCCGGCGGCATAGCGGCCAGCCTGATTTTTGGCGTGCTGGCTGCGCTGGTGGGAAAAAGTAAGGATCAGAACTGAGTGAGGTGTCAGGAGCGGACGCCGACCCCCTGAGAGGGGCAGACTTCCGGCGGCAACCCGCTGCCGGGCCATAATGCACGGTTTCCCCTCATCCGTCAGCGGGCGGGGCCGCTGACAGCTTCCCCCGAGGGGGAAGCCATTCAAACAAAAAACAGGGATGCAGATTTCGGTCTGCATCCCTGTTTCTATATTGTTTTTACTGTGCGCTGGACCCAAGCGTAACAGCCAGCGTCAGCACCTTGCCGTCGCGCTCGACCTGGAGGTTGACGCTGTCGCCGATGCCCTTGTCCTTCAGGTAATTCTTCAAGGCGGAGGAATCACTGACGGCAGTGTCATCGACGGCCAGTACGCGGTCACCCGCCTGTACACCGGCGGCGTCGGCACCGCTGCCCTTTGTGACTTCGACAACGTAGACGCCCATTGTCGAAACACCCAGCTGCTGGGCGGTCTGGGCGTCGGTCACATCCATGATCTTGACGCCCAGCGCGGGACGAGCCACGCTGCCGTTCTCGATCAGCTGCCGACCGATCTCCATGGCTGTGTTGATGGGGATCGCAAAGCCGATGCCCTCGGCCTCACTGTAGCTGGACTTGGCATTGACAATGCCGATCAGCTCGCCGTTCGCATTGAACAGGCCGCCGCCGGAGTTACCCGGGCTGATGGACGCATCGGTCTGGATCAGCGTCATATCGTTGTTTTGCACGGTGACCTGACGGTTCAGCGCACTGACGATGCCATCGGTGACAGTGTTGGACAGCGTGCCCAGCGGGTTGCCGACGGCAACGGCGACCTCGCCCACGGCCAGGGCGTCACTGTCGCCGATGACCGCCGGGGTCAGGCCCGTAGCATCAATTTTCAGCACCGCGATGTCGGAGGTGGAATCCTGACCGACGACGGTGGCGTCGTAGCTCTCGTCGCTGCCGTTCAGCTGCACCTTTACGCTGGTCGCGCCGCTGACGACGTGGGCGCAGGTCAGGATGTAGCCGTCCTGGCTGATGATGACGCCGGAACCGGCACCGCTCTGGACGTAGTAGCCGCCGAACCAGGTCTGGCTGCTGCTCATCTGCTCGGTGGTGATGGCGACAACGCTGGGCGAGACGACAGACGCGATCTGCTGCACGCTCATGCTTGTGCCATCGGTGCTGCCTGCGGCGGTGGCGTCCGTGCTGCGCTCTACCTGCTGGACGACCACCTGGTTGCCTGTCAGGCCCGCACGGCTGGCGACCACAGCGCCGCCCAGACCGCCGCCGAAGCCCAGCGCAGCTACGCCGACGCAGGCCAGCACGCGGAGCAGGACCTTGCTGCCCTTTTTCTTCTGGGGCACGGGGGGCTGCTGCGGGGCGCTGGAATAGCTGTAGCCGTTGTAGCCGCCGTTATTGCCATTGCCGCCGCTGAAGCTGCTGGTGTAGCCGTTGGAATCCTGCTGGGGATTCTGGCCGGACGTGCTGCCGGAATTGTAGGAAGAATAATCTGTGCGCGCCGTGTTGGCCGTGTTGGCACCGCTGGAGCCTACGTTGGGGTAGCTGCTCTGTTGGGGCTGCTGGTTCTGCGCGGGGGCGCTCTGCTCGGGCTGCGGGTTCTGGCCGTTCGGCTGACCGCTGCCGGATGTATTGTTATAGAGACCGGAGTAATCGTATTCGTTGCTCATAGTGGTCGTCTCCTTTCGCTTCCTATGCCTACAGTATACAGGCTAATTGTGAAATAGGTTTCGTCAGAGAGTGAAAAGTATGTGAAAAACGGTGAAGATTATGACAATTTGCAGCGTTGCGCCGCACAATAAAATATGATATAATCAAATCATAAAACACATATAAAGGAGGCGTTTTCTATGAAAAGGATGTTAAAACGTATTTTGGTTGTGCTTCTGGTATTGATCCTGCTGGCAGTGGCGGGCTTCGGCGTGCTGTACGCCGGGCGGCTGCGCACGGTAAACAGCATAGAGCAGATCACCGCGTATGACGACTATAACCTTTACCGCATGGATGTCACGTATGATTATTCCATCGACGATGTCATCAACTACGGCATCACCGACAACCAATCGATGATCGACGCGATTTTAAAGGAAACGCTTCCCCTGCTGCCGGTCCACATGAAAGCCCCGAACTATGGATGCAGCGCCTTTGCGACAGTGTCCGATGGAAATATCCTGATGGGCCGCAACTATGATTTCAAGCGCGACACCTCGGCCATGCTGGTTTATTGTACGCCGAAGGACGGCTACAAATCCGTGGCGCTGGCCGCGCTGGATAATATCTCGGCCAACCAGCCGGACATATCCATGGCGAAAAAGCTCGCCTGCCTGACCGCTCCGTTCATCTGTCTGGACGGCATGAATGAAAAGGGTGTTTCTATCGCGGTGCTGACGCTGGACAGCGAGCCGGTCAACCAGAGCACCGGCAAGCAGAAGATCTTCACGACGCTGGCTATCCGTCTGGTGCTGGACCGCGCCGCCACTACGCAGGAGGCCGTTGACCTGCTGGACAGCTATGATATGTTTGCGACCTCCGGGCGGGACTACCACTTCTTTGTCGTTGATGCAAGCGGCGATGCCCGCGTGCTGGAATATGACCCGGAGCAGGAGGGCCGCCCGCTGCGCTGGACGGCGATGCAGGCCATCACGAATTTTTACGGCTGCTATGCCTACATGGTGCAGCCAAACCAGAGAAATGGCATCTACGGCCACGGAAAAGAGCGCTATGACGCTATTATGGAAGTGCTGGCAATGCGCGATCCCGACGGGGATATTCCTGCGGATACCGCATGGAAGGCGTTGCAGGCAGCCGCCCAGGACCCCAGCCCCAACGACGTGACCAGCAACACCCAGTGGTCGCTGGTCTATGACGACACCGACCTGACCGCGCAGATCGTCATCCGCCGCAAATGGGGCGACGTGATACACTACGACCTGAACACCAACGAAATCGACGGGTAATGCTATGCAAATCAGGCAGGAAAAAGGCTGCTACACTCTATATAAGGAAAACGAGGCCATCGGCACAGCCGCCGTGGACGGCACGGCCATCCTGCGGTTGGAGGTCGTGCCCCGGTGGCGCGGGCGCGGCTACGGCAGTTATCTTTTGAAAGAGCTTCTGCGCCAAAACGGCGGACTGGACCCAAAGCAGGCCACGCGGTTCACCGCTCCCCTGCCTCGGGATGCCGCGGGCAGGGCGCTGGCGCAAAAATATGGCTTTGCCCCGGACGGGAGCCAGCTGGTGCGCCGCCGCGTGCCCGACCTGTCCGCCGTGCAGCTCTGCCATGCGTTTTTGACCGCACGGCTCGCCCCCGGCGGGCTGTACGTGGATGCCACCTGCGGCAACGGCCACGACACGCAGTTCCTGTGTACGCTGGCTGGCCCGGCAGGGCACGTGCTGGGGCTGGATATTCAACAGCAGGCCGTTGATAACACAAACGCGCGGCTAGCAGCGGCAGGCTATGGCGCAGTGGGGCGTGCGGTGCTGCACGACCACGCCCGCCTGGCTGAGCTGGTGCAGCCCGGCACGGCGGACTGCGTGCTGTTCAACTTCGGCTGGCTGCCGGGTGCGGAGCATGATGTGCATTCCACGGCGGACGGCAGTGTGCCCGCCCTGCGTGCGGCGCTGGAGGCTCTGCGCCCCGGCGGCGTACTGGCCGCGGTGCTCTACAGCGGAAAGGTCATCGGTGACGCCGAGAAGCAGGCCGCGCTGGCGTTTTTTAAGGCCCTGCCGCTGACACAGTATACCGTGCTGGTCTGCGAGTTTGCAAACTGGGCGCAGACAGCGCCGCTGCCGTGCTTTGTGATCAAAAAGTAAAGGCTGTACGTTAAGGCAAGCGGGCGGAGCCCCTCAGGCTTCGCAGGCTCGGCCAGCTCCCCTGTGAGGGGCGCCTTTTTGCGCGGGCCCTGCCCGCGGGAAAGCCTCCCCTTACAGGGGAGGTGGTCAAGCGCAGCGATGACCGGAGGGGCTTAGCCCGTTCGCCGCAATAACAAACATACCCCCGTCAGGCACCTGACGGGGGTATCTTTATTCTATAAACAGAATTTACGCCTTGACCTCCGGTGCGCCGCCGCCCAGCTTGGGGATGGGGCAATGGAGGATATACCATGCAAACAGCACGGACGAGATGCTCCAGGTCAACGGATAGGCCCAGAACACAACGCCGATGTCGCGGATGAAGTGCAGCGTGACCGTGATGTAGGTGATGCGCAGCAGGCACCAGACCGCCAGCATGACCATCATTGGCACGACGGGGCGGCCCAGCCCGCGCAGGATGCCCGCGCAGCAATGGCTGAACGCCAGTAGGCAGTAGAACAGCGTGATGGTGTGGGCCTGCCGCACGCCGAACGCGATGACATCGGCCTCGCGGCTGAAAGCACCGATGAGCCACGGCGACGCAGCGTAGATGGTGGCGCCGACAACCTCGGCCATGAGCACCGAGCACAGACACCCGAACTTCATGCCCTTCTTCACGCGGTCCGGCCGGCCCGCGCCGACGTTCTGGCTGACGAACGTCGCCAGTGCCATGGCAAAGCAGGTTACGGGCAGGAAGGCGAAGCCCTCCACCTTGCTGTACGCGCCGCACCCGGCCATGGCCTGTGCACCGAACGAGTTGATGTTGGACTGCACAATGACGTTGGCAATCGAGATGACCGAGTTCTGGATGCCGGACGGCAGACCCTGCACGATGACAGCCTTTAGCGACGGACCGTGAAATTTTACCTCGCTCCAATGCACGGCCCACGCCTCTTGGGAGCGCGTCAGCTTGGCAAATGCCAGAACGGCGCTGACCGTCTGGGAGGCAATCGTTGCGAACGCCGCCGCGGCCACGCCCATGCGCAGCCAGCCGACGAGGATCAGATCGAGCACGATGTTGATGAGAGAGGCGGCAATTAAATACCGCATCGGGCTCTTGCTGTCGCCGACGGATTGCAGAATACTTGCACCTACGTTATACATGACAACGGCAATTGAGCCGATGAAGTACATGCGGAAGTAGGCGATGGAGTTGACGAGCACGTCGTCCGGCGTGCCCATCCAGCGCAGGATCTGCGGCGTTAAGATCACGCCGATCACCGTCAGCCCGACACCGGCCACCAGGCCCAGCGCCACGGTGGTGTGGATCGTGCGGCGCATTCTGTCCCAGTCCTTGGCGCCGAAATACCGCGCGACCACGACGCCCGCGCCCAACGATACACCGTTGACAAAGCCGGTCAGCAGAAAAATCAGGCTGCCTGACGAGCCGACAGCGGCGAGCGCCTCGCCGCCCAGAAAGTTGCCGACGATCAGCGAGTCGGCGGCATTATACAGCTGCTGGAACAGGTTGCTGATAAAAATCGGCAGCGCAAACAGCAGCATTCCCCTGGCAACACTGCCCTGGGTCAGGGTCGTTTTTTGTTTTGTTTCCATAGTTTGCTTTCTCTATACCCATATCCTGAGCGGCAGAGTGCGGGCGCCTATAGAATGCGCCCCTACGGGTGTGATTCGTAGGGGCGGATTCTATATCCGCCCGCAAAGTGCCGTATGTTTACACCAATACGTCCTTAATCAATAAGCTCAGCCCGCCGGTTGCCGAATGGATAAACTCCACGGCGTCGTCCGAGCTGCACAGCTCGGCAGGAATCCTGATCTCAATGCCGGACTCGGTCTTGAAGCTGCGGCTTTCCAGTTTTTTGATGCGCGCGGGGGTCACGGTCACGCGGTCGTTCTCCTGCACGCCGGTCTCGGCCAGCGCCTCCTCAAACCTGGGGGCGGCCAGGGGGAAATTCTCCCGGATGCGCTCGCGCACGTCCTCGACGGAGATCTGGTTGTCCACGGCCTGGTTGCGCACCAGCAGCTCAACGGCAGTCTCGGTGCCGCCGTCAAACGGGGGCACATCGTCCAGCGCCTCCGGCTCGGGGTAGGCCTCCTTCACGGCGGCCACGGCGGTCTCGCATACGGCCTTGAGCTTGGCTTTCTCCTGCAAAGCCTCCGTGCAGCCGAACACGCGGGTGGACAGGTAAAAGTCCTTCCTGTCGTCCAGCGTGAACTTCTTCTCGATCAAACGCACCGTGCCGTTGGCGCGGTCAATGAGCGCGGCTTCGTCGGCCTTGGGCGTGCCGGGCAGCAGCGTGCGCTGCGGCACCATGCTGCTGAACCGGCCATTGCCCATCAGCTCGGTGTGGTGGGTGTAGCCGGGGCGGTAGTTGAGCTTGAGCACGCCGTAGAACGGCACGCCGTCGGCGGTAAAGTCCACGACGGCCAGATCGCCCGCCGGGATGGCCTGATATTGCAGCATCTGCTCAAAGATGACGCCCGCAATGCGGCGGGACAGGTCGATGAAATCCTGATTCTGCGCCATCTCCGCGGCAAAAGCGGAGTCCGGCAGGAACCGGCAGTTCTTTACCTCGTCGCTGGCGAACGCGCGCTCAAGCGTGGCGGTGTAATACTCGTACAGGTCAGCATCCATGTCCATGGCGCGGTCCGACAGAACCGGCTCCGATGCGCCGGGGTCCAGCAGATGCAGAACGACCTGATTGATTTTGACTTCCATAGAATGATAGCTCCTTAAAAATGGCAATATAAAATACTATACCACGATTTTCCGGGTTTGACCAGCGGCAGCCCCGGGCAAAATAGTGACGAAAGAGGTGATTTGTATGAACAAGGCCGAAAAAGAAACGCTGCTGCGCCGCACCGCACCCAGCCGCCAGAAGCAGGCGCAGGAATATCTGCAGGGCCGCAGCCCCGGCACGATGCAGCGCTACGCCCCCGACGCCCACGCCGA
>OLRU01002471.1_pt1 | contig 12983 bp, 7 predicted proteins | sample 1672961 | NCBI WGS metagenome assembly OLRU01 (sample SAMEA3136741, study PRJEB25190) | human gut metagenome | biome: human gut; feature: human-associated habitat; material: faeces | place: Austria | collected 2013 | reverse complement strand
ACCTATGACCCTCTGCTTGTAAGGCAGATGCTCTCCCAGCTGAGCTATGATCCCATATATTTTGTCGTCTCTCTCGAACCGACTTCGTTAGTATAGCATTGGTTTCGTGGAAAGTCAACACCTTTTTTCAAATTTTTTAAATAATTTCTACAATTGATATTTAATTTATTAACTGGGTTGACCTCTCGGTCCTTGAAGAACGCAGTATAAGGCACTTAATTCTTCAGGCATCCGATACCCACGGAATAAAAGCTGGGTATCCTTTCCAGTGAATGTGGAGAAGGTGTTGGTAATACTTAAGGGGCAAAATTCTGCGTTAGATATTCAAAATTTGACTGTTTGAGGCGTATGCCGAGTTTCAAATTTTGAATGCCTGCTTTTAGCAGAATTTTGCCCCTTTAGTATTACCCGCCGACGGAACCTGAACAGGAAAGGATTCCTAACTTTTATTCCGGTCCGAGTAGCCGTCGCCTGATAAATTAAATACCAATTCTATACGATTCCCTGAGCTGTCATAGCATCTACAACTTTTTCAAATCCTGCAATGTTAGCTCCGGCAACATAGTTACCTTCCATTCCGTAACGTTTTGCAGCATCGTCCATGTTGTGGCAGATGTTTACCATGATGTTCTTCAGTTTTGCATCTACTTCTTCGAATGTCCAGCTAAGTCTCTCGCTGTTCTGTGACATTTCAAGTGCAGATGTAGCAACACCACCAGCGTTTGCAGCTTTACCAGGTGCAAAGATCACACCATTCTCCTGCAGATACTGTGTTGCTTCTAATGTAGTAGGCATGTTAGCACCTTCGCATACAGCTACGCATCCGTTAGCAACTAACTGTTTTGCATCTTCAAGGTGAAGTTCGTTCTGTGTAGCACATGGAAGAGCAAGGTCAACCTTAACAGACCATACACCGCGTCCTTCATGATATTCTGAATTAGGACGGTAGTTCTTGTACTCTGTCAGTCTTGCACGTTTTACTTCTTTGATTTCTTTTAATGCTGCAACGTCGATTCCATCCGGATCATATACCCATCCTGTAGAATCACTTGCTGTTACAACTTTAGCTCCAAGTTGCTGAGCTTTCTGGATTGCATAGATTGCAACGTTACCAGCTCCGGAAACTGCAACTGTCATTCCCTTGATGTCTTTTCCGTTGATCTTTAATAATTCTTCTGTGAAGTAGAGAAGTCCATATCCTGTAGCTTCTGTTCTTGCTAAAGATCCGCCGTAGCTTAATCCTTTTCCTGTCAGAACACCTTCATACAGGCCTCTGATTCTCTTGTACTGACCGAACATGTAACCAATCTCTCTTGCACCTGTTCCGATGTCTCCTGCAGGAACATCTGTGTCAGCTCCGATATATTTGCAAAGTTCTGTCATAAAGCTCTGGCAGAATGCCATTACTTCTCTGTCTGATTTTCCCTTAGGATCGAAGTCAGAACCACCTTTACCTCCGCCGATTGGAAGTCCTGTCAGTGAGTTCTTGAAGATCTGCTCAAATCCAAGGAATTTGATGATACCAAGGTTTACAGATGGGTGCAGACGTAATCCTCCTTTGTATGGTCCGATTGCGCTGTTAAACTGTACACGGTATCCTGTATTAACCTGAACCTGTCCTTTATCGTCTACCCATGGAACACGGAATTTAATCTGTCTTTCAGGTTCAACAAGTCTTTCAAGAAGAGCGTCTTTTCTGAATTTCTCCTCGTTAGCCTCTACAACAACTCTTAATGACTCTAATACCTCTTTTACTGCCTGGTGGAATTCTGGCTCTGCAGGATTCTTAGCTACTACTTTCTCCAGTACTTCATCAACATATGACATAGCTTTCTACCTCCTAAAATAATATACGTATCCTTTTCAAAAGCGTCCCTGTCCAACAATTTGTCCAAATACTGCGATCCAGCCGCCGGCTGTTTTTTCTACACGCTTTGGAATAAAAAAAGCAGATGACTTACGCCATCTGTTTTTCCCTGACGCCTTTGTCCTTTACTATTGTAAAGCAAACAAGTGTATCTGGCAAGATATTTTTTACAGTTTTTATTATTTTTTGCAACTTTTTACAAAACCCTTGCAGATTTCGCAAGGGTTTTGTGCTTTTTCTCATGTTATATTCATTTTTATGAAACAGATTGCGCTCTAAATTGCATTTATTGTAATACAAGGATGCCAATTTTCATCTCATTACCGAAAGTCTCAGACACCTGAACATTCATTATTTGAAGTATTTTACTCCTGATTCGAAGATCTTCATATCCTGTTCTCCGTAAATGTTCATTGCCACACTTCTGTTTCTTCTTTCTGAATGCGCCATCTTACCAAGTACACGTCCGTCCGGGCTTGTAATACCTTCGATCGCACAGTAAGAACCGTTGACATTCCATTCTTCGTTCATTGTGATATTTCCTTCCGGATCACAGTACTGTGTTGCAACCTGGCCATTTGCGAATAACTTGTCCAGCCATTCTTTATTTGCAACAAATCTTCCTTCACCATGAGATGCAGGGTTGGTGTATACTCCGCCAAGTTCTGCTTCTCTGAGCCATGGAGATTTGTTCGTTACTACTTTTGTATAGACCATCTTGGAGATATGGCGGCCGATCGTGTTGTATGTAAGTGTCGGTGAATCCGGCTGCTGTCCTGTAATCTCTCCGCTTGGTACCAGACCAAGCTTGATCAGAGCCTGGAATCCGTTACAGATACCAAGTGCCAGTCCGTCACGCTCATTCAATAATTTTTCTACCGCTTCTTTCATCTTCGCATTCTTAAATGCTGTTGCGAAGAATTTTGCTGATCCGTCCGGTTCGTCACCTGCACTGAATCCACCTGGGAACATGATGATCTGTGACTGTTCGATCGCTTTTTCAAATACTTCTACAGAATCAACGATATCAGATGCACTCATATTTCTGAATACTTTTGTGATTACCTTTGCTCCTGCTCTTTCGAATGCTTTCGCACTGTCATATTCACAGTTTGTTCCAGGCATTACCGGGATAAATACGGTCGGCTGAGCGATCTTGTGGTCACAAATATAAATATCAGATGTATCATATAATCCTGTCTCCACCTTCGCATCCTGTCCTTCCGCTCCGGAATTGGTCGGGAATACTTTTTCCAGTGTTTCTTCCCATGCAGATACTGCTTCGTCTAACGCAATCTTCACATCGTTATATTCAATAGCTGCGCTGTCTGTTACTTCACCAATTACAGTATAAGTAATTCCAAGTTCAGATACCTTATCAGCCGGTACTTCTGCGATGATATCTCCGAATGCCGGTGCAAATAAGTCTCTTGCGTCTACATCGTGCTCGATCTTCACACCCATGCCGTTACCGAATGCCATCTTGCTGACTGCTGCCGCAATACCATGTCTGTCCAGTGCATAAGCTGCTACGATCTTACCGCTGTGGATATCTTCTGTAAATTTACCGTACTGCTCCATAACTTTCTCGTATACAGGAGTGTCGTAATTATCTGTCTCAATACGAAGCCATACCAGTTTATCTCCGGCTTTCTTAAGTTCCGGTGTGATAATGTCTTTCTCTTTTGCAATGTCCACTGCGAAAGATACCAGTGTCGGTGGTACATCGATGTCTTCGAATGTTCCTGACATACTGTCCTTTCCACCAATGGATGGAAGTCCGTATCCAAGCTGTGCACTGTAAGCTCCGAGAAGAGCTGCGAACGGCTGACTCCATCTGTGTGGATCTTCTGTCATACGACGGAAATATTCCTGGAATGTGAAACGGATCTTGCTGTAATCGCCACCTGCTGCAACAATCTTTGCGATAGACTCTGTCACTGCATAGATTGCTCCGTGATATGGGCTCCATGTTGACAGATATGGATCAAATCCGTAACTCATCATACTTACGGTATCGCAGTCTCCTGTTAATACCGGAAGCTTGGCAACCATTGCCTGCGTCTCTGTCTTCTGATATTTTCCACCGTGCGGCATGAATACAGAAGCTGCTCCGATGGATCCGTCGAACATTTCTACCAGACCTTTCTGTGAGCATACATTCAGGTCTTTTAACATACCAAGCCATTTTTCTCTTACGTCTTTTACTTCTTCTCTTACGAGGATGCTGTCTTTTCTGTTCGGGATATCAACCGCTACAGTTGTCTCCTGGTGTGCTCCGTTGGTATCAAGGAATGCACGTGAAAGATTTACGATCTCTTTTCCTCTCCATGAAAGGACCAGTCTTGGATCTTCTGTTACGACAGCCACCTTTGTTGCTTCCAGGTTCTCTTCGGATGCATATTTCATAAATTCATCTACATCTTTTGGATCTACAACAACTGCCATACGTTCCTGTGATTCAGAGATTGCGATCTCTGTTCCGTCAAGGCCGGCATATTTCTTAGGTACTTTATCAAGGTCGATCTGAAGTCCGTCTGCAAGTTCTCCGATAGCAACAGATACTCCGCCTGCTCCGAAGTCGTTACATTTTTTGATCAGCTTGCTGACTTCTTCTCTTCTGAATAATCTCTGGATCTTTCTTTCTGTAGGTGCATTACCTTTCTGTACTTCTGCTCCACAGGTCTCGATAGACTCTTCTGTATGTACTTTGGAAGATCCGGTTGCTCCACCGCATCCGTCACGTCCGGTACGTCCGCCGAGAAGGATAATGATATCTCCCGGATCTGAAGTTTCTCTGATGACTGCACGTCTTGGTGCTGCCCCGAGTACTGCGCCGATCTCCATACGTTTTGCAACATAATTCGGATGATAGATCTCTTTTACTGCTCCGGTTGCCAGTCCGATCTGGTTACCATAAGAGCTGTATCCGTGTGCTGCTTCTCTAACCAGTTTCTTCTGTGGAAGCTTTCCTTTTAATGTATCTTTTACAGATACGGTTGGATCAGCGGCTCCTGTAACACGCATTGCCTGGTATACATATGTACGTCCTGACAGTGGGTCACGGATGGCTCCTCCAAGGCAGGTAGCAGCTCCACCGAATGGCTCGATCTCTGTCGGATGGTTATGTGTCTCGTTCTTGAAGTTCACAAGCCACTCTTCTTCCACACCGTCTACTTCAATCGGCACAACGATACTGCATGCATTGATCTCATCGGATTCTTCCTGATCCTGTAATTTTCCTTCACGTTTTAATTTTCTCATTGCCATCAGTGCAAGATCCATCAGGCAGACAAATTTGTCTTCTCTTCCTTTGAAGATCTCGCTGTGATCAGCGATGTACTGTTTGTAAGTCTCTTCCATCGGCTCTCTGTAATCGCCGTCGCCGAATGAAACGTCTGTAAGTTCTGTCGAGAATGTTGTATGACGGCAGTGATCTGACCAGTATGTATCCAGAACGCGGATCTCTGTCATGGAAGGATCTCTGTCTTCTTCTGATTTAAAATAATTCTGGATATGCTGGAAGTCCTTAAATGTCATGGCAAGTCCGAGAGAATCATATAATTCTTTTAACTTGCTTTCTTCCATATCTTTGAATCCGTCAAAGATTTTTACATCTGCCGGCTCATCAAATACGGTAACTAATGTCTCCGGCTTTTCGCCCTGTGCTTCTCTAGAATCTACAGGGTTGATGCAGTGTTCTTTGATTGCTTCAAATTCTTCATCTGATAAGCTGCCTTCTCCTCCATGGATCACATAAGTTGTCGCGGTACGGATGACCGGCTGCTCGTCTTCTTTGATGAACTGAATACACTGAACAGCGGAATCCGCTCTCTGGTCAAACTGTCCCGGAAGGAATTCTACAGAAAAGATTCTGCTTCCTTCTTCTGCCGGAAATTCTTCTTTATATAATGTATCTACAGGTGGTTCAGAAAAGATGCCATTACATGCTTTCTCAAATGTCTCATCGGATACATTTTCCACATCGTAGCGAATCAGTACACGAACACTGTCCACGTCTTTGATTCCAAGATAGCTGCGGATCTCAGTCTTAAGCTCCTTGGCCTGTACATCAAATCCTGATTTTTTCTCCACGTACACTCTTTTTACATTGCTCATAAGTAATCCTCCATAAATGAATTTTTACACATTTTCTATTGTTAGTATAACACAACAATCATTATTTAATACAATTAATATATTTAAACGCTTTTATAATCTGTACTTATTAATCCTTTATCATTTTCATTCCCGTCAATCTATTTTTACGGATTTACGATTCCTCTGGCTTTTTATAATATTTTTTAATAACGAACAATACGATCCATATCACTACCAGCACCGCTCCAAATACCTCACTGATACGGATCACCATATCAGAAAAGAATCCTTCCGGCAGCATCCGGATCATATAATCAGTCTCCGGATTGAATATCCATAGATTATTGGTAAAAAACAGTTTATGAAAAATCGTAAAACACGTCGTAAAATCTATACTGAAAGCAATGCCAAGCAGTACACCTATGACCAGCCATACACCAAGTGCGATCGAATATGCCCTGCAAAAAAGTCTCTTCCAGTCTTTTTCCCGCTTTTTAAACATCGTCAGTATGGCTGCAGCTACAATCAGGCAAACTCCCCCGACCTTAATACCTCCCAGGAATAGATTCCTGACATCTCGCATATGCAGCCGGTCTCTTTCATTGAAGAAATCCTGCTCTTTTCCTTCCACCGTTGTTACAACTGACAGCTTCTCTTCTTTTCCGATCAGATAGTTCATCATATGTTCTGTCACGTACATGACATGGTCGATGTTCATATCCAGATCTTCTGTCACTTCATATTTCTGGTATTCTTTTTTGTAAAATCTATAATGACTGTCTCCATATACTGCCGCCCAGATACTGAATGCAAGTGCTGCGATCACTGCACACATCATGGCCACAACCGATATGAGCGTTGTTAATTTCTTCAAGTTTTTTTCCTCCTGTTCTTCATTATTATAACACTTCTATTGTAAATACGGTTGTAATTTTCTTTCATTTCACTTATAATACAGTTAAGATTCATTAGGAGGACTTATCATGGATATTAACTATGAGTTATATAAAGTATTTTACTATGTAGCTTCCACCTTAAGCTTTTCGGAAGCTTCCAAGCAGTTGTTTATCTCGCAGTCGGCTGTCAGCCAGTCGATCAAGGCATTGGAGAAAAAGCTGGATCAGACCTTATTCATCCGAAGCACCAAGAAAGTACGTCTTACTACCGAAGGAGAGATTCTTCTGCGCCATATCGAACCGGCGATCAGCCTGATCAAGCGTGGGGAAAGCCAGCTTCTCGATGTCGGCGTACGCGGAGGACAGCTTCACATCGGAGCCAGTGATACGATCTGCCGTTATTTCCTGGTGCCTTATCTGGAACGCTTCCACCGGGAATTTCCGGGAGCGCATATCAAGGTTACAAATGCGACATCGATCCGCTGCGTAGAACTCCTGGAGACCGGGCAGGTGGATCTGATCGTTGTCAATTCACCGAATTCCTATCTCGGAAATGTTCCGAATGTGAAAAAGATCAAAGATTTCCAGGATGTGTTCATTGCCAATGAAGCATTTAAAGAATTAAAAGGAAAGAAGGTTTCTTTCAAAGAACTTCTGGACTACCCGATCCTTATGCTGGACAGAAAGAGTACAACCAGTGAATATCTGCACAACCTGTTTCTTCAGAATCAGCTGGATCTGGTTCCGGAGATCGAACTCAGCAGTAATGACCTTCTGATCGACCTTGCCCGCATCGGACTTGGAATCGCATTTATTCCGGATTTCTGTCTTTCCCAGACAGCCGATTCGGATTCTCTGTTCATTGTTGAGACGAAGGAATCGCTTCCGGAACGCGAACTTGTCATTGCGCATAACGAGAAGGTTCCGGTATCCAAAGCCGCACAGGAGTTTTTATCTTATTTTTAATATGTTTACAAACTCTTTTTCCTGCCAAAGTATCCCCGAAAGAACTACCGGTGTCTGCTACTTTTATTTACTTTCGCATAAAATACCATGTGGCATATGTCCCTCATGGTATTTTTTTCTATCATATTGTTCTATAATATATTTTTCTATAAATAATATTTTTCTGATTCTGCTTACCTCTTATCCATCTGTTCTTCCTTCCAGAACCCTGCTATCTTTTCTTCGATATTTTCACTGTTACAGATCTGGAAATCATTCCACTCCCTCGGAAACACCTCCTGGCACCGCCGGTCCATAAAACGTTCATCCAAAAGTGCAATCACCCCTCTGTCCTGATCAGTCCGGATGACTCGTCCTGCCGACTGTAGCACCTTATTCATGCCCGGATACAAATAAGCATAATCGAATCCATTCAGATTCTTCCGGTCAAAATAATACTTTAAAAGTTCCCGTTCCAGACACACCTGCGGAAGTCCTGTCCCGATGATCATTGCCCCGATCAGTTTATCTTCCGTCAGATCAATTCCTTCTGAAAAAATACCACCCATCACACAGAAGCCGATCAGGCTATGTGCTCTTTCCTGTTCGAATTTTTTCAGGAATTCTTCCCGTTCCTGCTCCGTCATATATTGGGACTGTACTGCAACTTCAATCTGTTCCTGCGGCAGTTCCATGAATGCTTCCCACACTTCTTCCAGAAATCGGTAAGACGGGAAAAAGGCAAGATAATTTCCTGTTCTTCCTTTTATCACACGCATCATATATTCTGCATACTTCCGGTACATCTCCGGTCCTCGCCTGGTATACTTCGTGCTGACATCATTTCCCAGAAGCAATAATCTTTTGCCTGGTTCAAATGGAGATTCCGCATAGATTGCATAGTCTTCCTTTGTTGTAGATAACAGTTTTTTATAATAATTGATCGGAAGAAATGTTGCCGAAAATAATATCGTACTATTTGCTTTCCCCATATATTCCTGCAGACATCCTGCCGGATTGACACAAAACAGATGCAGGTAAAACTTTCCTTCTTCACTAAGTTCTGAATAGATCAGATAATTTTCATCCTGCCGGTCATGAATATATATGAAATTACGGATACCAAAGTAAAACTCCAGCACCTCTTTCCGTATCACTTCATCTTTACAGTCTTCTATAAACTCTTCCAGCTTCGTCATCAAAGACAGAAGCTTAATATACACATGTGACACACTGTTCAGTATCTGGCAGCCGTCACATTCTCTTTTCAATTCCAGAAGTTGCTTATTGCAGTTCTCCAACGCCGAGACAAGTTTCGGTTCCCCGTATTTTACCAGCTTTTTGATTTTCAGAAAATCCTCCTTGCAAATACTGCTGCTGTACATTGTCCTGCCGCGTTCTACCAGATTGTGTGCCTCATCGATCAGGAACAGGTATTCTCCTTTGACGCCGTCTCCGAAAAAGCGTTTCAGATGTGCATTTGGATCAAAAACATAATTATAATCACATATAACTGCGTCTACCCACTGTGATACATCCAGTGCCATTTCAAATGGACATACATTCCATTTTCTTGCCTGTTCTTCCAATACTTCCCGGCTCATCTCGTCTGTCGATGTGAGCAGTTCATAAACGGCATCATTTACACGGTCAAAATGCCCTTTTGCATATGGACACACATCCGGATTACAGATGGTTTCTTCACAGAAACAGATTTTTTCTTTTGCCGTCAATGTGATGACCTTCATCTTCAGATCCTGTTCTCTCAAAATCGCGAATGCCTGACTTGCCACCGTTCTGGTGATCGTCCTGGCCGTCAGATAAAAAATCTTTTCTCCCAGTTCTTCCCCGACAGCTTTCACCGCCGGAAATACGGCCGCCATCGTCTTGCCGACTCCGGTAGGTGCCTGGATGAATAATTTCTTTTTTCTTAAAATGGTCCGATATACAGACTCAACCAGTTTCTTCTGTCCATCTCTGTATTCGAATGGGAATTCTACGGTTTTAATGGAAGCATTTCTCTTCGCTCTCCATGTCATCTGGTATCTTGCCCATTTTTCATATTCAGATACCAGCTTTTCGAACCATTTCTTAAGTTCTGCCCGGGTATATGTCTCCCGGAATCTGCGGATCTCTTCGGTATCCAGATTACAATACGTCATCTGCACTCCGATCTCTTCCAGATTATTTTGTTCTGCATAAATATATGCATAGCATTTTGCCTGTGCCAGATGCAAAAGCTGTGGCTCTTCCAGACGTTTCAGATCTTTAAATACACCTTTGATCTCGTCGACCACCACACGCTTCGGAAGTTCTATGATTCCGTCCGCTCTTCCTTCTACACTCAGGATAAATCCATCACACGGGATCTGATATCTTAACGGAACTTCTGCACGGTACTCTGCCCCCTGCTGTCTCTGGATTTTCCGGTGTATGCGGCTGCCCTGCTGCATGGCATCCTTATCTGCCCCTCCGGTCCGGTTGTCAATATCTCCATGTCTTAATATAAATTCCACCAGATTCCGCACCGAAATGCGGATACACGGCTGTTCCAGATTCATGATCTGCTTTCCCCCAATCGTTCTTCATACATCGATCGAATCGCTCCCGTCATCCCTGCGATCACATCGATCACCGTCATGATATCTCCGCTCCGATTCTTCTGGTAAGCGTGGTAGCTTCCCTGGATACAATAGCTGAGCATCACATTCATTGCTGTATCTTCTTTCAATTCCGGGTATTTTTCAAAGATCATCTGCTTGATGCTCCGCTCGATACTATCCGCAAAATGATTCGCCTGACTGCCGGAAAATAAAATCGCCGTCAGGGAATTCTGCGATACATAAGCCATCAGAAGTTCCCGTGCAAACTCTGCTGGATGCTCCAGCAGATATTCCGGATGCTGGATACTGTTCGCAATCGACTGTACTACTTCTTCTTCCATCGCATCTGACAAATCGTAGATATCTTTATAATGCGCATAAAAGGTAGACTTATTGATTCTTGCGCTTTCACATAGTTCTTTTACTGTTATCTTTTCCAAAGGTTTCCTGGAACGCAGTTCGATAAATGCGTTCTTGATTCCCCGCTCTGTTTTCTCAATTCTAAGATCCATCTTACCTCCCATTTCCCAACACTTTCTCATATTCGTCGGTTATCCATCCTTTCGTCGTTTTTGTTGGTGGATACCTCCTCGCATTTTTCTTATAATATGATTATAAATCAAAAAAGCAACTACTGTCCATTATCTTTTCGACAGTTGATCTTTTACGTTGCATTTTCACGGAGGTTAATATGGATTTTTACGGATTTTACACAGGAAAAATATTCGACACTTATGAATTTCTCGGTGCACACCCGGACAAAGACGGAACCACATTCCGTACCTTTGCACCTGCCGCATCACGCATTACAGTCATTGGGGAATTTAACGACTGGCAGGAATGGGAACTGAACAAAACTTATGACGGCAATTTTTGGGAATGCTATGCCAGGGGAGCAAAACCAGGTATGATGTACAAATACCGCATTTACAGACAGGACGGAAGCTGCGTGGAGCACTGCGATCCTTATGGCTTCGGCATGGAACTACGCCCGGCCTTTGCTTCCATCATCCGCGATCTGTCCCACTATAAATTCAAAGACAGCAAATGGATGCAGAAGCGTTCAGTATGCAAGGACAAGCCGCTGAACATCTATGAACTGCATTTCGGATCATTTAAAAAGCCTTCTGAAAAAGCAGACGACTGGTATACTTATGTGGAAATGATCGATATCCTGATTCCTTATCTGAAAGAAAATGATTACAATTATATTGAGATTATGCCGCTCAGCGAACATCCATGTGATGAATCCTGGGGATATCAGAACACCGGATTCTTCAGTCCGACCGCCCGCTACGGAACTGCCGAAGAACTGATGAAATTCATCGATGCCTGCCATAAGAATGACATCGGTGTGATCATGGATTTCGTGCCGGTACATTTTGCCGTTGATCACTATGCACTGTCCGACTATGACGGAACTGCACTCTATGAATATCCACACCAGGATGTCGGTGTCAGCGAATGGGGCAGCTGTAACTTTATGCACTCCAGAGGCGAAGTCCGAAGCTTCCTTCAGTCTGCTGCAAATTACTGGCTAAGTATCTATCATGTAGACGGAATCCGCATGGATGCCATCAGCCGTATCATCTACTGGCAGGGCGAACCTGCAAGAGGTGTTAACAATAATGCGGTGGATTTTATCCGTGAAATGAACCGCGGATTAAAGACAATGCATCCGACAGCCATGCTCTCCGCCGAAGATTCCACCTCTTTTGAAGGTGTCACAAAACCTGTAGATCAGGGCGGACTTGGATTCGATTACAAATGGGATATGGGTTGGATGAACGATACTCTCGACTACTTCCGCACAGCACCGGAGTACAGAAGCCGTGATTATCATAAGCTTACTTTCTCTATGATGTATTATTATAACGACGATTTCCTTCTTCCTCTTTCACATGACGAAGTTGTTCACGGAAAAGCAACGATCGCACAAAAAATGTATGGTGAGTACGAAGAGAAATTTCCACAGGCGCGTGCGTTCTATATGTATATGTACGCACATCCGGGAAAAAAATTGAACTTCATGGGTAACGAGATCGGCCAGCTCCGCGAATGGGATGAAAAGCGTGAGCAGGACTGGGATATCCTGAAGTATCCGATACACGATACTTTCCACCACTTCATGCAGGAACTGAATCATCTGTATCTGACAACTCCTGCTCTTTCTGCCAAAGATTATGAGAATGCAGGATTTCAGTGGCTGGACTGCCATCAGGAAGAGCGCTGTATCTATGCGTTTGAAAGAACAGATGGAAAAGATCGTATCGTTGCTGTCTTTAATTTCTCGGATGAGGATCAGAAAGGCTATGAGCTTCCAATAACGGATGCAAAGGAACTGGAAGTGATTCTGGCTAGTGATGATGTAACATTTGGAGGCAGTAAGAAGTATACGAAGAAGAAAGTGAAAGTTACGGATGGAAAAGCTGTGCTGGATCTTTCGGCGTATTCGGCAGTGTATTTTGGGATTTAATTTAGAAGGCATGACTACCCGGACCTGCATAAAAAGTAGAAAGCCGTTCCTGTTCAGGTTCCGTCGGTGGGAAATACTAAAGCGTCAAAATTATG
>OLRU01002459.1_pt1 | contig 13028 bp, 9 predicted proteins | sample 1672961 | NCBI WGS metagenome assembly OLRU01 (sample SAMEA3136741, study PRJEB25190) | human gut metagenome | biome: human gut; feature: human-associated habitat; material: faeces | place: Austria | collected 2013 | reverse complement strand
AATAGGAGTCGTTATTATTATTTTCTTTTTACATGATAGTCCGGAAAGTAGAGGGCTTCCTCATGTAGGAAATCCGCCGAAAGAATCGACCAATAAGGCTCAGAAAGGAGTATTGAAGAATCCGTACGTTTGGATTTTGGCATTGGCTAGTGCGTTTATGTATGTTAGCCGATATGCGGTGAACAGTTGGGGAGTACGTTTCTTGGAGATGGAAAAAGGGTATTCGTTGGAATTGGCAACTACGGTGATTGGTATAAATGCTCTGTTAGGAATATTCGGAACTGTGCTTTCTGGCTGGTTTTCCGATAAATTTTTCAAGGGGAAAAGAAATATGCCGGCTTTTATTTTCGGTGTGCTCAATACGATTGCATTGACCTTATTCCTGTTGGGAGGAGATAGCCTTGTACTCAATGTGATAAGTATGATTCTTTTCGGTATCGCTATTGGGGTGCTGATTTGTTTCTTGGGAGGGTTGATGGCTGTCGATATTGTTCCTCGTAATGCGACCGGTGCAGCATTGGGTGTCGTTGGTATGGCGAGTTATATTGCAGCCGGTTTACAAGATGTGATATCGGGTACACTAATAGAGAATTTTAAGGTTGTATCCGATGGTGTTGTGACGTATGATTTTTTACCGGTTTCTATTTTCTGGATAGGGGCTTCGATTTTATCATTCGTTTTAGCTTTGTTCGTATGGAATGTTAAGCCGGCGGAGTAATTATATTTTACTATCGACAAAAAAAGCTGACACGTAAAATCGTGTCAGCTTTTTTTTTGTTTGTATTTGTATGAGATTATTTACCGGGAGAGGTTTCATTCGATTCATTTGCCGGGCTTGAAGTTGGTGTGTTCGGTGTGGTTTCTTCCCAATGGAATGGTTCGAATTGGCTATCGCTGTTTGTCCAACTGGGTTTGCGAGATGAATAAATAATAAATGGTGCGATAACGACTATCAGGGCTCCTATAATGAGAACAGAAAACCATACGGCATTACTGCCGACCGATATTTGACTGGGGGGAATAAAACTTAGAATGAAGGCAAGAAGCGAACCGCAGAATCCCAATCCTCCTATGAACCACATTAATCCGTTTCCTTTGTTTCCTATTCGGAATGGGCGATTGGTTTTTTTCATATTGTATCGTAGATAAATTGCGGCAGAGAACATTAACATATACATAATCAGATAAAGAACTACCGTTAACTGAGACATGATTTGATAAAAACTTTGTACCGAAGGCATGATAACGAATAATAGACTTAATAATGTAACTGCACCTCCTTGTAAATAAAGAATATTTTTCTGTACTCCTATTTTATTGGTTTTTTGGAAAAAAGGAGGTAGGTATCCGGCTCGGCCTACTGCGAAGATACCTTTTGACGGACCGGCTACCCAAGTCAGTACTCCGGCTAAAACACCGAATGCAAGAGCTATGGCTATTATGGGGGATAGCCAAGACGCTTTGATAAAATTGAAATAGTTGTCGAATCCGACTAAAAGACTTTGTGTTAGGTTGATATCTTTTTGAGGGATAATGATCCCGAGGGCGAATGTACCTAAAACAAAGATTAGGACTGTAATGGCGGAGCCTATGAAAACGGCTTTGGGATAATTTTTAGACGGATTATTTATATCTTTTACGTGTATACCGCCCATCTCCATTCCGGCATAGAATAAGAAGATACTGGCGGCTAAAACGAGATTGTCGAAATTGGTGAAATCGGGGAGGAAGTTGCCTGAAAAATCCATTTGGGATTTACCTCCCATTAGTAGATATACAATTGCCAAAATGACTAAAAGTCCGGCGGGAATGATTGTACCGACCAAACCGCCTATTTTGGCGACTTTTCCTACCCAGCCTAAACCTTTCAATGAGATGAATGTCGCTAGCCAATAAATGAATAGTACGACCGCTAATGTGTAGAAACGGTTGGAAGCCAATAACATGTCCCCTGTATGATCCATGCCTATAAATGCAATGGCGACAGCTCCAAAGGTTAGTACGGTAGGATACCAAATGGTACTTTCTATCCATTGTAACCAAATGGCGAGGAATCCGGCTTTTTTACCGAATGCTTCTCCTACCCAACGAAAGACTCCGCCTTGCTTGTCTTGAAACATGGCAGCCAGTTCGGCTGCGACTAGCGCCGTAGGAATGAGGAATACTAAGGCTGCGAATAGATAATAGAACGCTGAACTGACTCCATATTCAGCTTCGGCAGGCAGTCCCCGGAGGGATACGACAGCCGTTACATTCATAATTGCAAGCGTAAATACGCCTAATTTTACTGATTTTCCGATGTTTGCCATATTTGTTGATATTAAGTTTACTAATAGGAGCATCTACATTCGTGTAGATAAACAAACGTCGGTCGCTTGTTGTTTTATCGTCGCATAATTTATGAGGAAAGAAAAATGGGAAAAAAGATAATCGGGGGGTGGAGAAATTATGAGTCGAGAATTTATGGCATATTGCACATATTGATTTTATTGTTATCGGTTTTTCTGATTATAACCATATCGATAGATACATTTCATAACATATCTTTCTTGAATCAAGGGAATTATATGGAAATACAATTATGGATATGCAGTTTCTTTATGTTCGATTTTTTGTTGGAATTTGTTTTATCCGATCATAAATGGAAATATCTTAGAAACCGATTTATCTTTTTTCTCGTATCGATACCTTATTTGAATATATTTTCCTATTTGAATTTAAATTTTTCTTCCGAGACTTATTATTTTCTTCGGTTTATTCCGTTAGTGAGAAGCGGATATGCTTTGGCTATCGTGGTAGGGTGGTTATCCTATAATAAAATATCGAGCTTGTTTATTTCGTATGTTACCATGCTTATGGCGACAGTTTACTTTTCGAGTCTTATATTTTTTGTTTTAGAACATGCGGTTAATCCAATGGTTACTCGGTATACCGATGCTTTGTGGTGGGCTTTTATGGACGTGACGACAGTAGGTTCGAACATCTATGCCGTTACTGCTACCGGAAAGATTCTTTCGGTCGTTTTGGCTGCATTGGGTATGATGATGTTCCCTATTTTTACGGTCTATGTGACAAGCCTATTGCAAAAATTCAATGCACAAGATAAGGAGACACAAAAACCGTAGGCCGGTAGGTGTCGGTTTTAGCATCGTCCTTTTCGTTGATTTTGTGCTATTTTAGTACGAGCTCTACGATGTAGTCGATTTCGTCCGGTATTTGGGGAAATTTCAATAATGTACCGTCTTTATCTTGTTTGAATTCGATGGGAGCTTGATTTGAAAATTTCATTGCCTTTTTTATTGGGGCTTTCAGTGGTATATAGAGTCCATTTTCTTTCAAGTCCAAAATATGGATAAAGAGGCGATTCCCTTTTCGGGTGGATACTCCCCAGCTATGTGGGGGAATATCGCCACCTCTGCTGCCGTAAATGGTTTCGCCATATTCCGATAGCCACTTACCCATACCATTTAAACGGTCTATCGCCAGAGCCGGTAGCTCTCCATTGGGCTGCGGACCTATATTTAATAACAAGTTAGCGTTTCGTCCGGCCGTGCGAACGAGATAATGGATCAGAGCCTTAGTAGATTTGTAATTTTGGTCGGTGATTTTATACCCCCACATACCATTCATAGTTTGACAGGTCTCTAATGGGAGGGCGCTTATTGCCTGAGTAGAATAGCCTGCTGTGTTTTCACCGGGGACGTCTCTTTCGAAGATTTGTATATCTTCTCCTGCATATACGTCTCGGTGGTGATTATTCCCAATGAGGCATGCCGGTTGTAGCTTGTGTATCAAATCATATTGCTCTTTTAGTTGCCAATCGAAATCGGAGGGACGGTCCCATACTCCGTCGAACCATATAGCTCCGATCGGCCCGTAATTGGTTAGTAGTTCTGTAAGCTGGTTATTCATGAACCGATAATAACTGGGCCAATCTCCGTGTCCATTGGTACGACCGGTTCCTTTCCCGGTATTGCCTCCGGCCGGGTAATCTTCTCTACGCCAGTCTATATGAGAATAATACAAATGGAGCTTAATGTCTTGTTTGTGGCATTCGTCGGCCAATTCTTTTAAAATATCGCGTTTAAAAGGTGTCGCATCTACGATATTAAAGTCGGACTGTTGGGTGTGAAACATAGAAAATCCATCATGGTGTCGGCTGGTAATACAAATGTATTTTGCCCCTGAGGCCTTGATTGCCGACACCCACTCGGCTGCGTTGAACCGAGACGGATAAAATCCTGATGCCAATTTTTCATATTCTCGCCAGTCGATGTTGTGATTGGTCATGTACCATTCTCCTTGTGCCAACATGCTGTAAATGCCCCAGTGTATGAAGATTCCGAATTTGTTGTCTTGAAATTCTTTTCGAGCTTCGATATTCTTTTGCGATGGTATATAACTGTCGATTGTCTGTGCGAATGAAATATTCCAAGATAAAAGAGAGGTAGTAATGGCTAAACCTATTTTTTGGATCATTTTGTTTTTCATGTTATGTGAATTTTCGGTAAAGATGTGGATAATATGGAAAAAATATTGAACAAATATAGCAAAAAGAAACCCAGATAGAGTAAACTATTTGGGTTTCTTTTTGCTATGAAAGATGTTTTTACTGGACATTAACCTGATCGCCACTGAATACCGACAGGTCGAGTTTATTCATAATATGTTTGATTGCCAGTTGAGCCTTAACCGAGTTGCCTGCTGCATCGATAGGGGGTGCAAAGGCTGCAATACCCATGATTCCGGGAAGAACTCCCATGACACCTCCGCCTACTCCGGTTTTTGCAGGAATTCCCGAAGTGAAGAGCCAGTCTCCGGTGTGTTCGTAAAATCCTACTGTCGCTATCAGCGATGTAATTTGAGGAGACAGCGAGGCATCGAATACTCTTGCTCCGTTTTTTGGATTGACTCCTTTATTGGCTATGGTCGCACCGCATACAGAAAGCTGTTCTGCTGTGATTCCCAAAGAGCATTGACGGGTATAGAGGTCGAGCGACAGATCGGGATCGTCATAAATACGGTTGTAGTTTTTCAATAACCATGTAATTGAGCGGTTGTTGAAATTTGTAGCCGATTCGGAGCGATACAATTCATCTATCAATTCGGGAGCACTTCCCGAAAGTTCAGTGATATTTTTCACTATCGCAGCCCATTTTTCTTTTGGATTACCAACTGGTTGAACCATACTGCATGCGGTGATAGCTCCGGCATTAACCAATGGGGTCGAGGGGTGATCGCTTTCCAACAAAATAGCGATTATCGAATTGAACGGTAATCCTGTCGCATCGGCTCCAATCATGGAAAGGAGCTTTTCTGCGCCATATTGGCGTAATACCAATATGGCGGTGTGCACCTTAGAAACCGATTCTATACCGAATTTATATTGAGTATCTCCGACTTCGATAATTTGTCCGTCCAGTAGACATACGCTGATACCGAACAAGTTTTTGTCGATGTTGGCAAGATAGGGAATATAGTCGGCATTTTTACCGTCTTGGTTATTTTTATAGAGATCGTACGCTTCGTTGACCGCTTGTTTGATTTGGGAAACCGAGATTGTTTTTTTCATATTCCTATTTTTTTGTTTTATGGCGGTTCCCCGTATGGGTAAATACCGAACCTTTCACTTCAATATTTTTATCTTGTGCGATACGAGTATTGGTCGGGTATTCCAATTTTTCGAGAGATGCGATGGCATCGCGAATATCGTTCAGCAACATGTCGGCCATATCCCTGCTGAACCCTTGACGTACGACGATACGCATGACTACATAGTTTTGAATATTTTCGGGTAGAGTATATGCCGGAACCATCCAGCCGCCTTGTTTCAATTTGTCTTGCAAGTCATATAGAGTCCATTTTGCCGTTTTTGCGTAATCGGGCTTCATATACCAGATGAACAATGGGTTTTCAACATGATCGCTGTAATTGACAAACGGAGTCATTTTACCGATTTCGTCGTGGAGGTATTGGGTTATTTGCATGCTATTGTATTGGACGGCTTTGTATCCTTGAAATCCCAATCGGATAAATTGGTAATATTGTCCCAATATTTGAGCTGCCGGGCGTGAGAAATTGAGCCCTACTTGTGTGATATTCGCTCCTAGATAGTTTACACTGAATGACATTTCGTCGGGGAGGTATTTTTTGTCTTTCCAAACGACCCAGCCCAGCCCGGGGTATACCAATCCGAATTTGTGCCCCGATGTACTGATCGATAGAACCCATTTTAATCTGAAATCCCATTTTTTGTGTGGATCGAGGAAAGGTAATATAAATCCACCGGAAGCTGCATCTACGTGGATAGGAATGTCATATCCTGTTTTTTTGTTGAATTCGTCGAGGGCTTTGTCGAGAGCTTCGACGTCATCGTTCAATCCGGTCCAGGTTACGCCCTCGATAGGAACGATGCAAATTGTATTTTCATCACACATCTTTAAAGCTTCTACCGGGTCGAGGGTCGTTTTTTCGAGAGTCAGGGGAACTTCTCGCATCTCGATTTGCCAAAGTTGTGCAAATTTTTCCCAAACGACTTGAAATCCCGAAGAGATAACAAAATTGGGTTTATCGGTAGGCTTCCCTTCTGCCTGACGTTTTTTACGCCAACGTAGCCATGCTGCGACACCGCCGAGCATACAGGCTTCGGAAGAACCTATGGCCAAAGCTCCGCTTTTCCATTTTTCCTCTTCGGGAGAGTTCCAAAGGTTAGCCATGATATTTATACATTTGGCATTCATGACGGCGATACGCGGATATTCTGTTTCATCTATATAGTTGATGTTGATCGCTTCATTCATCAATTTGGTTGCGTAGTCGTCCATGTAGGTGGTTACGAACGTAGCTAAATTTAATCGAGGTTGTGTTTGAGCGAATGTTTCATCTTTAACCATTTGGTATGCAATCTCTGGTGTTGTAGGTGCATCGGGAATACGATCTACCGGTGATGGTTTCAACATTTCGTTGGACCCGAAGATACTTGTCTTGGCATCTCCTTCTCTGAAATTCAAATCTTTCATTGTATAAAATTTTATGAGTTAGAACTATAAAGCCGGATTATTTTGTACGGCTCTTCGATGAAACAACAGCCTTGTAAGGTGAAAGTTTGACCGATTTGTCTATTCATACACAATTTGGCACTTATTAAAATATTAGAATAGTACCGGTAAACATTCGAAGGTGATTATTGTTTTTGAAAATGCAAGCATAAAAAAGATGTGATTATGAAAATAGAAACTGGACAAGGGACTATACCTTTGATTACGCTTTTGGGAATATGGTCTATTTCAGCTTTAAATGCATTACCGGGTCTAGCTGTTTCCCCTATTTTGGGACAGATGTCTACAATATTTCCGCATTCTTCGGAGTTCGACATACAACTGTTATCTTCACTACCTTCGCTATTGACTATACCTTTCATCTTGTTATCCGGGAAGTTGACCGAACGTATTAATAACATCGTCTTGTTACAAGTTGGATTAATTATTTTTGCATTAAGTGGTTTGCTATATATGCTTTCTTCCCGAATGTGGCAGTTAATAGCGGTGAGTGCGTTGTTGGGTATTGGCTCGGGTATGATAGTTCCGTTGTCAACGGGTTTGATTTCTCGCCATTTTATAGGTCGATATCGTACTCGACAGTTTGGTTTGAGTTCTGCGATTACAAATATAACGTTAGTGACGGCGACTGTATTGACTGGATATTTGGCAGAGATTAATTGGCACTTGCCTTTTATTGTTTATTTTTTCCCTGTGGTATCGTTCTTTTTGTCTTTTTATTTGAAACGAGATACTATATCGGTAGCCCCAGTAAAGGTGACTGTATCGGGTAAAATAGAAGTGAAGAGGTTGGTTCCTCTCATGTTGTTTTATGGTCTAGTAACTTATTTAGCTGTTATCGTTAGCTTCAATTTACCATTTTTGATGAAGGAATATCATTTCGACACGGGAGCCTCGGGAATTATTATTTCTTTGTTTTATTTAGCTATTATGGCTCCCGGTTTCATATTGAATCGAGTGTTATCGATTTTTGGGTCGTTTACAAAATGTGTGAGTCTATTGTGTATGGCAGGAGGTATGGTTCTGATATTGTTGTCGGGCAATGAATGGATATTGGGACTTGGAGCCATATTTATCGGGTTCGGGTATGGGGTGATGCAACCTGTTATTTATGATCAGACAACGAGAGTAGCTACACCCGATAAAGTGACTTTGGCTCTCGCATTTGTCATGTCTATGAATTATTTGGCTATCTTACTTTGTCCTACGATTATCGATACATTACAATCTCTATTCCATATTCATACTCAGCAGTTTGCATTTATATTTAATTTGGTTATAACACTACTTGTCGTTTTAGGGGCATATTATCTTCGCCATACGTTTTTGTTTAATGATAGTTGTGATAGTGATAAATCTCTGGAAAAGTTATGACAAATAAAATTCAGGAAGCCAATTTGGCTATGGTCGTTTCAAAAACGTTTAGCGGATTAAACGTAAATGCGTTACGATATTTGTTGCCTTTGTGGATCGCCCCGCTAACCGGTGTGACTTTTCGTTGTGTTTTTGCAGCCGTGGCTTTTTGGATCATAGGATATTGGGCAAAACCGGAGACGGCTTCGGTAAAAGATAAAATTTATCTGTTTTTGTTGGGGGCTGTCGGCATTTATGGTTATATGTTTTCCTATTTAATGGGACTTAGTAAAACGACTCCGGTATCGGCGGCTATTTTTACTTCTATGCAGCCCATTTGGGTTTTTATTTTGTCGGTTTTCTTTTTTAATGAGAAAGCGACTGTGATGAAAATTGTCGGTATTTTAGTAGGATTAGGTGGGGCTCTACTCTGTATTTCAACACAAAAGAGCGATGATTTGGCTTCGGATGCTTTTTCCGGTAATCTTTTTTGTTTGGTGAGTTCTGTGATTTATGCCGTATATCTGATATTGAGTAATCGGTTTTTGAAACGAACAGGCCCTTATACACTTATGCGTTATACGTTTTCAGGAGCGGCTGTATCGAGTCTTATCGTTATGGCTTTTGTTGGATATGAAGCGTCTTTAACTACACCTCCGCTACATTTTTGGCCTATTGCCTTATTGCTGTTTGTGTTGATATTTCCAACTGTTATCAGTTATTTACTAATACCGACAGGTCTCAAATATCTGAGTACGACAGTTGTAGCTATATATGGGTATTTAATTTTGGTCGTCGCTTCGATTGTTTCATTTCTGGTAGGACAGGATAGATTCTCTTGGGAACAGTTGGGTGCTATGCTTCTTATTTGTGTGGGTGTTTATTGGGTAGAGATAGCTGAAAACAACGGTCGTGAGAGAAAACGGCCCCATTCGCCATCTATCACTTGACTCTTGATTTATGCAGTAGTTTGGGGATAAGTTGCAGACCCTTTTTTATTTCGTGGGGATTACGAGCTATGATAACAGTGGTTACAGCGATGAGTATGATACAAATACCGATACTTTGTATGAAGTTACAATTTTCACCCAGAAATAATACACCCATAATGACTGCTGTTAAAGGTTCCATGCAACCCAATACTGCCGTTGTCGTCGAACCGACATGCTGGACGGCAAGAATAAGGGTTAGATCAGATATAAGTGTAGGCACTAAGGCTAGAAGAATAAGATCAACGCCGATTTCCCAAGAGGGTATGGGTGTAAGCATTTCCCGATTTACGATTAAGTTCAACAAGAAAATTAATGCACCCGATAACAAAACGTAAAACGTGAGTTTTAAACCGTCCATATCGCTTACGCTCGATTTGTTTATTCCGACGATATAAGAGGCATAGGTCAATACGGTTGTGAGAGCTAATGCCAATCCTGTGGAATTAAGTGTACCTCCTTCGCTTCCGCTTAATAAGTAGACACCGCCGATAGCCATTATTGTTGCAATGATGATGGAGACGGAAACTTTGTCTTTGAAAAAAGTAACCATCAGTAAGGTTACGAGTACAGGATAAAGGAAGTGTAGGGTAGTAGCCAATCCGCTAGGAATGTACAGATATGATTTTGTCAGAAGAAGGGAAGTAGCCGCATATAAAAACGCCAACCCGAAAATGATGAGGGCTTGTTTCCCTGAGATTTTGAAGTTCGTTTTTCGTATACAGAGTATAATGCCGAGCAAGATCGAGGAAAACAGGAATCGATAAAATACTACTGAGTTGAGGGGGATACCGGCTTGTAAAGCAGGTATGGCAAATAGGGGTACAAGCCCGAATGTCGATGAAGAAATGATAGCGTAGAAGAGTCCTTTGGGGGAGTTCATGATTCTTGGTTTCGAATTTGAGTGTGCAAAGGTAACCAAAACCAAGAGGAGAAAGAGTGGGTTTTGAATTTTTTTAAGGAGTTTTCAATGAAAGAAAAAGAGCTCCCGAATTATTCGGGAGCTCTTTTTCTTTCATTGGGCAGTATGGATTTATTTACCCAAACATTCTTTGATGTAAGCCTTCATTTTGGGGATAGCGGCTTCGGCACTTTGTAGAAGTTTGAATTGAGCCTTTGTACGAACTAAATTGTGTTCGGGGTATTTTATCTTGTAATAGGTGTCGCCGTTGATATAGTCTGTTAGGAAACGTACGGTTTGCATATAAGGAAACAAGGTAACAGCATAGGGCAGATTGTCGATTTCGATGTCGGTGAGAAACGATTTAGCAGTTTCTAAGTATCCTTTGGTAAATGCTTTAAAGATTTCCATATTGAAATTGACGTTGTCCAAATTCTTGTCGTCCTCTTCTCCGGTATTGGCTGCCGTTCGCATGAAATCGCCGAAGTCGGAAAATATGTAGCTGGGCATGACTGTGTCGAGATCGATCACGCATAATACATGACCGTTTTCATCGAACATCATGTTATTCACTTTGGTGTCGCAGTGGCAAATGCGTTTGGGCAATTTTCCTTCTCGATGCAATCTTTCGGCCAAACACATGGCGCCGGCTCGTTTGTCGAGCTCGTCGATGATGGGTTTGACGGAGGCCACACGACCGACAGGATCGGCTGTTATGGTTTCTTGCAGTTGTTTTAATCGGAATTCCATATTGTGAAAATCTGGAATCGTTTCACCCAGTTCCACCGGAATATCCGACAGCATAGCTTGGAAATTACCGAATGCTTGTCCGGCATAATATGAGAATTCCGGGGTTACGGCTTCGTAGCTTTTTGCGTTTGGAATGAAGATGAGTACCCTCCAATAACTTTCTCCATCGAAATAGTATAATTTACCATCGGTTGTCGGTATTAAGGTTAAAACCTTGCGGTCTATGTCGGTTTCTCCTTTGGTCTCTAATTTGTGGCGGATATGAGTCGTGACTTGGTAAAAATTATTTTGCAGCATATCCACATTGGTGAAGATTAAATGGTTGATACGCTGTAGCACGTATTTGATCTCCCCTTTCTCGTTGGTCACTTTCAATGTATCATTAATGTGTCCGTTTCCGAATGGTTCAGCGGAAACTACTTTCTCGTCCAACTGGAACTGATCCAAGATGTTTAGTAATTGTTCTTTCGTTTTTGCCATGATATTTCATTATGTTAACTCCGGCAAAGATACAAAAAAAGGCCACGATACAAATCGTGACCTTTTTTTATTTCTTAAAGAAAGAAATCTTATTTCTTGTTACGGTTACCATAACGGCTCATGAACTTATCAACACGTCCGGCTGTATCGACCAACTTAGACTTACCAGTGTAGAACGGGTGAGAAGTGTTAGAGATCTCGACCTTTACCAACGGATAAGTTACGCCGTCGATCTCGATCGTCTCTTTAGCGTTAATAGTAGAACGAGTGATGAATACATCATCGTTTGACATGTCCTTAAATACTACAGGACGATAATTTTCAGGATGAATACCTTTTTTCATTGCTTTATTATCTATTTTAATTTATACTCTGTATATATTTGGTAACCGGTATTTTGGCTTGCAAAGGTAAGGGTTTGCCACAAACAAACAAAGAAAATCGTATTATTTTTTTCAAGGGCGTTGATTTTGTGTTATTTTATATGCTTTGAAGCATCATTTGTCGTGAATCTTGATTATCTTTGTGCAAGTTTTTAATCATTAACGTAATAACATAATAACAACTATGGTAAATTACAAAGATTTGGGCTTGGTGAACACAAAAGAAATGTTCGCTAAGGCTATCAAGGGCGGATATGCTATCCCTGCTTTCAACTTCAATAACATGGAACAGATGCAGGCTATCATCAAGGCTGCTGTAGAGACAAAATCTCCGGTTATTTTGCAAGTTTCAAAGGGCGCTCGCCAGTACGCAAACGCTACTTTGCTTCGTTACATGGCACAGGGTGCTGTTGAATATGCTAAGGAATTAGGTTGCCCGAATCCTCAGATCGTTCTTCACTTAGACCATGGTGATACGTTTGAGACTTGCAAGAGCTGTATCGACTCTGGCTTCTCATCTGTAATGATCGACGGTTCTCACCTTCCTTATGAAGAGAACATCGCTTTGACTAAGAAAGTTGTTGAGTACGCTCATCAATTCGATGTAACTGTAGAAGGCGAGCTTGGTGTATTGGCAGGTGTTGAGGATGAGGTTTCTTCAGACCACCACACTTATACCAATCCTGAGGAAGTTATCGACTTCGCTACTCGTACGGGCTGCGATTCTTTGGCTATCTCAATCGGTACTTCTCACGGTGCTTATAAGTTCACTCCGGAGCAATGTACGATCGACCCTGTTACAGGTAAGATGGTTCCTCCTCCATTGGCATTCGATGTTTTGGACGCTGTTATGGAGAAACTTCCGGGATTCCCTATCGTTCTTCACGGTTCTTCTTCTGTTCCTCAGGAAGAGGTTGAGACTATCAACAAATTCGGTGGCGCTTTGAAGGCTGCTATCGGTATTCCTGAAGAGTGGTTGCGTAAGGCTGCTAAATCTTCTGTATGTAAGATCAATATCGACTCAGACTCTCGTTTGGCGATGACTGCCGCTATCCGCAAGACTTTCGCTGAGAAACCGGCTGAATTCGATCCTCGTAAATATCTGGGCCCGGCT
>OLRU01002448.1_pt1 | contig 13069 bp, 9 predicted proteins | sample 1672961 | NCBI WGS metagenome assembly OLRU01 (sample SAMEA3136741, study PRJEB25190) | human gut metagenome | biome: human gut; feature: human-associated habitat; material: faeces | place: Austria | collected 2013 | reverse complement strand
CCCCCGCCGGGCCTCGGCCGGCCCCTCCCTGGATGACGAGGAGCTGAATCTGGACGTGCCCGATCCGGCGCCCTCTCCCCAGGACGCGGCGGAGCGGCAGGAGCTGCGGGAAGAGATTGAGCGGGGCCTCTCCGCCCTCTCGCCGGAGCACCGGGAGGTGCTGATCCTCCGGGAGATTCACCAGCTGCGCTATGATGAAATCGCGGACTCCCTCTCTCTGGATGTGGGCACCGTGAAATCCCGGATCAGCCGGGCCCGGAAACAGCTGCGGAATTTTTTGCTGAAAAGCGGGAACTTTTCTCCGCTGCCGGCGTCTAAAGGAACAGAAAAGGAGGGCTGACAATGACATACTGCAAGGAGTTTTCGGCCCTGCTGGACCCCTATATCGACGGAGAGCTTTCCCCGGAGGAAACCGCCCGGGTGCGGGAGCATCTGCATACCTGTGACGGCTGCCGGGCCTATGTCCAGGCCGCGCTGGCCATACGGGACGCGTTTCCCGAGGCAGAGGATACCCCTGTGCCGGATGGCTTCGCCGCAGGCGTGATGGCTGCCATCCGGGCGGACGCCGCCCCCCGGAAGCGCCGGAGACCCCGGTGGGCAAAGACGCTGCTCCCCTTGGCCGCCTGCTGTGCCGTCGTGGTGCTGGCCGTCTCCGGCCTGCCCCGCCCCGGCGGCACCGCTGTGACGGACCATCCGGAATCCCATGCAGAGATTGCGGCCCCAGCAGAGGCCGCTGTGCCCAACGTGGACAGCGTTGAGGAGGACACCGCCGCCACGGCCTATGCAACCCAGTCCGACGAGGACACGGCAGACGTCCCGGATTCCACTGTGTCTGAGGCAATCGCGCCGGAGGCGGATACCGTTGCGCCCGGCACACAGGACCAGCTTGCTCCCGCCTCCGATTCCAAAAGCAGCATTTTGCCCCGGGAAGGGAGTTCTGCCGATGTGCCGGAGACGGCCCCGGCCACCTTCGCGATCCAATCCCCCGGCCTGACGCTGACGGCGGAGGAGGCCGGAAGCCTGCTGGACAGCTATACGCTCATCTCTGAATCGGACGGGACTCTGGTCTACGAATTGACCGCCGCCGAATATACCGCTCTGCTGCAGCAGCTGGAACAGCAGGGGCTGGCCATTGCAGGCGCCGCCACCGCAGAGGAGGCGGAGGCCGACGGAACCATTCTGGTCCACGTGATTCCCGGTTAAAAAAGCAGAAGGGACGCCGAAATTTTTTGCGGCGTCCCTCTTCCCTTTTTTGAAAGCTTGTGATATAATATTATTTCGACAGGTGCCATCTCCCTGTCCAAGCGTCCGACACTGGGCGTTCGTTCGGCGGTCTTCGTCAATCGCCGTTCTCTAAACAAAAAAATGGAGGTTGCCCGTACCTTACCACGGGCGTTTTGCTGCGTTTTCGTATCAAAGGCCTCCGACATCATTCAAGGAGGTCTTTCTTTTATGTCCAAACCCAGATTCACCACACAGCAGATGGCCGCTGCCGGTATCATCGCCGCCATTTACGCCGCCCTGACGCTGCTGCTGCCCATTCCCCAGTATGGCGGCATCCAGTTCCGGGTGGCGGAGGCCATGACGGTCCTGCCCTTCCTGTTCCCGGAGGCCATCCCCGGTCTTACCGTCGGCTGTTTCCTGGCCAACCTCCTGGGTTCTCCCATTCCTCTGGACTGGATCGTGGGTACGGCGGCCACCCTGCTGGCTGCGCTCTGGACATCGAAGCTCCATCACAGGGCGCTGGCGCCCCTGCCGCCGGTGATCTGCAATATGGTGCTGGTAGGTGCGGAGATCGCCTGGTTTTCCACCCAGGAGGGTGCCGCCTTCTGGCCCGCGTTCGCCTTCAACTCCCTGACCGTGGGGATCGGCGAGGCCGCCGCTTGCTTCATTCTGGGCTCCCTGCTGCTGCGGGTCCTGCCCAGAGTCCCCGCACTGAAGGGCCGGATAGCCTCTTCCCGCATCTGATGCCACTCTGCGCAAAAAAGAAGTCCCGCGTCCGTTGGACGCGGGACTTCTTTTCACTTAGCGGTGAACTCGTCCTTTCCGGCGCCGCACAGGGGGCACACCCAGTCGGCGGGCAGGTCCTCCCACTTGGTGCCGGGGGCGATGCCGTTGTCCGGATCGCCGGCGGCCTCGTCATACACATAGCCGCAGAGATCGCATTCGTACTGTTTCATTTGAAAGATCCTCCTTCTGTTATAAACGGGCGATACACGCCTGGATTCCGGTGGAGACAGTGCTTACTTCAGCTTCTTCCGGATGGCCGCCTTGACCTCCGGCGACAGCAGCCGGCCGGCGGCCCGTACTGGCAGCGGCGGCAGGCGGCAGAACTCCCGGCGCACCTGGTCGAAGGGCTCCAGGGCGTAGGCGGCAAAGAATGCCGTCCGCTCCGGCGGCAGGGGAATGGGAGATGCCAGCCGGGGATTTCCGGCAATGGCCCGTTCCGGCGGGAAGGGCTGCTTGGCCAGCGGGAGCTGGTCAAAAATGTGGCTGCCGTGGGGGGTGTTCACCAACAGCAGGCTGATCCCCTTCTCCTGCTGGTCCGGCAGCTCATCCGGCCGCAGGCCCCAGAAATCCCCCAGTGTCAGATCGCCCACCCGGGTCATGGAGGCGTAGGGACAGCGGTAGCAGCTGGGCCGCAGGAACAGCGCCCGGCCGAAGGCCCGGCCGTATTCCGTGCGGAACAGCGGCGCGGTATCCACGGTGCCGTCGCCGTAGACCGCGGTAAAATGGCTGTCCTTCCATCCGGCGACCTTGTTGCGGAAACGGACCGCCTGCAGCGGCTGCTGCCGGCGCGCCTCCAGGCTCCGGGCCATGTCCTCCCACACGCCGGGAGAGGGCACGCCGTGGCACACCAGGTCGCAGGTGGTCAGATTCTCCGGCCGTCCGCCCAGATAGCGGTACAGCCCGTCCACCTGGCAGGGTGTGCCGGAAAACAGCACTGGTCGCTGGTCCAACCAGCGCCGCACCTCCCGAAAGACGCCCTCCAGATCGCTCTGGACGTACTTGGCGCCCCGCAGGCGCCACAGCTCCTCCTTGCGGAAGCAGGCGGTGTGCCGCAGATGCTGGCTGCCGTCAAAGGCGGCGCCAAAGACCACGCCGCCGCTTTCCAGGATATACTCCGCCAGCAGGGTGAACACGCCGCCCGAGGTGGAGTCTCTTCGGATCTCATCGTTTCTATTCCAGGCCGCGAATACAGCGGGCATGGAGCTCTGAGGCCGCTCCCGCAGGACGGGGCACACCGCCGTGCAGTGCCCGCACCGCACACAGGCCGCTCCGTCGATCACCGGATAGGCAAAGCCCTCCCGGTCCCGCTCCATGGTGATGGCGTCCTTGGGACAGCCGCTGGCGCAGGCCGTGCAGCCGGTGCAGTGGGTGTGGTCCGCCAAATGGGGCAAGGGCCGTTCCTCTGCCTTGACAGGCGCCTCCTCCGGTGTATGGGGCCGGTCCTCCAGGGCGCAGCGCAGATAGTCCAGGGACAACTTCCGCTCCCGGCCGAGCCGCTCCCCCACCGCCGCCCAGTCGATGGGCGCCGTCAGGTCCGCGGTATCTCCCTTGCCGATGATCCGCTCCCCCAGTCCCAGGCGGCTCAACAGGCTGAAGGTCCGGGAACTCTCCGGCGCAGCCATCTCTGCCGGTGCCACCGCCGTAAAGAAGGGCTTTTGGAACTGGACGGAGAACACCGTTCCGTGGAAGGAGTTGGTGCACACATAGGCGGCATCCCGGAACAGACCCAGAAACTCCGCCGGACCGGCGCTGAGAATGCAGCGGGCCTTGGGGTGGACCTTCTGGCGTACGCCGCACAGCTGCACCACCGGCAGCCCCGTCTCCTCCGCCAGGCGGCGGATATAGGGTGCCAGGGCGTCGGGGCGGCTGATGCAATAGCAGAGGATATAGCCCCGGCCCGCGCCTCCGTCCCTGGCTGCGGCCGCCCAATCCGTTCTCTCCAGCAGCAGCGTGGGATCCAGCACCACCGGCACGTCCTTCCCGGTGATGTCCCGGACAATGCCCTGCCCCTGCCGCTCCCGGACGGACAAGTGGGAGAAGGACTCCAGATAGGTCCGCAGCTCCTCCTCCATGCCGTCCGGGATGCGGGGGATGCCGAAGGATGGGGCATAGGCGATCTTCCGCTTGTGGGAGAAGGCCCCGAAGAACACCGGGTCGAACCGGCCGTCGGGGAAGATCTTCGGGTTCCAAATCTGGTCACTGCCGGAGAGCAGCACATCGTAGGGCAGCTCCGCCTGCCGCAGCTCCTCCAGGCTCTGGTAGCGGCGGCCGGAAATGTTCAGATTCTCCCGGGAAAATGCCTCAAACCGCTCGTATCGGGCCTTCAGCGGGCCATAGTGCAGGGCGGTGTGGGCGTCATGGGCGGCGCTTCCCAGGCCAGTGGGCCGCTGGAACAGGGTATTGTCCTGGTTCACGTAGTAGTCGATGATCTCGCATTCGCTCCCCAGGGACGCCACCGCCCGCTCCGTGGCGTAAGCCTGCAGCATGGCGCCGTAGTGATGGATATGGTAAAAGGTCAGCAGTCCTGTTTTCACCAAGTTTCTTCCTTTCCGCAGTCCGGATATCCCGCCGGGCGGGTCACTGTCTGTCCAGAATGGCGTCGGCGTCCCGGGGTGCCAGAAGGTCGTCCTCCGCCACCCAGTCCGCCACATCCACCACGTCGAACGCCGTGGCGGTCCGGCGGATCACCACCTCTTTCAGCCCGGCGTTGATGACCAGCCTCCGGCACATGGAGCAGGAGGTGGCATCTCCCAGCAGTTCCCCGGTCCGGGCGTCCCGGCCCACTAGGTACAGCGTGCCGCCCACCATGTCCCGCCGGGAGGCGGAGATGATGGCGTTCGCCTCTGCATGGACGCTGCGGCACAGCTCATACCGCTCTCCCCGGGGAACCTGCATGGCCTCTCGGGAGCAGTAGCCCAGATCCACGCAGTTGGCCCGCCCCCGGGGCGCACCGTTGTAGCCGGTGGAGATGATCTCGTCGTTTTTCACGATGATGGCCCCATAGACCCGGCGCAGGCAGGTGGCCCGCTCCAGAACGGTCTGGGCGATATCCAGGTAGTAGTTGGCTTTGCTGATCCGGTCCATGGGCGACACCTCTTTCTATCGAGTTCCTCTATTGTATCATGATGCCGCCGCAGTTTGCAAGAACTCTCCCCACTCTGGAAGGGATTTCTGTTGGAAGTCACCCCAGGGGGCGCCGGAGCCCGTTCTCCAGCCCCGCCCGCACGGCGATCATCTCTGCGGCCACGGACACGGCAATCTCCTCCGGCGTCTGGGCGCCGATGGCCAAACCGATGGGAGCGTGAAGGCGGGCGTACTCCTCGTCTGTGAACCCCGCCGCCAGCAGCCGCTCCCGGCACAGGGCCAGCTTCCTCTTGGAGCCAATGCAGCCCAGGTATTTGGCGCCGCTGCGCAGCACCTGAGTCAGCACCTCGTAGTCCGCCTGATGGCCCCGGGTCATCACCACCACATAGTCCTCCGGCGTCACCGTCACCTGTTCGGACAGCCGGGCGAAGTCCCCGCAGAGGGTCTTCTCTGCTTTGGGGAACAGCGCCGGGTCCGCGAACTCCGGCCGGTCGTCGTACACCACGGGGCGGAAGCCCAGGGAAGCCAGCACCGGCACCAGGGCCTGGGACACGTGGCCGCCGCCGAAAATATAGGTCCGCCCGGCCTTCACCACCGGGATGGACAGCCACTTCCGGGCAAAGACCGCCTGATTCCCGCACAGGAGCTCCAGCTCCTCCGGCAGGATATCCAGATGACGGGGCCCGGTCCGGTCTGCCAGGCCCATGGCCGTCACCTGCTCCCCCTCGATCCGCCGCAGGAGCCAGGTGTCCCGGTTTCCGCCGTCCGCCTCGATCAGATCCCGCAAAACGGCGATGATCCTCTGCTCTCCCGCGGGGAGGTACTGGAACTGCACCGTCACTCCCCCGCCGCAGACCATGCCCAGGCTGGCGGCGTCTCCCAGGGTAAAGCGGAACTGCCGCAGGGCGTCGCCCCCCCGCTCCAGCAGCTCCGCCGCCAGGCGCTGGCACTCGAACTCCACGTTTCCGCCGCCGATGGTTCCGGTGATCCCGCCGCCGGGGAACACCGCCATCATGGCCCCGGCCCCTCGGGGGGTGGAGCCGTCGGAGGCGGCGATGCTCACCAGCTCCACCGGACGCCCCTCCTCCAGAGCGTGGACGATCTCTCTGAAAAATTCCCGCATATCAGCCGATTCCTCCGTTCACAGCGCCCAGGATCAGGACCAGTACCGTCACGCCGCAGTACAGATATTTTGCCGTCGGGTAAAACCAGCGGCCCAGAGGGCGCCGCCGGGCCAGATTCACCTGGGCCAGGCAGTCCTCCTTCCCCCACACCCAGTAGAAGAACACCCCCGCCAGCAGCGCGCCGATGGGACAGGCGTAGATGGAGCAGACATCCATCCAGCCGGAGACGATGCCCTGGATGCACAGCCCCACGGCCAGGCCCACGACGCCGATCACCGCCACAGCAGTCCCCCGGCTGAGGTGCAGCTTCTCCTGCAGGGTGGCGGTGGGAGCCTCGAACAAGTTCACCAGGGACGTCACCCCGGCGAACAACGCCGCCACAAAGAACACCGCCATGAGGATCCGGCCTCCCGGCATCTCCCGGAACAGGTTGGGCAGGTAGATGAACATGAGGCCAGGGCCGCTCTGGGTCAGGGTCTCCCCCGCCGTGGCCATGGCCGGGATAATGACCAGGGCGCTGAGGATCGCGGCCATGCTGTCAAAGAACGCCACTGTCCGGGCAGACTCCGGCACGTCCGCCTCTTTGGAGAGGTAGGACCCGTAGATCAGGGTGCCGTTCCCTGCCACCGACAGAGAGAAGAACGCCTGTCCCAGAGCGTAGACCCATACCATGGGGTCCAGCAGTCCCTCCGGCTTCAGGACAAAGATGTAGCGGTAGCCGTCCGCCGCGCCGGGCAAGGTGGCAATGTAGATGGCCAGCCCCACGAACAGGCAGAAGAACAGGGGCATCATCACCTTGTTGGCCCGCTCGATGCCGCCGCCGATGCCAAGGGCCATGATGAGCAGCGTGCCCGCCATAGCGGCCACCTGCCAGCCGGTGTTGCCCCAGGAGGACGCCGCGGTGTCGAAATAGGCGGTGAATGCCTCCACCCCTTGGTTCTCCAGCGCAGCGCCCGTAAAGGACGCCACGGCGTACTTCAAAATCCAACCAACCACCACGGAATAGCCGATGGCCATGGCCAGAGAGCCCGCCACCGGGATGAGGCCCAGAGCCTCGCCCCAGCCCCGCCGGCCTGTGCGCCTCTCTGCCGCCGTGCCGAAGGCCGCCACGGGTCCGCCGGATGCGGCCCGGCCGAAGGCCATCTCGCCGATGACGCCGGTGGAGGCAATCAGCACCACAAAGATCACATAGGGGATCAGGAAGGTGGCCCCGCCGTAGGCGGACATCCGGGATGGAAACAGCCAGATGTTCCCCATCCCCACCGCGGAGCCGATGCAGGCCAGCTTGAATCCCCAGCGGGACCGGAAGCTGTCCCGTCTTGTCTGTTCCATGATTTTTTCCTCTCTTCTCTCAAAACTGCGGCGGCCCGCCGCGGCGCGCGTCAGCCGGCGCCCCGCTTTTGCAGCTCCTCACCCAGCAGGCGCACTGCCTGGTCCAGATAGAATTGGAGCGGCTGGGATTCCCCCACGGCCAGCCGGATGCTGCATCGCTGAGAGGGCAGCAGAATCTTCACCGCCTCGCTGCCGCCGATGGCCTGTTCAAGCGCCACAGGGCGGAACGAGCTTTGCGCCTGCTCGCTTTGCAGGTACAAAAGCAGGTTCGCCACGCTGCGCTTCAGCCGCCCGATAAGGTGTGCAAAGCGCGCGCCCGCCGCAGGCATGTTCTGGCGCACATATTCGTCCGCAATGCCGTCTGCAAGGGCCGTCAGCTCCTCCTTTGTCAGCTCGGCAAAGCGCGCGCCTGTGCGGCGCAGCGCATGCTCGAGAATATAGTGCACGAGGCTGCCGCTTTCCAGTGGCGAGAGCTCGGCCCTCCGGCGCGGCCGGATGTGCAGCACATATTGCAGAAAATAGGAAAAGCGGCAGCGGTAATATTGCTCCACCTTTGTAGGGGAAAGCGTGAGCTGCGTGCCCAAAAGCTGCTCCAGCGCCTTTGTATCCGCGGCATGGAAGGGCTGCGGCGCGGCGGCCGCGTCCATGGCGGCCAGCACACGGGCAAAGCCCCCCTCGCTTTGCAGCGCCGCGCGCAGGGCCGCCGCAAGGGGTGTTTTCCGGCCGTAGTGCTCGCTGTAAAGCTGCAGCGCAGCCGCACGCGTAGGGGCAAGCTGCACGGGGGAAAGCACGTCCTTTTCCGGCCCAAGCGCCAGCACGGGCGCCAGCGCCGCACACGGCTGTGCATCGCCCGCCGCCGTGCAGGAAAGATACAGCCGCCCGCGCGGGGCGGCAAGGGCGCGGTAAAAGTACATCTGCTCCAGCAGGGTTCGGTTTTCGTAGCTGCCGGGCATTTCTACCCCGCGGCGCACCAGCAGCTCGCGGTCTGTATGCGTCAGCAGGCCCGATGCGCCCGCCGCCCGCGGGAACTCGCCCTCGGCCAGCCCCAGCACAAAGCACACGCGCGGGCCGGAAAGGCGCATGCGGTCCGCCTGGGTAAAAATGGCGGCCTCCTGCGTCTGGGGCACGCGGCCCATCTCGCCGCCGCGCAGCAAAAGCGCGAACAGCTCGGCATATTCGCCGGGGGCCGTCTCGTCTTCGCCCAGAAGCTTCTCCATCTCGTCCAGAAGCTGCATCACATGGTCCCACGCATCGTACACGGCCGCGGCGCCCTGCGCGTCGCCCGCGCCGGCAAGCTGGGCGGCCAGCTTTTCCGTGCACGCCGCGCCGCCGAAGGAATCCAGAAGGAAATACAGTGCGCGGGAAATGCCCGCCGCCGTGCCGCCGCGCACGCTTTGCAGAAAGGGGGCCAGCTTTTCCATCACGCCCGCGCGCAGGGCCTCTGTCTGCGCCAGCTTTTGCTCCTGCTGGGGCGAAAGCTGCGCGCCGAAGCCCTCTGGGTTCTTTTCAAAGGGGGCGCGCCAGTCCGCCGCTTTGAGCTGCCAGGTGTAGGCGTAGTCCTCCAGAAGGGCGATGTCGTCCGGCGCAAGGCCGCACAGCTGTGTTTTCAAAAGGCGCAGCACGCGCTCGGTGGAAAGGCCCTTGGCGGCCAGCTCCAGCGCGGCAAGGAAAAACGAGGCCACGGCAGAGTGCTCCAGCGTGAGCGACGCGTCGCGGAACACGGGCACGCCCGCCAGCTCCAGCGCGGCAAGAAGCGGCGCGGAATACTGCTGCATATCGCGGCAGATAAACGCCATATCGCCGTAGGCCATGCCCTCGCGCGCAAGCGCGGCGGCGCGGCAGGCGGCAGTGCGGCACTCTTCATACAGGGTGGGCGCGGGGGTGAACCACACCTCGCCAGCCAGCGGGGCGGGCGGTGCTTCGCCGCCGCTTACGGCAGCCACTGCGGCGGCGAGGCCCGGCGCGACGGCGTGGCGCAGGTCTTTCTGCAAAAGCTTCGGCCCCTGCACCGGCACGTCAAGGCGGCGCGCGGCGCGCACAAGGCGGGCCGCCGTGCGTTTTACGGGGCTGAACAGGCCAAGGCCGCTTTCATCGTCCGCAAGGCCGTCGCAGCAAAGGGCCACGGTGCAGCTTTCGGCCTGCAAAAATGCATCCAGCAGGGCGTACTGCGGCTGTGTGAAGCCGTCGAAATCGTCCAGGAACACAGCAGTGTCCGCCAGCTCCGCCGCCGGCAGGCTGCGCGCGGCAAGCAGCAGGCGGTCGGAGGGGTCCATGGCGCTTTTTTCTATCACCTTTTCATATGCCGCAAACACAAGGCCCAGCTCGCGCAGCTTTTCGCCGTCCGCGCCTTCGGCCTCGCCGATGGCCACAAGGTCCTGCGGGGCGGCGCCCGCAGTTTTCAGCTCTTCAATGGCCTGTGCGCACATATTGCAGAAATTAACGCCGCGGCGGTGCCTGCGGTAAAGCTGCACCGCATCGCCCAGGCTGTCCATGGCGCGGCGCACCGCCACGGTGCGCGCCGCGTCGGAAAGCGTCGCCACCGCCACACCGCCGTGCGTTTTCAGCACCTTTTCGGCATAGCTTTTGAAGCTGTACACCTCGGCGTATGCGCCGAGGCTGTCCCCCAGTGCGGCATACACCATGCTTTCCGCAGAGGACGAGAACTGCTCCGGCACCAGCAGCATGCTTTTTCTGGCCGCAGCGGCGCGCGCCTTCATGCGCGCCAGCACAAGGCCCGTCTTGCCTGTTCCCGCTGTGCCCAGCACAAGCTCCAGCACACGCTGCGCCCCCTTTCGCCAAAGTTTGATACAGTATAGTATACCTCATTCCGGCGGTGAAAAAAAGCCCGGCCCCAAAATGGGCCCGCGGCACGGAGGGGCCTCCATTGTCATGGCTGCCGTCAGGGCCATCGGCCTGCACCTGCCCTGCAAGGGGCTGGTGGCGGCACGCGCCTCAAACCGTACGGAATTTTATTTCACCTGCATCCCCCCGGCCCGCAAGTGGGCGGCCGCTGTGTCAACAGAGCCTTCTGCCTTTGGCAGCCTGCGGCCAGAGCCACGCTTCGCTCTATGCTTAAAGCAAAGCTCTTTTGTGAGGCGGGCTGCACACCGGTCCTGCCGCTTATTTTCCAAACCGGCCATAACCGCAGGCCGGGCGGCGGCCTGCACCTGCCCTACAAGGGGCTGGTGGCGGCACGCGCCTCAAACCGCACGGAATTTTATTTCACCTGCATCCCCCCGGCCCGCAAGTGGGCGGCCGCTGTGTCAACAGAGCCTTCTGCCTTTGGCAGCCTGCGGCCAGAGCCACGCTTCGCTCTATGCTTAAAGCAAAGCTCTTTTGTGAGGCGGGCTGCATACCGGCCTTGCCGCTTATTTCCCAAGCCAGCCATAACCGCAACGGCCATGGCTGCCAACTGGGCGGCGGCCTTTCTGCGCAAACAAGCAGGCCCCGGTTTTGAAAACCGGGGCCCATGCCATTGCTCTACCGTGTTCTGTTTTACACGCCCGTTTTGGGGTTCGGCTTCTGCGGGGCCGGTGCAGCCCCGCCGGAGGGCCCGGCGGGCTTTTCCGCTTCGCCCGCCTTCGTCACTGTCACAGTGCAGCTTGCATCGGCAAGCACCACGCCGTTCAGCTCGATGCGCGCCGTCACCACGGCAGTGCCCGCCGCGGCGCCCTTCACTGTGCCGTTTTCCACTGTGGCAACGGCCGGGCTGCTGCTGGCCCACACCAGCCCTGCCCCGGCGGGCAGCACTGCGTCTGCCTTCAGCACAGCCGTGCCGCCCGCCTGTACGCTGAGCGCGGCTTTATCCAGCGAGAGGGCATAGGTAATGCCGCTGGCGTCCACAGAAACGTAGCTGCCCAATGTACTATCAGCCGCATAAGCATCTTTCGCCTCCTGTGGCACAATCACGGTCAGCACATCTGCGTCCGGCTTGCCGGAGGAGCCGAAGGCGTTCGCATCAAAGCTGGGCGGGACATTACCCTGCATAATAAGAATACTGCCCGGCTGTGCAAGCGCCTTTTGAAACGCCTGCTTCTGTATGACAGTGACCGTGTCAGGAAGAACCACTGTTTTCAGTGCTTCGCAATTTCCAAATACACCTTGCGGAAGTTCGGTTACGCCCTGCGGCAGGATAGCTTTTTCCAGCTTGGAATTTGCAAACGCCGTATTTCCAATTATTCTCAGTGAATCTGCCCCTTCCAGCACCTTCACACCGCTGTTAAAAAATGCTCTGCTTCCAATTTCCTCAATACCGGAAAAATCAAATTCCGTCAGCGAGGCGCAGCCAGAAAACGTACTGCTGCCAATTACCTTCACCGTATCCGGTAATGTAACGCTGGCAAGCGCGCTGCACCCGCCGAACGTCCCGTTCAGTTCCGTCACGTTCCCCTCCACCACGGCGGACGTCATGGCGCTGCACCCGTTAAAGGCCTGCGTGCCTATCTCCGTGACATTTTCCGGCACCACCACGCTCTGCAGGCCCGTGTTGCCCGCAAAGGCGTTTTTCCCGATGCTGACAAGGCTTTGCGGCAGCTGAAGCGTTTTCAGCGTGCTGTCCTTATTCGGCATCCAGAAGGCGCCTTCTGTGATATATTTCACACCCTCCGGCACCACCACGTGCTCCTGAACGCGGCGCACCTCCAGCAGGGCGTCACCGTCGTACACAACGCCGTCCCGCTCGTAATAAGGGCTGCCCAGCGCAAAGGTTACCTCGCCCTGATAATTGAATTTGTCAAAGCTGGAGTTGCCGAAGGCGGGCAGCGAGGTGAAGCGCGCCCCCGCCGGGATGGTGACGGCAGCCAGCTTACCGCAGCCGCGGAAGGCTCTGGCCCCTATCTCGGTCACGGTCTCCGGCAGGGCAAGCTGCGTGACCCCGGCGCCGTCGAATGCCAGGCTGCCCACCGTCTGCAAATTGCTGCCCGGCGCAAAGGTGATGGAGGCAAAACCGCTGGCAAGGCTGCGCTCGCCAATGCGCGTGACGCTGGCCGGGATGGTGATGTCCGTCAGATTGCTGGCGCTGAAGGCGCTGTCCGCCAGATACTGCAGGCCCTCCGGCAGGGTGACGGACGTGCCGCCCACCTCGAAAAACGCACCGCTGCCGATGCCCACCACGGCGTAGCTCTGCCCGCCGTGGCTGACGCTGGCCGGGATGCTCATTGTGCCGCGGTTTGAATATTCCGAGCCTGCAAACACATGGTCTGTATGCTGGGGGCAGTTATGCCCCTTCCACGCCCATTTCCAAGGCGCCACCTCCACGCCGCCGTCCACCAGCTTATAGGCGATGTCACCTTCTACAAAATCGAAGGTCTCCGACACATATTTGGGGTGGCCGTTGTTTTCGTCCACATAGCCGGGCGTGGTTTTATCCGCCCCCTCGGCCATTGCCGCGGGCAGGGCGCACACAAGCAGGGCCATGGCCAGCAGGCCGCACAAAAGCCGTTTGAATTTCCTCATGCCTTTTCTCTCCTTCACAGGTTTTCGGCCCCAGCTCTCCCCCCTGTGTGAGACAGGCGGTTTCT
>OLRU01002447.1_pt1 | contig 13070 bp, 17 predicted proteins | sample 1672961 | NCBI WGS metagenome assembly OLRU01 (sample SAMEA3136741, study PRJEB25190) | human gut metagenome | biome: human gut; feature: human-associated habitat; material: faeces | place: Austria | collected 2013 | reverse complement strand
TAGGGGACATCTCACGCAGCAACAGTGTTCCAGTCCTACTAAACTGCGTGGGTCATCCTAAAGACTGGGCCAACGCGTAAGGGGCATACCAGGCACGTGCAAGAAAGAACTGGTTGTCCGCTACTGCTATGGAGGTCGGGTTCCACCAAGGCAGAGTGTAAGTAAAACACCCTAACCATGTAGAAAGTCTGACAATGTTTATTTCGGACGCGGGTTCGATTCCCGCCGCCTCCACCACACATATCTCTGGCATTCCATTTTCTGTGGTTGACTGTGATCCAGTGGCCTTGGGTCACCATCCGAATTAACGTATCGCAGTCTGGGCGAACAAAGTAAGGACGGCCTACCTTATAGGTGGTAAAAGATGGCCGATGCGCTGAAGGTGGGTCAGTGTACACACTATAGAGAAAGAAGGAGAGATAGAGAATGTACATTGTTAAATTAGGTGGCGGTGTGTGGCTGTGTCGGTGTTTCCAAGGTGGCTGGCAATTCACTTATGTCGAAGAGAACGCTGAAAAGTTTTCTACTTATGAGGATGCTGTAACGGCTGCTCTGGCATATTGCCAGGGCTGGGCTTCCTACGAGGGTGTTGAAAAGGGGGATACTAATCATGAAAACTGCTCCTGCTAAATGGTACAAAAGCACCTTTGAGCAAGTGGACCCGTCCCATGCTACCTGCTTGGCATGTGGCAAAGTTATGTATACCAGGGACAAGCCTACGTATTGCTCCAAGTGTGGCGCGCGGCTGATTTATAAAGACTAACTGGTAACATCAGGTGATGAGCTATGAACAGTTGGATGCGTACAGCATGGATGTAGTCAGGAATACGAACACGGTATACCTGTCTGAAAATTCTACCACCTCTGTCACCCTTCCACCGTTTTACTCACTCATCCATATCAATTAGTCCACCCCGGACAAATGAACTATAGAGAAAGAAGGAACTTAAAATAAAACGGTTTTTACTATCAATGTTGGTTGCAATTATTGCAATCGGGAGTATCGCGCTCGTCCTGTGGCGGGATGCAAGCATCATTAATAGTGATCTTCCTGCGTGGCTCAAGTTTATCTTACTTGGGTCTTAGACGCTATCTTTATTTGGTAACATTAGGCGATGAGCCTGTGTTAAATAAATTTCCGAAGAGGAGATGTTACTATGATTCCCAGCGTTTATTTAGAAGTAGAGGCCTACAAGAGAGAAGGTCGAATCAATGCAGAGGCAGCATATTCCGCTCTTGGTATGGACAAACAGGCTGCCAAAAGAACGAGCCTCACTGGGGACACTCAACTGCAGTTGGACAGTTTCGTCTATGCAGATGAGAAGCTCTCTAAGTTCTTCCGGCATGGGTGTACTCATTCTCGTTTCTATGAAACTGTTTGTATGTCCGTAGAGGCTGCCTGTGAGTGGAACTGCAAGCCGCTGTACGAGCTGCGGTATCCATGCGTTGAGCGCTATATGTGTGAGTGCGCCCGTTCGAATCTCGATAATCCAATCCGTGGTAAGAACGCAGTAAGTGAGATGATCTCTCGCAACGCAGACCAGGGATTTGATGCAAAAGCGCTACTCCATATTTGTTGGAGTTACTATGTCCCTGACCTGTTTAATCCGACAGAGGATAGCATCAAGGCCTTGGTTGATAAAGTAGAGAAACACTTCAGAAAAAGCGGTCCGTTTTATCTAGGGTGTGACGAGTTCTCTAAGGAACTCATTTTTCATGTACCAGACGGTTACCCTATCCTGTCGTGGTTGAAAAAGCGCCCCAATGTGCGAAGTATTACTGCTACTATGTTTGCCCATGATACTTCTGAGGAGATCCTTGTGGAGAGCGATGATGCTATAAAGACCTATCCCTTCTGCATGCGGAGCAAACTCTCAGTTGTCTGTGAACTTAAGGATGGGAAGCTGCGTTTCTACGAGTACGATTTTCTCACTAGAGTACTTAGTACGCACGTTGATGCGGCGACCCTTCTGCATTACACTTAACCGCTTGGGAGCCGGACTGAAGAGGTCCGGCTCTAATACTATCTGAAGAGGAGCATGTATTATGGCTAAACAAAGAAAGATAAGGTACTACAACAAGTCGCTAGTCGTTGTTCCAGAGGCGGATGCTTTTTATTGTGTTGAACAGCGAGATCGCTGTGATTTTGTAGCTAAGTTTAAAAAGGACGGGGTATGGACAGGTCTTGCTCGTGGCGGCGAGGCAGACTGCATCCTATCTATCAGTCAGCATAGCGAGTGGGCTGCGGACGCCTTGCGGCACTATGATGAAAACGGGAAAGAAACTACGGATGTTCATTCCGCAGCTTTCATGGTTGTAAGGAATGCGGATGATAAGTACTCTTTAATCGGAAAAGGCGGCAATGAAATCCTTGCAGGCACTTCTCGTGAAAACTGTGTCGCTCGCATGAATGTTGCTGTAAAGGGTGCAACTAATGTCAGGAGACGGAACACTACAACCGAAGTGAGCGCCAAGTATTATAACGTGGATGGCACTGCAGGTGAGCCTGGTTCTCATTTTTGTGTATCCTTACGTTCCTCTGGAGAGTACTGGCTTCGCGTACGGAACAAGGAGACCGGCAAGTACAGAGAACGCGTTCGCGGCACAGAACGGGAAGTGTACGATCATATGCGTAAGATTGTACGCGATGGCGATCTTGCCTCGGCGGAAGATCCTAATCTCCAGTTGGAAATCGAAACTTTGCAGCCTAGTTTGGAAAAGCCCCAGCTACCGGAGATATGTGGGGCACAGCAGCCCGCCGTCACAGAGGTTCGAAATCCTATACCTCATGTTGTGGAAACTATTCTTCCGCGTGTAAAAGATACATGTGGTATGGGGGCTGATGATTTGAGCAGCTATCTGTACATGTGTATGTGCCGTAACAGAAAGCTCAAAAATGGGCCCGTCATTAACACCAGGTTAATGGATATGATGCACCAGCCAATCTATATCATAGATAAGCTCTATCCGGACAAGCAGCCCTCTATTGATAGGTGTGTAGCTGTGTGCACCTTGGATGCGGCAAACGAGCACTCTAATGGGCATCTCATTACAGAGTTTCCCGCCCCTCTGAAGTTCTATAACTCTGCCGATGATTTGGTTTGGAATCCAACTATGCCTCTGCTCCCAATTATGCCGGAAGTTGTGGATCATATTCTTAAAGACAACCAGCAGCGGCTACCGGAGGCTTTACAGTCAGCTTCTCCATCTGTGGCTATGGAAGTTATCCAGAATTCCCTCAATGCTGGAGTGACCAAGGCTTGTATGGATTATTCTTACGCACTGCCTTCTTATTCGTCCACCTCTGACGCAGTTGGACTCATGCTTCCATTGCACGTACCTCTTCTCTATGGGGAGGAGCCTGTTGGAGCTCTAATGGTAACTACAACGCTAAGGGGTTATAGACTTGCCACGATGCTGACTCTTGAGCAGGCACGCAGGAGTGTCAGAGCATTTAGAGATCCTAAGTACACCTGGTTGAAGGGAGTGTAAGAAGGTGGAGAGATTAAACTTCGTTACTGTTGTGGGTATTTCTCAGAGCACCATGTTTAGCATCAAACGGGCCTACGAGAGCGAGGACGCCCCATACCTCTATACATGTTTTATAGGCACCCAAAAAGACTTGGGCAGCATTGTGGAGAAAGAGCCAGATAAGTTACTTGTAGCACCTATCTTTGACGCTATCTTTGCCACTACAGATGTCGAGTACTTAACTGATGTTTTATGTGGAGAAGGTTCTGTGTCTCAGACTCCAAGCGATATTGCCAATCTCTTTAAGGAGCGGGTAGTGGTAGGCGTGGTCTCCCGCTGCTTGACCGCCGCGGTACTTAGGGAAGTTGGGGCTGTGCTTCTTAACAAGTATCCTGAGTGCAGGAGTGAAGGTGAGGATGATTTGGATGCAGTAACAGCAGCAGCCTTCAAAATGCGGGGGGCGCTGGGGGACGCATCTGATGAGACCGATACGGGTCACATTAGTTTGCTTCTGAAGAACTATTTTAACAATTTACATTAAACGGGAGGAAATGACTATGTTGTTAGAGAAAGAACTGCAAGAGCTGGTAACTCGGAAGGTTCCTGTTCGTGTGATTACCATCAACGGTTTTCAGATGGCCGGCAGACTTTTAGATGCCGACTCTTCTGCCGTGGCTATTGACTGTGGGGATGTACGGAAGGTTGTCAATATGAGCGCCATATCCACTATCGAGATCACGAAGGGTTAAGGAGGGTCTACGAATGCTTGTAAATAGAGAAAAAGATTACACATTTGAGGAAATCCGAGACAAATACCTTTATATCGTGTATCGGATTCATGAGCGTTACAATTTGGGCGAGGATGCCTTGGCAGACCTTGTTATTGCATACTGCGAGTGTATCCAGAAAAATCTTGGCAGAACAGATTTCCGCTGGTCTGGTAAATTGCAGACCTGTGTAGACCAGTGTGCAAAACGCATGTTGCGGAAGCAGGAGTGTACACCGGTAAGCCTGGAATGTGTTTCTTACGACACCGTGTCGGAGATTATATGCTACGACTTGTGTGGTGGCGAGGGTCAGTATCAGGCGCAGATGAGGGAGGTAATCGAGGAGGTGCTAGAGACACTAACCACTAGAGAGCGCCAGGTATTGCACATGCTCTTTTTTGAGGGAGAGTCTCAGTCCGCATGTGGTGAATACTTTCATGTGTGTAGAGAGCGTATACGGCAAATTGAGGCTAAGGCACTGCGTAAGTTGCGCCACCCCTCCCGCTCCAAATGCCTAAAGTCATTTTTGCGGTAAGGACGTTTTTGGGTATGTCGTTTCTGATTTGGGCCATAGCCGTTGGATTAAGCCTTAAGGCTATGTATGAGTCTGGCAAAGGATTTCTGCAGGAGTTCATTAAATCCGATTTATCTTCTACAGATGTGTGGATTTACGCAGGTCTCTTTATGGTCTCTGCGGCTTTGGTTTTTATCAATTTCGAACAAATCGTTTAGGAGGTTATCTCATGAGACGTATTATACTTGTTGGCCATGTTACTGCGCCACAGCCTGAGAATGGTCATTGCGATTTCTACGGTAAGGTATGTGCGCAGACGTACCTCACGCTGCTGAACCTCGGAATCCAAAGTGTCGAGGACTTCAAGCGATACAACAGTGACGGGCTGTGGAACCATATCTATGCCCACGTAGAGAATCTGCCGGAGCTGGTCGACTTTCTGAGGAAGGTGGGCGTGGAACCGCCTGCAAGCTATCTGTTCCACAAGGCCTTCCTTAATGGCAAGCTTTCTAGAGAACTCTACGAATGGCTCGTTGGCTACAAGTCCGTAGAGGACATGGTTGAGGAGGGCTCCTATATCTCTGTGTGTGAACTCACATGTGAGGAGCAGGAGGAATTGGAGCGCTTCGTTCAGGACAACGGGTATCCCAAAGCCAGACTGGGATACAAGCGCGGTGCTGGTGCTGTGATCTTTGTAAACGCAGGTTAAGTGGTTACATAAACCCGTATAGAAAGAGAGATTGTTTATGTCCAAAAAAGTAAAAATTAAGAAAGCTCCCTCAGGAAAACAATTGCGAAAGATACGAAAGTCACTAGGCATAGCTGGTGAGGAGCATGTCGCCCTGGAGTTGCTGCCTGAGGATTTCCTTGGGCAATCGGCCGAGTCCCTCTATTGCGTGTACGGCCTCTCTATGGCCCCCATCGATACTGACATGTTTGACTCTACTGCCTGTGACTGGTGGGAGTTGGTCGAGTCAACAAAAGTACTCTTTATGCCACCTGCTGAGAGAGTGACTGTTTATGGGGATTTACCTAGTGGTGTTCGGAGCGTAAAACTTCGAACTGCTGAGCGCACGATTTATCTAAATCTAGTGCTCGGACAGTCCGACAAAACGTCTACAGCTAATTTCATTTTCCCCTCAGCTGAGATCGACTTGGCCTCTCTACCCCAGTACTACCAGAAGAAATCGTCGAGTTATCATACGCTAGGCGTGGAAGTATACAAGCGTCTAAAGGATCCAAAATTTGCACAGTTGGCAGGTCCTGAGCATTTGGCTAACGTGACCGCCTTTGCTATGAGCAGTGTCGATTACGCAATATCTAACATATGTGAGATAGCTGCTTATATACTACTGCGTTTGCAGCAAACCATCTATTGCCATACCATTCTCCGGACAGGCGGCCATGTGTTGGGCAGCAAAGAGGTTGATGGGTGTCAGAATGTGGTATGTGTGAACACAGAAGATATGATGTGGCTTGGTGCGAACTTGCCTCACGTTAAACTTGCCACAGACATCGCAATCCCTGAGTCGCTGAGGGTACACCAATCTTCCAGTAAAGCACTCTCTAGAATAATCGGAGATCCTCGAGATCTCTTTTCCTACTTCGCCACGTGTAATCCGATGGTCGCTGAGTCAGAGCTATCTGATCACACAACTAGCTTTGTGCGTGTGTCGGACATAAATGCGAAATCCAAAGAGGGGCTCCTACTAATAGGCGCGGAGGGCGTTCCTATGCAGACATCTATTGGAGATGATCTTAGGGATGCTCGGTGGGCTGTACGCCCAACTGGTCTGTCCGAGGGTGGGAAGGCACTTTATGCGTTGTTTACTCGCTCTGATGCTGGGTGGACCGGATTTCAGATCGGAACAATGCCATGGGTGTTTTTCTATCTTAAGAAGCACTTAGGCGAAGCATTTAAGGATAGTAAGAGTGCTCAGGTTCTATCAAGCCGTACAAAACCGCTTCAAGGGTTCACATTGGCGGCCTGGCTCGGCGTGCGTTCCAGCGCAACCGAGGCATTTATGTACGACTGTGCTGACACTATGCTGGCAGATATGGATCCATCCTCCTTACTCCAGTCAGCAGAGGATATCAGTTACTTCTTACGTATCCTTATTTGGCGGGCTAGGGCAGAGGGTATGCGGGATGGTGAAGCTATAAATACAGGGTTGCTCCGTTCAGATGGCAAGTTCATGTACGTGGAAATGTATAACCTGTACGAGAATATCAACGCTGCTGGTGTACGGTACTTAGGCGGTCGCGAGGATGGCAAGAAGCCTCTGTTGTTCTATAAATATACGGATAAGTTGTTTCTCCGGCATAAAGGGCAGCTCACCTATTCTGACCAGTCACTTAAGCATGTGCTTTTGGACAATAAGCTCAGACTCGGTACAAAGCTAGCCGGTGTACCAGAGGTAAAACTTCTTAACGGGCTGCGATACTCAGTTGAGGACGCCGAGCGCAGGCTCTCTGTTAATCCGTTCTATGCACAGCCGTTCTATGACCACACGCATGACTCCATCGCTTTTTTCATCCCCTTCTATTTGGAGAGGGGTGGCGAACTACTGGCCGCTTTATTGGTGAGCGGGGGAGTGGTAAAGACAGTGTATACGTTGGAGTGGGCTCGACAGAGAGCTGTGTGCCTGGGTATCCCATTAGCTGATTGGCTCCGTAAATAAACCACCTACCCCTGGCAGACGGGATAAAGTCTGCCATTTATGCTGGTATAGCTCAGTTGGCAGAGCGGCTGATTTGTAATCAGTAGGTCGGGGGTTCGAGTCCGTCTACCAGCTCCATTATTGAAGTAGATAAAGAGGTGTCTGTGTTGTCGGTTGTACGGGTAATGGTCTCTACAAACCCACATATTCGGGACATGATGCTGCAGAGAGAGTTCAATACGCTTGTGTGGGCATCTGATAACCTTGAAACCGTGGCCCATTATTATGAGGGTGCGGTAGTAGAGCTAACGGTTCGACTAGATAAGAGCTTAGAAATGGATTATGTGCGTGATGAGTGTGAGCTTACAGTTCCAATTGACGGCTATGGCTTTGGTGTTGCAGAAATGCGCTGTCCTAAAGACGCCTTGTGGTATTCCTTCTCTAGAAACTATTTACTAACCCATGTAGTTGGGGTCTGTGAGGTATTCCCAGATTTGACCCCTTGGTATGATGATTAAGGAGAGATCTACGATGGAACTTATTGCAAAAGCTTTCCCTGCCCTGCTTATTGTGGGCGGGTTTTTCTGTGTCCTCGCTATTGGTGGGATTGTAGCAGATTACTGTTTCCCTCATAGTAAGTGGCTGAACAGATTTATCGACAGCCTTCCGATGAATTGGATGTGAGGGGTTACTATGGATGTTCATCTACTGGATTTTCTGGCACGCAATCTTCACTGCGATTATTTGTCTGATCTGAAGTTTCTATCCCGTAATCAGCGACAAGTTCTCGCAGAGACTGTTTCGGGTATTCAACCTGACAGTATCCCTCTACGAGAGTGGAATGACGCCCTCCAGTATCTTACTGATTCGGGGAGCATGGACACGCAAGAGGGCGCGAAGCAATCTCTAATACGTAATTTAGCAAAGGATAGATAGAAAATGAAAAACTACAACTTAATAGCTTCTTTGGTGTCGGGGGTGCTGCTTATTCTGCTCATTTCCGGCATTCTTTATTTTGCCGCTTGATGGGAGGTGTCATTGGTGTACATATGTATCTCGAAGTGTTTTGAGCTGGATTGTGACGGCCAGTCGCATTGTCGTGTAGCCGATCCTGACTCTATGTGGGAAAGGTATCCAGACGGGTGTCCCTGTGGAAATACCCCTACTTTTGTTGAGGAAGAGTCCACAGAGGGGAGGAAATATAATGTTTGACATTAAAAAGCGTAAGGATTTGTCCGGCTCCACAGTACGTGGGCTCATCACTGAGCTCTTGGAGCTACCGATGGATGCTCGCGTGTATTGTTGTGGGGACAACAACATGTACCTCCACGTAGAGGCAGACAACTCCGCTGTATGTTTAGATCATTCTGATCTGGAGGAATGTTATCAGTAATCAATAATCAGTATAGGTGTGCGTTCTTCCAACAGATGCCTTCTCTAATAAATTGAAGCATTGGAGTTGGTATCTTAGTGAAATACGTAGCATCCTGCTCTTACGGGAAAGACAGTATGGCTACTATTCTCTTAGCTATGAAATACAACCTTCCTTTAGACGAGGTTATCTATTGTGAGGTCATGTTCGCAAATAGCATATCAGGAGAACACCCAGAGCACCGAGAGTTCATACATTCTACAGTCATTCCCTTTCTGAAGTCTGTTGGTGTAAAGACGACTATTGTTAAGTCTAGAAAAACATACCTAGATCTCTTCTGCCGTCCGGTTACCAGAGGGCCCCAAGAAAGGTGAGGTAAGAGCGTGGCCCTTGTGTGGGAGATGCTATATACAGCGGGATCTGAAAATTAGACCGCTAGACAAGTATATGCAGACTCTGGAGGAACCTCTAACGAAGTATGTTGGCATAGCAGTTGACGAACCAAGACGTATAGCTAGGTTAGATGGAATCAACAAGGTTTCACTTCTAGCCCGGTACGGTGTAACCGAATCTGCCACCATGGCACTTTGTAAGGAGCACGGCCTATTATCACCTATCTACGAGTTCACATCGCGTGGGGGATGCTTCTTCTGCCCTAATGCGTGTTGGTCAGAGTTGCAGCATTTGCACGATTACCATCACGACTTATGGGGTTACCTTTTGGCCTTGCAGAAGCTACCCAATAAGACCACAGAGCGTTTTAATCGTGTTTACCGCTTTGACGAGATAGATGAAATTATACGAGAGGATCTGCGGAATGAGAAAAACAGAATATAGTGAGCTCCCACGCAGCCTGTAGAGTTCTACAGGCTGTGAATATGACAAAGGGGAGTTCTGCTCATGGCTAATCGTTCCAGAGACTACTACCGTAAAATGCATACTCATTGGAAGTTTTAAGGAGGTCTGTGTTGTGACTGCTTTCTCAGAGCGCACTATCTTCATTATCCTCCATGGGGAGATCCTCCTTAAACGTGCTAGAGATATGAGGACGTGTCTGGAGTGGGTTCGCGACATGGGGTATTCATACAGCCAGTGGGAGTGCGCGGCTCGCGGGTATATCTTAGATGGGGTAATTCAGTTTTACACTGGCAAGGATTACAAGGGTGTTGATCAAATTCTTCGGGATTGGGTCAACACTCTTTCCTTATATCATCAGCAGAGGTACGGTTACTTGCCGGCCAAGATTTTTAACGGCGTAGTTATGAAGGAGCCGGGCACAGTGTGGCCACCTATCTACAAGCTAAATGCTGCAAAATATCTGCGGTGAACTAAAGTGAAAACGTGCTTACACCATATATAAGAGAAAGGGGTGGAATTTTGACGCAGGTTAACCAAACATACAGAGCAGTGAAAAATCTTTGCAATATCAGGGTAGGGGATATTGTGGAGGTCTCATCTCTACTTATGGATAGCGTTGTTTTCCGCATGGGTGGCTCCACTTATGTACTTTGTGGAGAGTGCTTTGAAAATATCTTTGTCCCTGCCTAATCATTATTGGGAGGTAATGATCGAATGGACATCCAGAAAAACCGTATTCGCAATTTGGTAAATGGTGTGTACGATATTCAGAAGTTGCGCATCTCTACTGGCAATCGCATTGTCGCTAGCCTGCGCCCTGAGGTAAACCCCGACAACGAGGACGAGGCAACCAGTATGGTCAAGCTCATCACTGATGAGTATACACGGATCACGGATCTGTACGTATCGGCCTTCTCCGGGCGTGGCTCTATCGAGAAGAGCATCGCTAAGCTCGATCCTGCGCCGGACCTTATCAAATCTCGTATTGACTACGAGCTTGTGCAGCAGTACCTGCGGCTGGTGGAAACTGAGGACTCGATGGTCAAGATTGTGGAGCGGGAGGTTAAAGCCCATCCTATGTGGGACGCCTTCTTTAAGGACGTAAAGGGCTGCGGACCCCTCATGTCCGCCGTGTGCATCGCCTACTTTGATCCTTACAAGGCTCGTCATGCTTCGTCTTTTTGGCGCTATGCCGGATTGGATGTGCAGCCCACGGAGTCTGGGGAGATGCGTGGTGTGGGTCGCTGGTACACAGAGATGCGCTCCTATACGGACAGGGACGGAGAAACTAAGGAACGAAAATCTCTCACTTATAACCCTTTCCTTAAAACCAAACTGGTGGGTGTGCTTGGCTCTTCTTTCCTGCGCGCCCGAGATTCGTACTACGGAAAGGTCTATTACGACTACAAGAATAGGATGGAGCAGCGAGAGGACCTATCCCCTATCGTTAGACATCGCCGAGCTACCCGCTACGCAGTTAAGATGTTCCTGCGGGATATGTGGGTTGTTTGGCGGGAACTTGAGGGGCTTGAGGTCACCGAGCCATATGAGGTTGCCAAGCTAGGGCACAAACCCCACCATTCCGCTTAACCATGACAGCGTAGTAATCCATATACACAAAGTGTGCCTTGCCCTTGAGTAACCCGTAATACCGCAGTGAAAACGTAGCTTTTAGTGTACCTTTCAAAACAAGAAACCCTGTCGCACTTAGTGTACCGGCGTGAATAAGTAACCCGTCTTGATTTAGTGTACCTTCCAGAACTAGAAACCCTGTTGCACTCAGTGTACCGCACTATCCCAGAAACCCACCAGTCCTTAGTGTACCAGCCCGAACAAGTAACCAGTCTTGATTTAGTGTACCTCGACCAGAAAGAAATCCAAAGAAACAACGTGTACCACGCTACGCCAGAACCCCAGTAAACCTTAGTGTACCAGCCAATGCTAGAAGCCCTTTGGGATAAAGTGTACCAGTGCAAGCAAGGAACCCTGTGATGTGGAGTGTACCTGCGCACCTAAGTAACCCTCGTAAGCAAAGTGTACCCGTGATATTTAGAAGCCCAGAAAAGGTAAGTGTTGTTAGTGCGGTCCCCTCTATGTGGAAATGGAAGTAGGGGCGTAAGTCGGTGACAAACAGTTGCGACGATAGCAATGACTGAGCACCGGGCCATATTTATTTTTAGAAAGAGAGGTTTGTATATGGATATCGACGATATGATTTACGAAGACACCACCACTATCTTCAGTGAGCGGTGAGCTTATTATCACGTGTAGGTGCTACGTTAATGCGCCTTCATATGCGGGTATGGTGGAATTGGTAGACATGCGGGATTTAGGTTCCCGTGCCGTTACAGGCGTGAGGGTTCGAACCCCTCTACCCGTACCATATTACAATTTCGGTGGTGATAAAAATGCTTTGGGAGAAACGTGGTTCAGAAGTCTATACTGACGTGGCCACAGCCATCCTCTCCTCTTCAGGGCAGACGGAGCATGAGTTGCTCTTCCCTACCTCCTGCCCTTCTGAGTCTATCTCTGGTATTCCAGAAGCAGCGAAGGCCATATTTAGCGCACGTGCTAAGAACCGACACGCCTATATCATCGGTGACTATGATGCTGACGGGATTACCTCCACAGCAATTCTCTCCCGTCTTTTCACCTTCCTGCACATCGAGCACACAACTATCATCCCAAGACGACTATCGGATGGGTACGGTGTGTCAGAAGCCCATATTGGAAGTATTAAAGACTCCTTGATTGTTACTGTGGACAACGGTATCGCTGCTGGGACTGTTCTTAATGCATCTAAACTGGAGCGCGGGAACACGGTAGTAGTAATCGACCATCATCTGCCGGGTGACGATATTCCTCAGTACGCTGATGCTATTGTAGACCCACACTTAGAGCCGGCGCGGAATGGTTTCACCGAATACTGCGGTGCTGGCCTGGCTTATAAGTTGGCTGCCTATATGTTAAAGGATATAAAGCCGCCCGCTCATCTACACAATAATCTGGTCTTGTTGGCAGGTATAGGTACAGTAGCCGATAGTATGCCACTAATTGGTGATAACCGCTGCATTGTACGTGAGGCTCTAAATATTGCCAATGATCCGTTAAAGTCCATTTCTCCGGGTCTATCCTGCCTGCTTGAAGCGTGTGGCGGGGATGGGGCAATTACAGCTAGTACAATTGGCTATAAACTTGCCCCTCTGTTGAATGCGCCAGGCCGTATGTATGATGCCGGGGGAACGTCAGCACTCAAGGTCTTGGTCTGTGACGACCCAGAACAGGGGCGTGCTTACGTTTTTAAGATGATCGCCATCAACCAGAAGCGTCGGGAAACTGTAGAGCATTACATAGATGAGGCGTGTAGAGTCGCACAGGAGCAGGCCTCCCCTATTGTCGTTTATATTCCCAACCTACAGGAAGGGCTT
>OLRU01002446.1_pt1 | contig 13070 bp, 9 predicted proteins | sample 1672961 | NCBI WGS metagenome assembly OLRU01 (sample SAMEA3136741, study PRJEB25190) | human gut metagenome | biome: human gut; feature: human-associated habitat; material: faeces | place: Austria | collected 2013 | reverse complement strand
AATCCGAATCTGTCACTGAAAGAAGCAGACTGTTCCCTGAGAGAAGACTGAGAAATGAGGTAGGATAATTCTATATGGCAAGAGAAATTTTTGAGGTAACAAAGGACCGATTCCATCTGCAGGATCCATGTTGTTATATTCTGCAGGGCACATGGCCCAAAGAGGCCAAAATGCGTGCGAAACTGGACGGATCTGAGGTAAAGGCAGAAATTCAGCGACTGGAAGTCGTCAGTGCACTGGAACGATTTAAAGATCCAGACCTGATGCGGGGCGAGCGGATCACAGCGGCTGTACAGCTTCCGGGATCTCTGGAGGGATACCAGAAACTTAGTATTTATGCGGAGATGCCGGAAAAAACATTTTGCTGGTTTTCGATTTCAGTAAAGAATCTTGAAAAAAGAAGGGGAAAACCACAGTTTTACATTGAAGAGGAAAAAGTGCAGCAGGGATTTCTGCGTGTCCGGGGATGGGCAGTGGCAGCAGAACCAGTACGTATCCAGATCTTTGATGAAAATAAAGAAAAAATCCAGGCGGAAGTACTTCGGACGGAGCGTGTGGATGTAGAACAGCTTTATGAAGAGATGGAACAGATGGAAAACAAAGACAAATCAGGATTCTTTGTGGAGCTGACAAATCTAAAAGGCAAAGTTGTTTACATTGTTTTCTATGCCGGAAATACAAAATCTGTACATGTGGTTCCGTTGCAGCAGACGGTGGTGATCCGGAAAAAAATCGAAAAATATGCAAAAAAAGGAATCCGTTACTGGAAAACACAGGGAAGTGCCGCTCTTGTCGGAAAAGTTGCAGCTAAGGTCAGAACGGCATCTACCAGGGAAATCCCATATCAGAAGTGGATCGTCAGACATCTTCCGGGACCGAAGGAACTGGAACGTCAGAGAAGAGAAAAATTTGATTTTCAGCCAAAGATTTCCATTGTGATCCCACTGTATAAAACACAGGAAAAATATCTTCGACAGTTGGTTGAGACGATCAAAGAGCAGACATATCCGAACTGGGAGCTTTGTCTGTCAGATGGAAGTGGGGCAAATTCACCAATCGCCGGTTTGCTTGAATCACTTGCAGCATCGGATGAGCGGATTAAAGTAGTGTCTCATGAGGAATCACTGCAGATTTCTGAAAATACAAATGCTGCGATTGAGATTGCAACAGGTGATTATATTGCGTTTGCAGATCATGATGATGAACTGACACCAAATGCGCTGTTTGAATGTGTGAAGGCACTGAATAAAAACAGAGATGTGAAGGTCCTTTATTCTGATGAGGATAAGATGTCGATGGATGGACATAAATTCTTCCAGCCGCATTTCAAACCAGACTACAATCCGGATCTTCTGTGCACAGTAAATTACATCTGTCATTTATTTGTTGTTGACAGAAAAGTTATTGAACAGGTCGGAACTCTCCGTAAGGAATTTGACGGAGCGCAGGATTATGACTTTATTTTCCGATGTATAGAGACTGTCAGCCCGGAAGAGATCTGTCATGTACCGAAGATCCTGTATCACTGGAGATGTCATGAGGAATCCACCGCGGAAAATCCGGAGAGCAAAACTTATGCATTTGAATCCGGGAAGCGTGCGATTGAAGAGCACTACAGAAGAACGGGTATCGACGCAGAAGTATATCAGGGAGAGTTTCTGGGACTCTACAGGACAAGATTTCACAGAGACCATGATCCACTGATTTCCATCATTATTCCGAATAAAGATCATATTGATGATTTGAAACGGTGTATGGATTCCATTGATCAGAAATCTACTTACAAAAATTATGAATATATCATTGTTGAAAATAACAGTACAGATGATGCTACTTTCCAGTATTACAAAAAACTGGAAGCAGAGAATCCAAAAGCCCATGTGGTTTACTGGGATAAGGAGTTCAATTATTCTGCAATCAATAATTATGGAGCTGCTTTTGCAAAAGGTGAATATCTCCTTCTGCTGAATAACGATACGGAAATCATTAATGAGGATTGTCTGGAAGAACTGCTTGGCTACTGTATGCGCAGTGATGTTGGAGCTGTCGGTGCCAGAATGTATTATGAGGACGATACGATTCAGCACGCAGGTGTAGTCATTGGTTTCGGCGGAATTGCAGGGCATTGTTTTGTTCTGCAGCCGAGAGGAACGACAGGCTACTGCCACAGAATCATCTGTGCACAGGATTACAGTGCAGTTACTGCTGCATGTATGATGGTGAAGCGCGAAGCTTTTGACAAAGTCGGAGGGCTTACAGAAGAACTTGCAGTTGCATTTAATGACATTGATTTCTGTATGAAACTGCGAGAAGCCGGTTATCTGATCGTATATAATCCATACGCAGAACTGTATCATTATGAATCCAAGTCCAGAGGATTGGAGGATACACCGGAAAAAGTAGCACGATTTAATAAAGAAATTCAGATTTTTGAAAGACGCTGGCCGGATATCATGCGTGACGGGGACCCATATTACAACCCGAATCTGACATTAAAGAGCCAGGATTTCTCACTGAAACGGATATAGGAGGATTTTGTATGAAAGTATTAGTAACAGGTGTAAAAGGACAGCTGGGTTATGATGTTATGAATGAGCTGGCCAAAAGAGGTTATGAAGGCGTTGGAGTGGATGTGGATGAAATGGACATCACAGATAGAGCTGCTGTTGAGCGTGTGATCGGAGAAGTACATCCGGACAAAGTTGTTCACTGTGCTGCATGGACAGCAGTAGATGTAGCTGAGGATAATCAGGAAGTCTGTCACAAAGTCAATGCAGAAGGTACGGAAAATATTGCCAGAATGTGTGGAAAACTTGATATTCCGATGGTGTATATCAGTACAGATTACGTATTTGACGGACAGGGAACACGTCCGTGGGAGCCGGATGATCCGGTTGTAAAACCATTGAACGTTTATGGCCAGGCAAAATATGATGGAGAGGTTGCCGTAGAAAAATATGCTCCAAAACATTATATTGTACGTATTGCATGGGTATTTGGACTTAATGGCAAGAACTTTATCAAAACTATGCTGAATCTTGGCAAGACGCATGATACTCTGACAGTTGTTGATGACCAGATCGGAACACCTACTTATACTTATGATCTTGCGAGACTTCTGGTGGATATGCTCGAAAAAGAAGAGTATGGTAAATATCATGCAACAAATGAAGGTGGATACATTTCCTGGTGTGATTTTGCAAAAGAAATTTTCCGTCAGGCAGGTATGGATGTAAAAGTACTTCCGGTAAGTTCAGCAGAATATCCGGCAAAGGCAAAACGTCCGACAAACAGCCGTCTTGAAAAGAAAAAACTGGAAGAACATGGTTTCACAAGACTGCCAGACTGGAAAGATGCACTTGGTCGTTATCTGAAAGAAATTCAGTAAAATAATTGAGAAGCAGAGAATAAAAGATAAAAAGAACCGGCTGCTGTCTGAAAAGACAGTGGCCGGTTCTTGCATGTTCGTAAGTTTGACAGGAATCAGGATTTCGCAACCTTTACGATGCGGAAAAGGATCAGGAGAAGCAGAAGAAGTCCGATACCACCGATCACAAAGTATGGAACAGAAGTATGACTGACTGTATAATCCTGGGCATTTGTCAGATTCTGTGTGCTGGCTTCAATAACAGCAGTATCTTCTTCCGGTGAAGTTACAGACATAACCGCAGTGCCGATCGGAGTTCCATTAAAGAGAAACTGACGGTTGTACTGTCCATCCTGAACTTCGCCATCCTGTGTTGTAAGTGCATCAGCAGTAGTACCGTTTGGTACAAATACGTTTCCACCGGATGCCATATCAAAATCATTATCTCCAAGAGAAAGGAGCTGGAAGTTGTCAAATCCATAGTTGAGAAGACTGACTGCTTCGGCAGCAGTTGTGCCGGATGCACCCTGGAGAATAACGGCGATCAGAGAAACTCCGTTTTTTTCTGCTCCGCAGACCAAAGTACTTCCGGAAGCTTCTGTGTATCCCTCGCGTCCACCGAGACAATACTGATAATAAGAAGCATTTGTATTGTTCAGCATAGAGAAGTTGTTGGTCAGTACACGTTCACCGCCAGATACATTGGTGGCCGGAATCGTATAGGAAGTGGTTTCTGCAATGGCTCGAAAAGATTCGTTGTCGATAGCCGCTTTTGTGATCAATGCCATATCATGAGCGGTTGTATGCTGATTTTCGTCAGGAAGTCCGGTAGGATTAGTGAATACGGTATTGGTACATCCAAGTTCGACAGCACGGTTGTTCATCATCTGAACAAATCCGTCAACGGAACCACCGATCTGTTCTGCAATCTGAAGAGCAACATCATTGGCAGATGCAAGCATGATCGCATACAGACATTGTTCTACAGTAAAGACTTCATCCAGCTGAGCGGAAATACTTGCACCACCGTCCGTGACACCGGAAACACCGGTCGCGGTCATAGTAACCTGATCGCTCAGCTGTGCATTTTCCAGAGTCAGAAGCGTGGTCATAACTTTTACTGTAGCACCGGGGTAAAGAACCTGGTCCATGTTTTTGGCATAAACGGTAGTCTGTGTACTGTCTTCCATGATCATTGCAGCTGTGGAGGTGATATCCGGACCCTGTGGCCAGCCGGAGATGCTGTTGGTCGAAATGGAAGAGGTCTGCGTTTCGGCCGTTTCTTCGGCTGCCAGGACAGGTGTCTGGAATATCAGTGTACATGCAAGCCCAAGAGCCATCAGACCACTATATAATCTTTTTGATTTCATAAATCTGTACTCCCATTATATTTCTTATCTTAAGGTTTCGATAGAATCTATCATATCCCATTTTAGCGCTTAATTCAAGCAGAATGACATACGCCCTTGCAAAAACAGGGGCAGGATGATAAAATGATATCCGATTATATATAAAAACAAAGAAAAATAACCTGAGGGTATCAATAAAATATGAGTAAAAATAAAGATGTGGCAGGGCATATCGAATGGGGAAGGATGCTGAAAAAATTAAACCCTTATACGATCAAAAAAGGACTGCGTTATTTTAAGCATTACGGACCAAAAGAATTCTGGATACGCCTTCATGAACGTTTTGAACCGGAAGAAGTACCATATGGCCCCTGGTATGAGGCCTATATACCGGATGAGGCAGAGCTTGAGAAACAGCGTCATCACAGATTTTCAAGTGCTCCACTGATCAGTGTGGCGGTTCCGGCATACCGGACGCCGGAAACATTCCTGCGTCAGATGATCGATTCACTTCTGGCACAGACTTACGGCAACTGGGAGCTGTGTATTGCAAACGGCAGTCCGGATGATGAACAGATGAAACAGGTACTTGCTGAGTATACACAGAGGGACAGCCGCATACGTGTACAGGAATTAAAAGAGAATCTTGGAATTGCAGGGAACACAAATGCAGCACTTGCAATGACGGAAGGTGAGTTTGCCGGAATACTGGATCATGATGATCTGCTTGCACCAAATGCGCTTTATGAGATTGCGCTTGCTCTGGAAAAAGATCCGGAACTGGACGCTGTTTATACGGATGAAGATAAGGTGACTACAGACCTGAGCGAGCATTTTCAGCCGCATCTGAAGCCCGATTTTAATCTGGATCTTCTGCGCTCCAATAACTATATCTGTCATTTTTTTGTTGCCAGACAGTCTGTTATACGTAAAGCTGGCGGCTTCAGGCAGGAATTTGACGGAGCGCAGGATCATGATTTTATCTTTCGCTGTGTAGAGGAGGCCGGCAAGATCGGACATGTTCCGGAAATCCTTTATCACTGGCGGACGCATAAAGCATCTACGGCAGATAATCCTGCAAGCAAGATGTATGCATTTGAAGCAGGCAGGCGTGCAATTGAAGCACATCTGAAACGCACCGGTACAGAGGGAACAGTAACACATACACCGGATCTCGGATTTTTCCGGGTACAGTATCCGGTCCATGGAGAACCGCTTGTTTCGATCATCATTCCAAATAAAGATGAGAAAGAAGCGCTTCATGCGTGTATTGCATCTATAAAAGAAAAAACAAAATATCAGAATTATGAGATCATCATTGTAGAGAATAACAGTACTTCTGAGGAGATTTTTGCATATTACGAAGAACTGAAGAAAGATCCGAAGATTCGAGTCATTCGCTGGGAAAAAGAATTTAATTATTCTGCGATCAACAATTATGGAGCACGTTATGCAAATGGGGAGTATCTTCTGTTCCTGAATAATGATGTGACAGTTATTACAGAAGGCTGGTTGACAGAAATGCTTGGAATGTGTCAGCGCAGGGAGGTCGGAGCAGTAGGTGTAAAGCTGCTTTATCCGGATGATACGATCCAGCATGCAGGCTGTGTAATTGGAATTGGCGGAATTGCCGGACATATGTTCGTGAATATGCCGGCAAATCGTACCGGATATCTGCATAAGGCTTCAATCCTTCAGGACATGAGTGCAGTGACTGCAGCATGCATGATGATGAAAAAAGCAGCTTTTGAGGAAGTTGGTGGATTTACCGAGGAACTGTCCGTTGCATTCAATGATGTAGATCTTTGTCTGAAGGTCAGAGAGACTGGCAGACTGATCGTTTATGATCCATATGTACAGCTGTATCATATGGAATCAAAAACACGAGGTGCAGAAGACAGCCAGGAGAAGGTACGGCGTTTTCAGGAAGAAATCGAGTATATCCGGTGTCACTGGATCGATATTCTGAAAAAAGGAGATCCGTACTATAATAAGAACCTTTCTCTTTCAAAATGGAATTATTCTCTTCGTCCATTGAAAGGAATGGAGTTAAAAGAGAAAGAAAACAGATAGGAGATAATATGGAAGTATCGGTGATCATACCGAATTTTAATGGAATCGCATTTCTGGACAGCGTTTTGGGAAGTCTGGAAGGGCAGACACTGAAAAATTTTGAAGTGATCCTGGTGGATAACGGATCCGCAGACGGAAGCTGTTCGTTTGTAAGTGCAAATTATCCATGGGTGCATATTATTGAGCTGCCGGATAACTTTGGATTCTGCCGGGCTGTCAATGAGGGAATAAAAGCAGCAAAAGCACCATATGTACTGCTTCTGAATAATGATACGGAAGTAAAGGAAGATTTTGTGGAGCAGATGCTGCTGGCGATAAGAAGACATAAAAATGCTTTTTCGTGTGCGGCACGAATGGTACAGTATCATGACAGAGATAAGCTGGATGATGCAGGAAATTATTACTGTGCGCTGGGCTGGTCTTTTGCGCGGGGAAAAGGAAAAAATATTGATCTGTATCAGAAAGAAGAAAAAATTTTTTCAGCCTGCGGAGGTGCAGCTATTTATCGTAAAAAGATCATGGAAAAGATCGGATATTTTGATGAGGAGCATTTCGCATATCTGGAGGATACGGATATCGGATACCGTGCCAGAATTTATGGATATGAAAACTGGTATGCACCGGATGCAGTCGTATATCATGTGGGAAGTGGTACGAGTGGCTCCAGATATAATCATTTCAAGACCAGATATTCTTCCAGAAATAATATTTATCTGATTTATAAAAATATGCCTCTCCTTCAGATCATCCTGAATCTGCCGTTTCTGGCAGCGGGTTTTCTGATCAAGTTTCTGTTCTTTGCACTAAAAGGAATGGGAAAAGAATACCTGGCCGGTATCAAAAACGGATTTTCTATCAGCATGAATCACAGGAAAGTTCCGTTTTCGGTTAAACATCTTCCCAATTACTGTAAGATACAGCTTGAATTGTGGGAAAATATGTTCCGCAGAATTCGGGCATAAAGTCATTTTTACAGTGGTTTATGGAAATTTAATATAATAAAAGATAAGATTTTATTGATTTTGAAGGACAACTATTATAATATAAACGTGTCTGTCCAGACATGGGATTCAGAATGTACGGACAGAGATGCTTAAAACACAATGAAATGGATAGAGGTGGCAGAGATTGATTCAGGACAATCAGAAGAATTTCAGTCGTCTCCAGATGTTAATTGATGCCATTGTCATTGCTGTGACCTATGTACTTGCCTGGATGATCCGTTTTATCGGTCCGTTTGCATATTCAGCAGTCCGGGCACTTGCGTTTGAAGAGTACATGTTTGCATTGATATTTATCATACCGGGGTATCTGCTTCTGTATCAGGCATTTACTTTATATGAGCCTTTGCATATGCAGGGGCGCAGACTGGTTCTGGCAAATATCATCAAGGCAAATGTACTCGGACTTCTGCTGATCGTATTCAGTCTGTATATGATGGGAGAGTCTGATTTCTCCCGACTGACGGTTTACATTTTCTGTGTGATCAACATCTTTGCAGAATGGGGAGTAAGGCTCTTTATTTTCTCCATGCTGAGAAAAATGAGAAAGCGCGGACTGAATCAGAAGCAGATGATACTGGTAGGTTACAGCCGGGCAGCGGAAGAATATATTGACAGAATTCAGCAGAATCCACAGTGGGGTTATGTTGTCAGAGGAATCCTTGATGATAATGTTCCGGCAGGAACTGTTTATAATGGAATCAAGGTTATCGGACGAATTGCAAATCTTTCTGTGATACTTCCTGCAAACAGGCTGGATGAGATTGCAATTACACTGGGACTGAGTGAATATTACCGACTGGAGGAAATTGTCGGAATGTGTGAGAAATCCGGTGTTCATACCAAATTTATACCGGATTATAATAAGATCATTCCTACGAAACCATATACGGAAGATATACTGGGACTTCCGGTGATCAACATCCGTTATGTTCCATTGAGTAATACATTTAATGCAATGGTCAAACGCTTGATGGATGTTGTTGGGGCGATCATGGCGATCATTGTTTCTTCACCGGTCATGCTGCTGATGTGCATACTCATCAAATTGACATCACCGGGACCACTTATATACCGACAGGAGCGTGTCGGACTTCATAATAAGAATTTCTGGATGTACAAATTCCGTTCTATGGAAATTCAGCCGGAGGCCGAAGAAAAGAAGGCCTGGACAGTTAAGAATGATCCGAGGGTAACCGGAATCGGTAAATTTATGAGAAGGACCAGCATTGATGAACTGCCTCAGCTGTTTAATATTCTGAAGGGTGATATGAGTCTGGTGGGACCGAGACCGGAGAGACCGTTTTTTGTTGAGAAATTCCGTGAGGAAATTCCAAGATATATGGTGAAACATCAGGTGCGTCCGGGACTTACTGGCTGGGCACAGGTAAATGGTTACCGGGGAGATACCTCTATTCGTAAACGTATTGACTGTGATCTCTACTATATAGAGAACTGGTCGATCGGATTTGATATAAAGATATTGTTCCTGACGATTTTCAAAGGGTTCATTAATAAAAATGCATATTAAAGATAAGGGGAGAGAAGATGGCAAGACCTAAGTCAAAAACAAAAAAGATACTATTTGCTGTTGAAATTATTGTTCTTCTGCTGTTTATCGGTGGTCTGTATGTATATGGACAGCTGAATTCAAAACTGGACAAGATCAATCAGCCAGTTCTGGATGACAGTAAGATCAAAGTAAACCAGGAAGTACAGGATTCTATTGATTCACAGGAATCAACTCTGACAGGTTATACAACATATGCTCTGTTTGGTATTGACCACCGTGATAAAAATACTGCACTCGGCGGTGAGAACAGTGATACAATTATTATTGCAAGCGTAAATAATGACACAAAAGATGTGAAGCTGGTTTCTGTATATCGAGATACCCTTCTCAATCTTGGTAACGATACTTATTCCAAGGCGAACGCAGCGTATGCTTACGGTGAAGCCGAACAGGCGATCACAATGCTGAATACAAACCTCGACCTGAACATCAGCGAATATGCAACCGTAAACTTCAATGCGCTGACAACGATCATCGATGACCTTGGTGGACTGGATATGGACATGTCTTATGCCGAGATTGTTCATATGAATAACTACTGTGTAGAGACATCCGAAGAAACAGGTAAGGATTATACACCGATCGAACTTCCGGACAGACCGGATGATATCGAGGCAGTTCAGTATCATTATCATCTGAATGGTGTACAGGCAACTTCTTACTGTCGTATCCGTTATACAGCAAGCCTTGATATGGGACGTACAGAGAGACAGAGACGTGTGATCCAGATGATCGTCAGCAAGGCAAAATCTGCCGGTCTTGGCAAGATCTTCAAGATCATGGACGATGTATTCCCGATGGTTACAACTTCTATGACAAAAGACGAAATCCTGCAGCTTCTGCCTACTCTGATCGGTTACAGTGTAGACGATACGACAGGATTCCCGACATCTTATAAGTTCTCTAATGTTAAGGGAAGTATTATTGTACCGACAACTCTGGAGACAAATGTTATCGAACTGCACAAGTTCCTTTATGGAGATGAAGCATACACACCATCTGCGACTGTAAAAGCAAACAGTGAAAAGATTCTTGAAATCGTCGGTGGTGAGAGCAGTCTGGACGATAAACAGGCAACTGTTGAAGAAAATACAACAAATGACACTGTTATTTTTGAAAAGAATGGAAGTGGCTGGTCTGATACAAGCTCTGATTACGGTTCTGACAGCGATAGCTCCGGTGGTGGAGACTATAGTGGTGATGAGACTGATAACAGCGGTGGTTCTTCTTCTGGTGGCGGAGATTACAGTAATGATGGTTCCGACAACAGTGGTGATGACAGTTCCGGTGGCGGAGACTATGAAGGACCAACGACTCCGGAACCGGATTACGGCGGAGATGACAACGGTGGTGGAGACACCGGCGGAGATGAAAGCGGTGGCGGAGACACCGGCGGAGACGAAAGCGGTGGCGGAGACATCGTTGACGAAGGCAGTGGAGATGACAGTGGAGCGGCTGCAGAGGCGACAGGCACTCCTGATGCTGCTTAAATTCATAAAGATAAGACGATAGTTAAGAAGGGAATTTCTCATTGAAGAAATTCCCTTCTTCTGTTACCATACATTTATAAAGAAATATAGGGAGAAATTATGGAAAATATAAAAGTGGATGTGATCATTCCGGCGTATCATCCGGGAAAAGAATTTTCCACGTTGATCGAACGTCTTACAAAACAGACATTTCCGATACACCGGATCATTGTAATGAATACAGAAAAGGCATTCTGGAATGAAAAGGGCTTTGAAGGGATCAGCAATCTTCAGGTCCACCACCTGACAAAGGCGGAATTTGACCATGGTGCCACAAGAAACAGGGGAATGCGTTTTTCACGGGCTGATATTGTGGTGTTTATGACTGATGACGCAGTTCCGGCAGATGAATTTTTAATTGAAAAGCTGGTGGGAGCATTTGACCAGAGAGGTCCGGAAGGAGAAGCGGTGATCATGGCTTATGCCAGACAGCTTCCAGATAAGGACTGCCCTCTGGCAGAGCGGTATACACGTTCCTTTAACTATCCGGAGGAAAGCTGCTTAAAGACAAAGGCAGATTTAAAGCGTCTGGGCATTAAAACCTTCTTTGCTTCCAATGTATGCTGTGCCTATGACCGGGAGAAATTCTGGTTCCAGGGCGGATTTATTAAAAATGCCATTTTCAATGAAGATATGATATTTGCAGGAAAGGCAGTCATGGAAGACGATTATGCCATTGCCTATGTGGCTGACGCAAAGGTGATCCATTCCCACAATTATAACTGCACCCAGCAGTTTAAGAGAAACTTTGACCTGGCTGTGTCCCAGGCAGACCACCCGGAGGTATTTGGCGGTATTCGCTCAGAAAGTGAAGGCATCCGTCTGGTGAAGCAGACAGCCCATTATCTGTCAGAACAGCATAAACCATGGCTGATCCCGGGAATGTTTGTAAAAAGCGGTTTTAAGTACATGGGATACCGTATGGGAAAGGCATATCACATGCTTCCCCAGTGGCTGGTCATGAAATGTACCATGAACCGGGAATACTGGCTGGAGAAAAAAGAAGGCGGTGACAGACGATGATGACAATGATGCTTCGCGTGGTGCTGATCGTGGTTTCTGTTATCACCATGACATTTATGATGCGCAAGATACGCCAGGCAAAGGTGCAGATCGAAGCTGCCATGTTCTGGGTGATCATGGCGCTGATCTTAGTAGTATTTGCAGTGGTTCCAGGAGCTGCGGATCTTTGCGCAAGGTTGTTAGGCATTTATTCCACACCAAACTTTCTGTTTCTGTCCATGATCTTTTTGCTGATCGTAAAGGCATTTGGTATGACCATCCAGTTGTCCCAGCTTGAGAGCAAGCAGAGGGAGCTGATCCAGAAAATGGCTCTGGAGCAGAAATTCCTGGAAGAAAAAGAGGCAGAGCTGGAAGAACGGGAAGCTGCGTTAGAAACCTGCGGGAAAGGTGAGTAAAAGATAAAAGGGAAAGAAATGATGAAAAAGAAATTACCTGTCTGGCTTTTATGGCCTTTCGCCGTGTTTCTTCTGGGAATATGGCATTTGCTGGATGTGCGGGCATCTGTAACAGAGACAGGCCACCACTGGCTTTATGGCTGGTATGGGGGCCTGTTTTTCGTGAGTATGGTGATATTGGTCGGCTTTGGGGTGTTGATATTTGGAAAAAACTGGGGATTTTTTGACAGCGTTTCCAGTAGATGCGGGAATGCACTGGTTTTAAAGAAAGAACTTGTCTCACGGAAAGAATCTGGTTCAAAGACAGAATGCTGGAAACTTCCAGGTCTGTACTTTGGAGTGGTCATGTGCCTTGGTATTTTGTATATGCTGGTCCTGGCGCCTCTTTCAGCACCGGATGAAGTCAGCCACTATATCAGCGCCTATGAGCTTTCCAACCGCTTCTTAGGACTGCCGGGAACGGATGAAGACGGTTATATTTACATCCAGGCAGAAGATGACTGGATCGAGGATGTGAACCAGGAATTTCGGGACTGGAAGGAAAAAAGTGAGCAAGAGTCTTTGAACGGGGAAAATGGGGAGACTGAGGCAGGAAAACCTATTATTCTTGGACAGACCTTAAAAGAAGAAACTTATGCGGCAATCCATGACGGGGGCGCGGTCAGTGATCAGAGCGCAGAACAGTCTGTGGCTGGTGAAAGCGCAGGCAACAGTGGCAAAACAGCCGGTCTGAGGGTTTCCCGCCAGCCGTCCGTTCGGA
>OLRU01002441.1_pt1 | contig 13096 bp, 16 predicted proteins | sample 1672961 | NCBI WGS metagenome assembly OLRU01 (sample SAMEA3136741, study PRJEB25190) | human gut metagenome | biome: human gut; feature: human-associated habitat; material: faeces | place: Austria | collected 2013 | reverse complement strand
AATGGTAAATATTATTTGCAAATAATAGCTAAGAAGTCATGGCGATATATTATTTTTGCAAAAAAAGGCATTAATAATGATACTATAATAATCATTGAGTAGATATGAAAACTGAGTTAATAGAAAGTTTAGACTTCACCGAGGAAGATTATAATGAAAAAATAGCAGGTGAAGATGTTGCTTCTTTCAACGAGTTTATAGATGCCATTATCGTATTTGTAGAACAAAATGGCGGTACTTTAGAAGATGCAATCATTATGGCTAACGATACTTATTACCAATTATAATATACTATAAGTAATATCAGCCGAGGAGAATTTTTGTAAAAGCAAAGTTTTATTGAGATTTAGCTGATAAGATTTTGAATTTATACAGATTCTTTTGAAATGTGGGTTGATTTAGTTCTCTTTTAAAGAAAAATGTTATGCTATCTAAAACATTGTATTTCAATAGAACAACTATTTACTTTTCATATATAGGTCTATTATTTTAATATAAATAATAAATATTTTGGGTATAAAATTTGTAGTTTTCATAAAAAAACGTACCTTTGCACCGCAATTAAGGATGGTTCCGTAGCTCAGCTGGATAGAGCAACGCCCTTCTAAGGCGTGGGTCTTGCGTTCGAATCGCAACGGAATCACAAAGAAAAACCGCAAATAGCTAAAAAATAAGCATTTGCGGTTTTCTTATTTTTAAAAATGTCCGCATTTTGTCCTCATAATGGGTCAGCCCAAAATTTTATCCCTCTTTGTTTACGTAAAATAACACTTGTTACTACTCTCGTAAAAAACTCAAAAAAGGTAAAAAGGTTTTGCTTCTACGCTTTAGGCAACTAACTTTGAAATATCAATATTAAAATAATAAAAGCATATGAAAAAATTAATCTTATCTCTTGCACTTTGTTGTGCAGCTACTAATTTCTTTGCGCAGAATGCTGATCCGGCACAATTGGTTAACGAAGGTAAAGCTGCACTTGAATCTAAAAATTATCAGGTTGCATTTACAAAATTCAGCACCTATCTGACACAAACCAACAATCAAGATTCGGTAATTGCTTTTAACTGTGGCGTTTGCGCTGATAAAATTAAGAAACCGGCTGAAGCTTTGAAATATTTTGATATAGCTGTACAGAAAAAGTATAACTTGGCAAATGCTTATATAGGCAAGGCAGGTGCATTGAAAGATTTGAAGAAAAATGATGAATATGTTGCCACTTTGAAAGAAGGTCTGGAAGCTGTACCCGGTAATAAGACATTAACTAAGTTGTATGCCACATATTATGTGAATCAAGGTATTTTAGCACAGAGAGCTAAGAAAAATAGTGCAGCAGAAGATGCTTTTAAACAAGCTCTTGAGATTCAGCCGAATAATGTTAATGCTCTCAATAGTTTAGGTACATTACTTTACAGTCAGGGTGCTACTACATTGAAAACTGACGCTGAAAAGGCAAAAGTAGAATTTAAAGAAGCAAAAGAATATTTGGAAAAACTTATTCCTCTGCTTTCTCCGAGTAAACCGGCTCAGAAAAAGATGATAGACAATGCCAATACAATGTTGAATTTTATAAATACTCAATTATAAAATTCATATATAATATAAAAAAGAGGCAGACCTAAAGGATCTGCCTCTTTTTTTGGTTCTCATGGTTATATTTTCTGCTTTAATTTTATTTGCCTCTCTTCAATACCATTGCCGTACGTGCCGGAATATAAAGTTTAAGCCACTCTTTTTTCTCTTTTTTATATAAAGGGTCTGAAAGAGTAAAATGCTTCACTGTATCATCAGTCAGTCCGTGGCCGCCATAATCAGGATTATCTGTATTTAAAATGACTTCGTACTTACCGGCAGGAACTAAAAATCCATAGTCAGTGAAAGACTGTTTGGGGTTGAAGTTGAATACAAATATCAAATCCTTACGCATATACGCCAATATCTGATCACCGTCATTATGCCAGATTTCCTGAATTGGTGTAGTTTGGAAGTTTTTTACGCTTTTAATAACTTCCAACATGGCGCAATCAAAATCGCCCAAATAATGATATGCCAGATTCTTATTATCTACCAGATTCCATTGACGACGGGCATATTTGCACGACCAGCCATTGCCTTCACGGGGGAAGTCTATCCATTCGGGATGACCGAATTCATTACCCATGAAATTAAGATAACCGCCATTGATAGTCGATGCTGTGAGTAAACGTATCATTTTGTGCAAAGCAATACCGCGATGTACCGTATAATTTTCATCGCCTTTTTGCATATGCCAATACATATCGGCATCTATCAAACGGAAAACAATGGTTTTGTCACCTACCAACGCCTGGTCATGACTTTCTGCATAAGATATTGTTTTTTCGTCCTGGCGACGATTGGTTACTTCCCAGAACATGCTGGACGGTTTCCAATCTTCATCTATCTTTTCCTTGATAGTCTTAATCCAATAATCGGGAATATTCATAGCCATGCGATAATCAAAGCCATAGCCGCCATCTTCAAATTTGGCTGCCAGACCGGGCATCCCCGATACTTCTTCCGCAATGGTGATTGCTTTGGGATTAACTTGATGAATCAAGCGGTTGGCAAGTGTCAGATAACAGATTGCATTATCATCTTGGTGACCGTTGAAGTAATCCCCATAATTACAGAATGCTTCGCCTAAGCCGTGACTGTAATACAACATAGAAGTCACGCCGTCAAAACGGAAACCGTCGAAGTGATATTCTTCCATCCAATACTTGCAGTTGGATAGTAAGAAATGGATTACTTCATTCTTTCCATAATCAAAGCAAAGCGAATCCCATGCCGGGTGTTCACGACGGGCACCCGGATAGAAATATTGATTCGGATCACCGGCAAAGTTACCCAAGCCTTCAACCTCGTTCTTCACTGCATGAGAATGAACAATATCCATGATAACGGCAATACCCATGCTGTGGGCAGTGTCAATTAATTCCTTCAGCTCTTCCGGAGTACCGAAACGGGAAGAAGCCGCAAAGAAACTGGAAACATGATAGCCGAAACTTCCATAATACGGATGTTCCTGGATTGCCATAATCTGAATACAATTATATCCGTCTTTGGCTATGCGCGGAAGAATCTTTTCCTGAAACTCTCTGTAACTGCCTACTTTTTCCTCCTCTTGTGCCATACCGATATGGCATTCATAAATCAGCAGCGGGTCTGTAGCAGCTTTGAAAGTTTTTTTCTTCATCTTGTAGGGTTTCTCCGGAGACCATACCTGCGCACTGAATATTTTGGTTTGCTCATCTTGGACAACCCGGTTGGTCCATGCCGGGATACGTTCGCCGCAACCGCCGTCCCAATGTACCATTAACTTATACAAGTCACCGTGTTTCATGGCATCAGCCGGGAGCTTTATTTCCCAATTACCGTTTGCTTTTCGTTTCAGACTGTATTTTTTCTCTTCCTTCCAATCATTGAATGTACCAATCAGGAAAATCTGGGTGGCATTGGGAGCCCATTCGCGGAAAACCCAGCCGTTATCAGTACGGTGCAAACCAAAATAAAGGTAGCCGGATGCAAAATCCGACAATGTCTGTTTCCCTTTATTGGTTAACTCTGCCTCTTTTTCAGAGGCATGTTTATGGCGGCCGTTTATGGCATCTGCATATGGTTCCAGCCAAGGATCGTTCTTAATCAAATTCAGTGTTTCCATAGAGGATTGTTTTTGGGTATTTGTATTATGCTTTAACTTTCACAATAACTTTTTTCACGCCGTCCGGAGTGATTCCGGGAGCATGTCCGTCTTGTGGGAAGAAAATGGCAAACATACCCGGTTTTACTTCGATATAGCTTTCTGCCAGACCGGTAAAGAAAGTAATATCCTTTTCCGCGTTATAAGGAGCATCTTCCGGCACACAATCTTTTGCTGCGATATAACCCATTATTTCAGTACCCGACAGAGGTATTTGGATATCAATAAAGTCTTTATGCGTTTCCAGTTTGGCATCTTCCTTTGTTTTAGGTTTGGTTTGCGCTACGTTTACAAGCAAATCCTTACCTTTAAGTTCGGTTTTTCCCACTTCCAAAGCGTTTAAATCGTGTGATTTCAAAAACTCAATAGCCTGTGCGAATAAAGGATTCAGCGAAGCATATTTCTCTATGTTTTCAAGTCTGTCTACTACCATAATTCAATTGTTTTTAAATTAGTTTTTAAATTTATTCAAAGTCGTCTATCGTGTAATTCACAAAGTCGGAAAAACGTTTCAGTTGCCTGAAAATATCATCTGTACGTTCCAGAAAATCAGGAGCCAAAAAGAAACAGTCAGGCTGATGACAGGAAACTGTATATTCTTTACATTGCAGATATTTCAAATACGGATAGTCTTTAGAGAAACCTTTTGGAGCTGTTTTTAGGAAATTCTCGCCGACAACGGGAAAATATTGTTTAAAAGCCGGGTCTTCGACAATTCCTCGAAACTCATCCATGTTATCATAAACCGCTTGCCTCAAGGCTTTCAGCAGGGGAGAGGGCGGGCAATAACTGCCGCCTGCCAAAAGGCAGTTGCCCGGTTGTAAATGAACATAGTATCCGCAATGGTCTGATTTCTTTCCTTTGGCATTGATATAGCCGCCAAAATGATTTTTATAAGGCGTTTTATCTTCGGAAAACCGTGTGTCTCGGTAGATACGGTATGTACAGTCTCTGGCTTCAATGCCGCGAATGCTTTCGTCAAACAATGAGATACGGGAGATAATTACTGTCAGCAAGTTCTCAAACTCGTTCCGGGCATTTTCATACTGCTCCCGATGGGCGTTGAACCATTCACGATTGTTGTTGGCGGATAGTTCTTTCAGAAATTGAAATATAACAGGGATGTTCATATCGTATATATCCTTATTTCTGCCAAATTTACGGATAATATTTCTAACATGCTACAAATAGGCATAAAAAAAGCATCGGCTTGGGTAAACCGATGCTCCTTACACATTTATCAATCAAACAGACGCTTCTGTTTTTTGATGTACTTACTTATCACAAGCAGGTACGTCTCCTTTAATTAATCTTATATCTAATACTATGAAAAACACATCTATATAACGTTACACTTTCAGATTTTGTTCATAAGGGTAAGGATAACTTTAGTATTTGTTATATCTTTGTCGGAAAAATAAATAAAAGATGGAAGAGTATAAATACGATGAAGAAAGTGTTAATGCACTGGTTAAGTGGGCTGAAACGGCAACATTTCCTGAACAGGTCATGTTAAGCGATGCTGAAAATATATTTGATGTAAAAAGGTATGTACGGGCTAATTTGAGCGATATAGCCGCCCATTACCCTGACGAATTCTATAATCCGGCTATTACCCGTTTATATAGATTAAAAGATAAAATGGAAGGTAAAGATAATGCAGAGTGATTGGGTCACCCTGCATTATCTTTTTCATAGCTTTATTTTGAGAATCTTGCCACTATATCCTTCTACAGATATTTCTGTCGCCTTATAAGGCAATAAGCTTATATTTTCTTCTTTACCGGTCAATAAATCTACGGCTCGGTATTGTTCCATTTGCGGTATTTGCAGAAAATCGAAAGCGTGGGAAGGAATATTGATTGCAAGGTCTGCCGATATATGGTCGAAGTTCACGACAAACAGCAATAAATCCCGTCCGTACTTGCGCAAGAATGTATATTGTTTATGTTCGTTGAAGCGCCAGCCATTGATGTTGGCATACATCAGGTCAAAGAAATCTCCTTGCGAAATCGCTTTTTCTTCATTGCACAATGTTAATATACGTTGATAGATGCCATACAAATGCTTCTGATTGTCAGTTAGCATCTTCCCGTCAAATTTTCCGCCGTTGCGCCAGCGGCGTATGGTGTCTACGCTCCAATAGTCAAAGATAGTGGTACGTCCGTCTCTGCCGCTGAATCCTTCGCTGTCCATCCCCAGCTCGCCGAACTCCTGTCCGAAATAAATCATCATGGGATTCACATTCATACAAGCCGATACGATGAGGGCGGGAATGGCTTTACGCGGATTGCTTGCAAAGAAATCGGAAGCGATACGCTGTTCATCGTGGTTTTCCAGAAAATTCAGCATTTGCTTTTCTATCCCGCCCAGGCTTTGCCATGCCCGTGTAATGGCGGTAGCGGATTCGTTGCCGCAAACTATTGCACGAAGTGTGTCATACAATCCCACTTTATCATAGAGATAATCAAATTTTCCACGAAACAGATAATTACCGTATTCTTTCGGATTATACACTTCGGCAATAAAGAGTAGGGCAGGGTATTGGGCTTTCACTTGCGGAATAGCCCATTCCCAAAACTCGACAGGAACCATTTCCGCCATATCGCAACGGAAACCGTCGATATGCTTCTCCGCCCAAAACATCAGAATGTCCAGCATTTTATTCCATGTATCGGGAATGGGGTTGAAATGGCAGGTACCGCCATTCTGGTAATCCACGCCATAATTCAGTTTGACCGTCTCATACCAGTCGTTGATGTTGGGATATGCGTCAAAGCGGTTATTTCCGGTAGCTTTGGCCGGGAACTCTTTATAAGGTTCGGCAGCAGCGCCTTTCATATCAAATTGTCCATGCAGTTCCGATTGCGGAATATAATAGAAGTTGTTATAAGGGCTGAATGCATAGTCCGTATCGTCATTTGCTCCCAGTTGAGAAGTCCCGTCCGGCTGCATATCCGAATGATACTGACGCGCTACGTGGTTGGGAACGAAGTCGATGATAACCTTCAACCCGCTGCGATGAGTGCGTTGCACCAGATTTTCAAATTCTCTCATGCGTTCGGGAACGTCTTTCGCCAAATCTGGGTCTACATCATAATAGTCTTTTATTGCGTATGGCGAACCGGCTTTGCCTTTTACGATAGCCGGATGATCGGGGCGGATGTTGTAGCGACGATAATCCGTTTGCGTTGCATGTTCAATAATGCCGGTATACCAAATGTGGGTAGCCCCCAGCTTTTTGATTTCTCCTAATGCCTTGGCGGTAAAATCCGCCATCTTGCCACATCCGTTTTCGGTAATACTGCCGTTATTGATGCAGTGGTTATTGTTATTTCCGAATAATCGGGTAAACACTTGATAAATAATCAGTTTTTCGTCGCTCATTTCTTTCTATTTAGAGAATGGTTATTTTTATTCTTTCCATATAGTGCCTTTTTCTATTTGCAGGCGTTCCAGTATATCATTAGTAGCATTATATCCTTGCATAAATATCTCCTCTGCCTTTTCCAGTTCCCTGTTGCTGTAACCGTCCAGGTTGTAAGGCTCTATCAACAGGTCGGCTTTTTCCCGTTCGGGAAATGAATTGGAACGGAACATGAAGTTGTACGAACGTAAGGCGACGCTTACAATATTCATTTTGTACTTAGGCGCCATTAATGGGCTAACATTGATTGCCACAACTTTTTCGCATACCCGCCGGATGGTAGATACGGGCAGGTTCATCAGCAGTCCGCCGTCTACGTAGTACGTCTCGTCTATTTTTACGGGTGCGAACAGTACGGGCATACAGCAGGATGCGGCTACGCGTTCTGCAATATCTCCTTTATGAAAATGTGCAAGGCGCCCGTGGTCCAAATCCGTGGCGGTGATAATCAGCGGTAGCTGCAATTCTTCCAGTTTTTTCGCTTTCAGGTTGCTTTTCAGGAAGTCTTTGAATTCGCTAAGTTCAAACAAGCCCACTTTAGGAATTACCAGTTTCGTTAAATCCTGGAATTTATGTCCGGCAAAATAATCCAGAACTTTATGAGGTTCGTTGCCGTCCGCATAGAAAACACCTGCCAGTGCACCTGCGCTGACACCGGAAATGATATTGGGCTTGATATCGTGCTCCAATAAGGCCTGCATGGCTCCTAAATGGGCAAAACCCTTGATGAAACCGCCGCTCAAGGCATAGCCGATAGAGTATTTATTAGAGAACCAATTGTTCGTTGCTCCTTCCATGTTGTTGAAATCTACTATTTTTTGTTCGGTACGAAATTAGTTATTTTATCGTAGTAAGAAAGGAAAATAGCAGAAAAATGTTCATTTATTATAATATCCACGGAAATTTGAAACACGTTTCATCAAACAGCGCATAATCGGCCGTACCGTTTACTGCAAAGGTTTTGATGCTGCGTGCCTCTTTCAGCAGTTCGCGTGCCAACTTTATGGTAGCTCCTGTTTTTATACGGTCGTCCACCAGCAGGATGCTTTTTCCCCTGAAGTTAAAATCGACAGGAGCCAGCAGTTGCGGAGCATCGTACTTAGGATGCTGATATTCGTCCCTCAAATTGATGCGCAGCAGATTCACTTCTTTTTGTAAACGCTGATTGATGATGCCTGCCGGAACGATGCCGCCATTGGCAATGGCTACAATCATATCAAAATCATCGTGAAACTCAATCGTACGGAAGCGTTCCAGCACTTCTTCCATTGTTTTTGCCATAAAAGTAATGCGGTTTATATTTTTATCAACTCGTAATCCATTGTTCCCAAGCCTATTTTTTCGGCGTGACGCAATCCGGCAAGCCAGTCCGTATCAGGATGTATCATGTGGAATTTGTCGCAGCCGCACAAGTCTTCGTGTTCGTGCTTTTTGGCAAGCACATTATCGCTGTGCAGTACGGGAGCCTGTCTCTCCGCAATACACATTGAGTGTCAAAGACTTACGGAAAGCGTACACGAAAATGTACACGAAACGCCCTGAATTTTCACAATTCGGGGCGTTTTTGTGTCTAAAATGCCGTGTACATTCGTGTACACCCGTGTACATGAAAAAGCCCCGACACAAAGCCGGGGCGCATTGTTCCCCAATGCAACTTTGGGGCTTCGCAACAATGTGGTGCAAAGGTAGTGAAGATTTCACAGAATCTTTCTTATCCCTGCAAGAATCTTCTTTATCCAATTGATTATTGGCGTTCTTTTCAAGTAAAGCAAGACCGCAACGGCAATCAAAGATATGTAAAAGATGTATCGCCATCGGTACGGGTCGGGGGTTGGTTCTTGGCTTTGCTGAACATTCGTTTCGTTTCTTCCTACATTGGCGGCACTTTCGGTTTCCTTGCTTTCGCTCGATTCCTCGCTTTCGCCTTTTTCTTCAACATCGGATTCAATGACCGTTTGTTTGATGGACTTAACCGCACCTTTGATGTTCCCGACATTATGCAAATCCGCATTTGCCGGATATGATTGCGGCATCGCCCTTGAAGATGTATCATCACGCTTGCCACTATCAACCGACACGACATTATTTATATTGTCGGGCATGGGTGGATAAAAATCTATCTCCGTAATGGTTATTTTACCATGTTGGGTTCGGGTCGTATCAACGAACTTGTCCATCTTGGCATTCGCTTCTTTCGCTATTGCCGTACTATCAATTCGGACTTCTTGTTTGGTCTGCTGGACTTTCCTTGCAGTACCACAAGATGCAAGCAATACAAGCCCCAAGACCGGGGCAACAATCTTTTTCATGTCATATCGTTTTAATGTCATTTAATCGGTTAAGCCATCCTTTCAAAAACCTTTTGTTGGTGTACTTCATCAATTCGGATTCCGTTGCCTTTCGACCAATCTTCTTTTCATACTTCTTAATGCTCGATTCTGTTATGTCGTTGAAAAACTTAACACGGGCTTTGAAGATTGCATCAAAGAGTTGGTCAGGGTCGGCAAAGTTCACCGCCGATAAAGTCTTGTCGCCGACAATGCCATCATCAACGACCCCAAGTAATCTTTGAGGAATGACAATGCCGTGCTTTCCCGACCCCCATACCCAATCAACAAGGATGTTGGCGACCTTTTGCGATTGGATTTGGTCGGCTTTCCATCTATCCCAAAAATGGGGCTTCAACACCCGGTCACGGACATCATCAACCGAAAGCAATTTCAGGTCTTTAACGTCAATATCCCCGTCACCGTCCTTGTCATAACCCACATTGCGCCATGTGGCGATTGTCACACCCTTGTTTGTTGCGCCCCCTGCATCTGCCGGGTCATTTGCAAAACCGCCCTCCCATTTAAGGATAAAGGGCAATAAAACATCAATCTTTGCCATCTTTTACCGATAATTGAGTTGCTATTTGTAAGCCGCCCTTGCGTATTTCCTTGCCCACCAATTGCCGTTGCATTAATTTGCCGTTGCAATAGGACAAGCCCAATAACCCAATGGGCGTTTCTTTGCAGTCATAAAGGACAATCAATGCTATTTCATTGACATTGTTTGCCTTAAACTTGTAGTAAAGCCGTTCATCAACAAGCCGCACATCTTCAAGATTGCCATAAAAGAATCCGTCACGCAATGTCTTGACAATAAGTTTGTACTTCGACAAATTGAAATCCGAATACTCATCATCTACATGAAAGATGCTGTCGCGCACTTCTTCCATCCGCATTGAACCATACAAGAAAGGCAAGCCCGTTCCAAGATTCTTGCTTCCGTTGTGCAATTCGATAAGCCATGCGCGGTCGGCATCCGCTGTTGAACGCAATTTTGACAAGATGTTGTTGATTTCCGTGTCAGACTTCAAACGGGTTTCAATCAGATTGTTGTGTTCCTCTGTCTGTATCTTCGTAATGCGTTCAAGCAAATACTTTGGATTGAGTGCAAAGAAAACGACATATCCGCCCAATAGCACAAGGAACAAGCCCTTGACTATTGAAAAGAAACCGTACTTTTTTTGAAGATTGAGCAACTTGTGAAGCCACCCAATACCTTTATCCATCTGTTGTTCCATATCAGGTGAATTGAAAACACTTGCCGACTTTGACAATAGTTGTGTCAATTGGGTATAAACGAATAGGCGGCAACCCTTTTTCCGCACGGCTTGCATTCATTGACGGCAAATTGGTTTCGGCTTTCTGAATAGCCCCAATAAGTATGTCAGACCCGGTAAAACAAGACCGTCTTTCCCCGGCGGGCGTGCCGTCGGGATTCTTCGTATAAAAGTCACCGTCCTTGTCTGCTTCCTCATTGAATGTGGCAAGGACAACTTGCATTTGCATTCTCAACCCGGATGAATTTTTGCCCGGAAACTTCGTTGGTTGGATAATGACCTTTTCAATCAGAATCCGGCGACCGAACAAATCTTCAATGTCGATACCCTTACCAATAACAACATCCGATTCAACACCAAGTTCACAAAACTTTGCCATTGTCTGTAAGTGTTTAATTAGACAAATCTTCTATCAAGACCGCATCCAAATCTTCCGTAAACTGCAAATACTCCTTGTATTCATCAACTGCACTTTCGTTCACGGCAACGCCAAGAACGTGTTTGTTGTAGGAATTAACAAGGTCAAATTCTGCCGTTTCGTCAATGACCGAACGGATAACGACCCGTTTAACATTCTCTTTTGTGGCTTTATTGTAGCCACGCACTTCATAGCACTTCCACCCGATTTGGGTTTCTTCTTCTTGCCCCTCTGGTATGCCCATTTCGGGTTCTATATTCAAGCGGTAAAGCCAAGAACCGTCATTGTCATACTCCAAAACGGCGGGTTTCCCGTGCGCCATATCATAGTGCGCATTAGGTTCTATTAAATCTAATTTCATACGGAAATGTTTTTGAAAGTTTGTTCATTAAATTGAGTGAATCACAATACTTGCACCATCCCCACCAACTGCATATTTGCTGCTTGTAATCTTCTTTGCTTGGAACAATCTTGCGCTTGTTCAATTTTGCCACCCGGCGGCAAAGTTTCTGCTTGATAGACTTTCGCAACAATGTATGCGTATGGTAAAAGACATATCCCAAAAAGTCAATTCCCCTTGAATCAACGGGAAAGACTTGGTAATTGCGTTTTACACGCAACTTTAACCCTTTCAGGTAAGCCCGGATTTCGTGTAACAATTCATGCAATACTTCTTTGTTGGGTGCAAGAATGACTATATCATCGGCATATCGCCAATAATACTTCACACGCTTGGTTTCTTTCAACCAATGGTCGAAATAAGCCAAGACAAGGTTTGCAAAATACTGACTTAAATAATTGCCTATCGGCACGCCCTTTTCATCATCGACCGAATCAATGATTTCATCAAGCAATGCCAATAAGCGATTATCTTTTATTTTCCGCCTGACAATGCCTTTCAAGACATCATGGTGGATTGACGGATAAAACTTCTTTATGTCAATTTTCAGGCAATAGCGTGTTCCGTCCGGGTCTTGCTTCAATGCTTGTTTGACATCCTTTGCGCACTTGTGGATTCCACGATTCTTGATACAAGAATATGTGTTCTTGTTGAAGATGGAAACCCATATCGGTTCAAGGACGTTCATAATGGCATGGTGCAAGATACGGTCGGGATAATACGGCAATCGGTAAATTAGCCTTTCTTTCGGTTCATATATGGTGAAAACATGATATTTGGATGTTTTGAATGTGCCGTTTTTCAAACTTTCGTGCAAGGCAATGATATTGGCATACCGGTTCTTATCGTGTATCTGCACACCATAAGAACGCAACTTGCCTTTCCTTGCCTTTTCATCGGCAAGACGCAAGTTTTCAATGCTTATTACCCGGTCAAACAAATTGCCAATCCGTTTCATTGTCCTTTAAGTTTGCTTGTATATTAGGATTCTTCGGGTTGCCCCTACCAAAACCGTTTTACCTAATTTGTTTTTTGCCGTTGGGGATTATTGCCCCAACTCATGCAACCCCGGTCGGGCTGCTTTTGTGGCAAGGTTTCCGATATGCAACTATATTTTTACAAGCATAGCTGAGAACCGATATTCGCATTCGTATTCGTAGCCGTATTATTCGTATTCGCATACACGAACCCTGCATTCGCACCATTATTCGCATTACCGCTGAACAAAACGCCACGACGTCGGACAACCTTTGTTTTATTTTTCATCCAAATTCCAAAATCATATTTGCCACTCGATTTGACGATTTAAGCCGCTTCGATTTGCGGATAAAAGCAAAGCCGAGAACCGATAGACGCAGTCGTAATCGAAGCCGTATAATACGCAGACGCATACACGAACCCCGCAGCCGCACCATCATTCGCATAACCGCCGAACAAAACGCCACGTTCCGAAACTCCACTTGCCGGAATGTTGGTATAGAAGTAATCACAAAAATATGTGGTCGAACCCGCACCGACTTCAAGCG
>OLRU01002433.1_pt1 | contig 13134 bp, 9 predicted proteins | sample 1672961 | NCBI WGS metagenome assembly OLRU01 (sample SAMEA3136741, study PRJEB25190) | human gut metagenome | biome: human gut; feature: human-associated habitat; material: faeces | place: Austria | collected 2013 | reverse complement strand
ACCTGCTTAAGGCTTCATTTCCTATAAGGTTTGCAGAAAACGACAGACAAGCATTATTGGAAGGAGTCAATGCCATTGCCGACAATGCCATATCACGTATTCGCAGGGAACGCGAAAAGGCGGACAACGATATCCGCCGCAATGAGAATCACATATCCATGACACAGGCGACATTCTGGTGGATGATTGCATTGCTGCTGATACTTGCCTCATTTTTTGCCCTTGTCATTTTCGCAAACGTGAAACTACTCCATTTAGAGATTTTGAACGAAATAACAGTTGTATATGCCGGATTGATTGCCATCACATTAGCTGCGGTCTCCTTTATCTTTTATAAGTGGAAACACTAAATCTGTTATATATGGCAACAATGAAAGTTAAATTTCGTGCATCTTCTATTCCGACGAAAGAAGGCACATTATTCTATCAAGTGGTTCACGGACGTGTAGCACGTCAAGTTAACACCGGTTACAAGGTATATCCCTGTGAATGGGATTCCGCTCATGCGGAAATCGTTTTTCCGCCCGGTATCGGGGATAGCCGCAGCAATTATCTTGCATCACTGAAAGAGATTTTGTACGCGAACACCAAACGGTTCAGGAATATAATCGCACGTCTGGAGCGTGCCGGTGAGGACTATACTGCCGAAGACGTGCTGAAATGCTATCTCACACCTTCGGAGGGCAAGGGCTTCATTTCTTTTGCCCGTGAGGTTATCCGGCAGATGGGACAGATTGGGAAACCTCGTACTGCAGAACGCTACACGGCTGTCACCAGAAGTTTCGAGCGTTTTTGTGGCGAAAATGATGTGTTTCTCGATGAAGTTGATTCCGATTTGATGGTACGCTATGAAAACTTCCTGAAAGCGGCAGGGGTGTGTCCCAATACCACGTCCTATTATATGCGTGGCTTACGGGCCATCTACAACCGAGCCGTCGAAAAGGAACTGACCGTACAACGCACTCCGTTCAGACACGTTTATACGGGTATCGACAAGACGGTCAAGCGGGCTGTTCCGCTGAATATCATCCGTCAGATCCGTGATTTGGACTTGACTCTTTCTCCGGCGACCGATTTGGCAAGGGATGTCTTCATGTTCTCGTTCTACACACGTGGAATGTCATTCATTGACATGGCATTTCTCAAGAAAAAAGACCTTCAGAACGGAATACTCTCTTATCGCAGACAAAAAACCGGGCAGCAGCTCTCCATTAAATGGGAGAAACCCATGCAGGAAATCATCGACAAATACGACATCGCGGACACTCCCTATCTGTTGCCCATTATCAAGAATATGGAAGTGGATGCACGAAGGCAGTACAAGAATGCGGCTCATTTGGTCAACGACAAGTTGAGGAAGTTGGGCGAACAACTTGGATTGTCAATTCCGTTGACCACATACGTGGCGCGTCACGGTTGGGCTTCCATTGCCCGGAGTAAGAACATTCCGCTTCCAATCATTAGTGAAGCAATGGGACACGATTCCGAAAAGACCACGCGCATCTATCTCGCTTCGTTGGATACTTCTGCCGTTGATAAGGCAAACAGACAGATACTCAAGGCTCTGTAATTATTATGATAGGATGAATTTCAACTTCGGTTTGATACAGCCAAATAAGTAAAATCGGACAAAAATCTGTTGTGCAAATCCCTAAATCTCCTTTTAAGAGAATTATTTTATGCCACAAAGGTACTGAAAATGCAAGAAACCGCCAAGCAAATGAAAACAGAATAACCGGTAATATGGTGATTTTCTTCATCTAAACCTAAAGATGTCAAGCGACATCAGGCTTTTTACACTGTTTTTATGATGTAAAACACTTGATTATCAATCCACAATAAAATCCCTAATTCTCTTAAAAGGAGATGTATCAATGGGCAGACGTTTACATGGACACACTCGCGTTTCTCAAAATAGGAACGAAAGAGGATTGGGTGTCAATTTCTTTGAGTGGTTCCTGAAAGACGTATGAAACATGGTTAAAAGAAGTGCTTCTCAAAATATATAGTTGTTGGGCAGTAGCTTCATTCTCTCTATAAGAGAAATATGAATACGTGAAATAGGATTTAACTGATTGATAAACAGGAATTGTTCTTCGACAGCGAATGCTGATTTACACAGATTCTGTTAAGCGTAGCAACTGTGTAGTTCGAAAGCAACATCCGTTTGATACGGTTATCACCTATAAATCACGCAATTCTTACCATGCAGTCATTCTCTTATAGAGAGATGTTGCGGATAAAGAGTGAAACTGAAATAAATATAAATAGGAAATGAAACGTGCGCTTTTATTATTTATGATAGTCGTCTCCTGTGTCTCGCAGGAACTTTGTGCGCAGAAGGTGGGTGTGAAAACCAATCTGGCGGCAGATTTTACGTTGAATCCGAATATAGGATTGGAGGTAGGTCTTGCTCCCAAGTGGACGCTGGAAGTGGATGGTCAATTCAACGCATGGACACTCTCGAACGAGAAACGCTGGAAGCATTGGGCAGTGCAGCCCGGAGTTCGCTACTGGCTATGCGACCGCTTTGGTGGCTCCTATTTCGGAGCTTATTTGCATGGCGGACAGTATAATGTCGGCGGCATCAATCTCAATGTAAACTTTCTTGGAACGGACTTCCGTAAACTGAAGGATACCCGCTATCAGGGGTGGTTCGTCGGAGGCGGTGTCTCCTACGGTTACGCTTTTGTACTTAGCCGGCATTGGAATTTGGAAACGGAAATAGGTATCGGGTATTCCTACACCCGTTACGACCGTTTCCGGTGCGCCGGATGCGGAAAGAAGGTTGAAACGGACAAGCCGCATAACTACGTGGGTCCCACGAAAGCGGCCATTAACTTGGTTTATCTATTCTAAATTACAGTGAAATGAAAAGGACGATATTCATACTGGCAACCCTGCTTGGCATGACAGGTATGTCTGAAGCGGTGGCGCAAACTACAACGAGCATCATACCCGGTGTATCCGTTGAAAATTTCAACATGAATCGCAATGGCAAGTACCTTACCGTTACGATGGATATAGATTTGTCGGAGCTTGATGTAAACTCCAACCGTGCCGTACTGCTAACCCCGCGATTGGTCAATGGGACGGATTCACTCGATTTGTCGTCGGTAGGCATTTACGGACACCGCAGATATTACTATTATATAAGGAATGGCATCAGCACCATTTCAGGTGAGACGGAAAAATCATTCAAGGCATCGAACAAACCGGAACAACTGGAGTATGACAACCATATTCCCTACGAGAACTGGATGGACGGGGCCACGCTCAAATTCCACCGCAGCGACTGGGGCTGCTGTCAGGAGATATTGGTGGAATATGAAGGATTGTTGGGTCGCCATCGTGAGGCTTTCTTCCCCGAGCTGGTATTCGTGCAGCCCAAAGCCGAAGTCATGAAGAGCCGTTCCCTGTCCGGTTCGGCGTACATCGACTTTCCGGTAGATCAGACGGTAATCTATCCCGACTACCACAATAACACGGCGGAACTGAGCAAGATAGAAGGAACCATAGACTCCGTGCGCACCGACAAGGATGTCACCATCACTTCCGTGTGGCTGAAAGGTTACGCGTCTCCTGAGAGTCCCTACAAGCACAATACGGAACTCGCCATCGGGCGTACCGCCGCCCTCAAGGCACACATCAGCCAGCTGTCCCACTTCGCCGACGGTATCATCGATACTGATTATGAGCCGGAGAACTGGGAGGGCTTACGCCTGTATGTTGAGAAGTCGAACATTGACCACCGCGAGGAGATACTGGCGATGATAGACAGCGACATGGAGCCGGACGCCAAGGAGGCGAAAATCAAACGCGCCTATCCCAAGGAATACCGCTTCCTGCTGCAGTACTGCTACCCGTACCTGCGCCGCACCGACTACCGCATAGAGTACAACATCCGCGTGTTCAACGATGTGGAGGAGATAAAGCGCATCATGGCAGAGCAGCCGCAGAAACTGAGCCTGAACGAGTTTTACCTTGTTGCCGGGAAATATGAACCCGGTACGGACGAGTTTACCGATGTCTTTGAAACAGCCGTGCGTATGTTCCCGAACGATGAGATTGCGAACCTCAATGCCGCCAATGCCGCCATCCGGCGCGATGATTTCGCCACGGCACGCAGGTATCTCGACAAGGCAGGCGACTCTGCCGAGGCTATCTATGCACGAGGTGCGCTTGCCGTGCGCGAAGGCGATATCGCCACAGCACGCAAGTATCTGACCAAGGCGAAAGAGATGGGACTCGAAAAGGCGGCATCCACGCTGAAAGAACTGGATGAAAGGCAGAAATGACATCCAATCAATCATATAAACCAAGAGAGAAGTAATATATTTTTAAACATTTTAATTTATTCACAATGAAAAGAAATTTATTATTCATGTCTGTGCTGGCATCCCTGTTCTTGGCGGGATGCTCACAGGAGGAGATTGCTCCTAACGGTGAGGACAACGGTAACGGTGAGGTCAATACCAGTTATATGACCGTAAATCTGATGTCCTCGGATGTGAAAGGAACCCGTGCTGCTTCCGGCTACGAGGATGGTAGTGATGTTGAAAACAAAGTTACAGCAGTCCGTTTTTATTTCTTCACCGCAAACGGAGCCATTGCTCCAGTTAAGCTTTTAAATGGAAGTTATGTAAACTATTACGACTGGAAGAGCGACATCAACCAAAGCGAAGACAAGGACACCGATGATACCGAGAGTGTGCTTGCCGCCACGATTGTCATCAGCACCCCGGACGGAGACAAACTACCGCAGGGCATTGCGGCTGTGATAAATCCACCCACAATAGATGAAACCCCCCTTTTGAGTAGCGCATCAATGAGCCTTAGCGAATTGAAGGCGAAAGTCGCCGATTTCGCCGATTCCGAACTCACCAAAGAAGGCGGCTATTTCGTGATGTTCAATTCCGTGTATGGAAAGGATAAAGCAGAGGTCTGCGCAGTCCCTGTCGAGTCTAAAAATCTACAGAAGACACCGGATCTTGCCAAGAATAATCCCGTCACTATCTATGTGGAACGCAGCGTGGCTAAGGTGAAGGTTGCTTTGGGTACTGATGTAGCAAGTGCATCCTCTGACAAACTAGCACTGAAAGATAAGGAAGGTAAAGATCTCAAAGTTGGAGGAGAACAGGTTTACCTGAAACTTGGCGGCTGGAGCCTGACCGCCGAAACCACCGAGGGCAGACTTGTCAAGGCTATTGATCCCGTCGGATGGACAAGTGACTGGTGGAACGGTACCGGCGCATATGCGCACCGCAGTTTTTGGGCCATCAATTCTCAGAATGCTGCGAACAAGTATCCTATAAGTTACAACGGCATCACAACTCTTTTTACCGGTGCGAAATACACCAATGAGAATGCCTTGGACTATGACGCTTCATCTCCTATCAACCGTACCAAGGTTATCGTTAAGGGTCAACTTTGTAAGGCAGACGGCTCAAATTTCACTATTGTAAGACACTTGGGTGCCCATTTTGCCGATACATATTCTGAGACTCCGACTGACAACCTCCCCGCTTTGAAGGCAAATATCCTGTCTCAGTTGACTGCCAATGGTTATAATTACTATTCGGGGGATGAGATGTCACGTACAGGACTTAGTGCCAGCGATCTTCAGATTGTAATTGCTACACAGGAAACCGAAGAGAATAGCAAGAACAACTGCTATGTGTATGCTCAGTTGACAACTGAGGCTGCCTCTAAAACATGGTACACCTCTTCGGATAAAACGGTAACAACAACTGTTTCTGCCGCCGAAATTAATAGTAATCTTAAAAACAAGAACGTCGTTGACTGGGCTTTGGTTTGGAAGGACGGTATGACTTACTATTACTATGAGATTATCCATCATGGGACCGGTGAAAACGCTACCAAGGGTGTAGTCCGCAACCATATCTATGATACAAAGATAACAAAGATTGCCGGTTTCGGTACTCCTGTTTACGATCCTGAGAAGGTAATTTATCCGGAAAAGCCGGATGAAAATGATCATTACATCGCGGCTGAAATCAATATTCTCTCTTGGCGCATTGTCTCTAATGAGTATGCCTTGGAATGGTAATGTAAATCCAAACGTCCGAAGGCGTTCCTGATACATACAAAGTGTGGGAGGCGGCTCCCCGTCTCCCACGCATATTAATAAAACAGAATAACAAATACAGTACCCGCCCACCGGTACACAAGGGAGGTGTGGCCTTGGAAACCTGAATACAGAAAACAGGTATCCCACTTGACGAGAAAACAAGGATGCGGAAATTCCGCACACTATATATAGAACAAGCAACATAGGCATTAACGATATATACAAACTCAGAAATTGTAAACGATATGAATATACGGGCATTGATAAGGAATATGGCAGCGAAGACGTGCATGACATTGGCCTGTCTGCTGGCTTTTTCATCATGCAGCAACAGCTGGCTTTATGAGGAAGAAGGCGACTGTTCGGTGTATTACCGGCTCAAATTCCGCTACGATATGAACCTGAAGTGGGCGGACGCTTTCGCCAACGAAGTAACGTCAATACACTTGTATGCCTTCGACAATTCGGGCGTGTTGGCATGGCAGAAAGCGGAACAGATTGTTCCGGAAACAGCGGAAAACTATTCGATGCTGCTCGACCTGCCTGCCGGTGACTACAAGCTCCTTGCGTGGTGCGGACTGCAGAACGATGGTGAACGCGAAGAATCCTTCTCCGTACCCGAAGCCCGTGTGGGAGAAACCCGTATGGAGCAGTTGCAGTGTGCGCTTAATCGTCAGCACGATGAATCGGGCGCATACAGTAATGAACACTTGTATCGTCTTTTTCACGGCGTGCTGGACGTGTCGCTGCCTGTCAACGATGATGGCGGCAGTTATGAATATACCATGTCTTTGATAAAGAACACCAATCACATCCGTGTTATCCTGCAGCACTTGTCGGGAGAGGATGTGAACAAGGATGACTTCATCTTCCGCATTGATGACGAGAACGGTTTGATGGCACACGACAACGAACTGCTACCCGATGAAAACATCAACTACCGTCCCTGGGATGTACAGAATGTAGAGGCAGGCATTAGCATGGATGGCAACCGTGCCGTCAGCAATGTGAAAGGCCTTGTCGCCGACTTCACAGTCGGCCGCCTGATAGAGACACACCGCGAGAAGATGATACTTGCCATTGACACCAAGGACGGCAAGAAGGTGGCACGCATTCCTGTGATGGACTACGCCTTGATGGGAAAGGAGTATTACGAAAAGGAATACAATTATCCGATGGATAAGCGGGAGTTCCTCAACCGTCTGGATGAATGTGTGATGACCCTCTTCCTCGATGAGAATAACAACTGGGTAAGCAGTGTTATTCAGATTCTGTCGTGGCGTGTGGTGCTGAGTAATGTAGAAGTGGAATAATTAGAGAGAAGGATTGGACTGATGAAACCGAGCATTATACATAGCATTGTGGTCTGCCTGGCGGCATTCACACTGCCTTTTATGGTGGCGTGCAGCAGTCAGGAAGAATCCTTGCCGGAGGAAATTTCGGAAGCTATCCTGTATTTGAACATAGAGCCTGTCGGGCTGACGAGGGCGGGAACGGCAACGCTGCCCGACAATGAGAAGATGCACAGCGTGCGCGTCATTGTCCTGCATGAAAACGGGACGGTGGAGCACAACAAGTTCTATTCTCTGGACGGTGCACAAGTACAGAGAGCCATCCTGCTCAAGGTGACACCCGACGAGAAGAAAAAGATATACCTCTTCGCCAATGAGGAGAGCGTGTCTGCAGTGGAAGGCGTAGCGGATGTAAACAGTACGTTGTCCGCATTCTTCCACACCTATGTGGAGGGTATGTCCGGTTTTGAAGACGCGGTGAACGGCCTCTACTTCGCCCCGGACTATTCTGCCGGGAAACCCATCCCGATGTCCTCCATGTACGAGATAGATTTCCCTGAGAAAGGGAATTTCGACGGGGTGTTCTATGTGGTGCGCGTTGCCACCAAGTTCACCGTGAACTTCAAGAACTGGCGTGGCGAGGAAGTAACCGTGGAAAACTTCACCATAGCGAGCCATGCAGACCGGAACTTTCTGATGGCACATGTCAGCAGCTACCCTAAAATTCTAAACCTTGAAACCAACCAACCATACCCCACTTGGATAGATTGGCTGAAAGCAGTTTCCGATGCCTCAAACGAGGATAGCGATGCAGCCACAAACAGGTTCGGTTGGCTGACGGACTACAGACTGCCGGAACAAACTACGGCAAAAGTCTATACCCATGAAGGGCTTAAAATTGGGAAACCCACAGTTGATATAGAAAACCCGGACAATTCAGAACCGGGCGTGGCAAATGTTGTTCCCGTTTTCTACCTGCCCGAAAGCAAGAATCTCAAACAAGAGGGAGCTACAATAGTCGGCGAGCAGGAATACACCCTGAGTATCAATATAGTCGGAAGGGCTGAAACTTTCGTCTGCAAACTCGATAAGTTGAAGGCACTCTTCCGCAACACCCATCTTGTGGTGAACATAACCATGTATAATAGCAACGAAATTGTAGTGGATGTGATTCCATATAGCGAGGTAATCCTTGAACCGGAATTCGGATTGTAAAACAATAAACAAGAAATATATGAAGCATTTTGTACGACATATCATTCTCTTCCTGATGATAGCAACCGTCACAAGTTGCTATGACGAATTTATGAAGCAAGAATTCATAGGCGAAGGCAAGGCAAGCATATCCGCCACTCTTGACTTCAAACCCATGTCCTCGGCACTGAGCCGGACACGGGCTGCCGGAGACGCACTGAAGGATATTAACAGCCTGCATGTTCTGTTGTATGATAAAGACAAGAATCTCATAAAAAAATGGAAGATAGAAGGATATGCCGTATCCTATGAAAACCGTAGTAATAGTGATGCCGAAAACGGAAACAGCGCGGAAAAAAGTACCAAACGTGCCACTTTCAAGCTGCCGGAAGAAATCGGCTTCGGCAAGTACTATATGTATGCCGTGGCAAATATTCCCGACCTGCTTATAAATACGACTTATTCCGAAGCCATACAGACAGTGGACGAACTCAAGAATATTCCCCTCACATGGGATTCTGAAGACGTGGCAAAAAATGGTCAGATGATAGGCTTCTTTACAAAAAGCTCCGCACCGGCTCTATCTGCGGATGACGAGTCTCTTATAGTGAATGAAAAAAGCGTAAAACTCCATGCGTGGTTGCGCCGTGCGGCATCGAAAGTGACGGTTGCATTCGATGGTAGCAACTTGAAAGAGGGTGTATTTATCTATATCCAATCCGTACAGATTAAAGATATTCCTTCACAATGTTATTTGGGAAAGGATAATAACGTGGGGAGAGAAGGATATACCTTGGACATGCCGGGAAGTGGACCGGATATGTCCGACGGAGAAACCATCACCTATCATGAAGGAGAACACGATTTACAAAACTTTGAATATGGAGAGGGTTGCGCATCGCATCGTATTACGGTGGGTAGTCCCTATCTCGGTTCTCACGAAGAAACAGCTCCCGCACTGTATTTTTATGAGAATATGCAGGGCACGGGTGTTACTATGCCCGATAAACGTCAGGATGCCAACGGTGATGGAAAACTTGACTTTCCAGGATTGCCAAACAAGCCAGAAGACCCTAATAAGGAATGGAATTACCGTCTAAAAGACGCCGTACCTTACGGCACGTATATAGAGGTACATGCGCATTACATTTCCAACAATTCCGAGCGATTAGGCAACGGGCACATCATCTACCGTTTCATGCTGGGACAGAACGAGACAAATGACTATAACGCCAAACGTAACTGCCACTACAAGCTGACATTGAAATTCAAAAACTTCGCCAATGAAGCAGATTGGCATATCGAGTACGAAGAGCCGGAACCGGGCGTGATGACTCCCGAACCTTATTATATCTCATACTTGTATAACCATTCCATGATGTATCCCATCAAGGTGAACACGGGAGGCCGAAAGATAGAATACATAAAAGCGGAAATCTTGGAAAACAACTGGGCACCTTATAATGCCAGTAGTGATATTTATTTTACGGGTGCTCCGAATGGTGTTGCAGCACCGTGGAACGGTTTCCTGTCATTACATAAAACAACGGAAACGGTTTTATATGAAAATATAATCGGATCAAATGAGCAATACTACAAAACAGTTCCCAAACGTGGAGAACGTGAATATAAAGATTTTGTTTTGCCTGAGGGCATAACTTCCGAGGAATTCACGACGGAGAATTCAGAACAAGACGATAAATACCGTGTAGAAAAACACCCCACGGAAGCAAATACATACAACATCTATATTCCTATGTACACGCGCGCCAAGCAGATGATATCAACGACCGGATACACGGGAAACAATCCATACGTGGCATATCAGAGAAAGGCGAGAGTCAAGATTACAACCAAGCTGGAAGGGCTGGATAAAATCTTCGAAAATGAAGTTCCGATATACCAGGTACGTCGTGTTGTGAATCCGAAGGGCATATATCGATCTTCCGGGAACAATAAGTCGTTTCATGTCGTGTTGAAACGATTGCCGAGAGAGAATGACCAAATGTTCAAAACATTCCAATCTGAAGGACAATGGAAAGCCTATGTCGTCAAGGAAACGAATGGAAAAGGGATTACTTTATCGGTAACTGACTCTAAGACAACGGAGTTGAAGGACGATCCGGAATATGGGAAAGCCATATATGGTAAAACCGGCAGCGTAATTGATTTCAATGTGAATTTTGAGCAGTCGTCAGATAACCCGTCAGATAACCGTTATGCTATTATCCGCGTGGAATATCACAATTATACCTGCCAACATCTGATTTTCGTGCGGCAAGGTGACAAACCTGACGATTTGGTTACAGGTGGTGTGAAGTGGTATGCCATGAATATGAAGACTACAAGCGAATTGGCTTCCAATCCGTTGGACGAAGGATCGCTGTTCAAATTCGGAAATTGGAGTCAGCCGATAGACGCGTTGAGTAATAAAAATCCGTTTGAGCCGTGGATAAATGTTACACCGGGAGATTTCAAAGTATATCCTGAAGATGGCTTGACCAATGCAGCAACCGGAGGTAAAATGGGGTGGACAGACATTATTCAAAGTAATACGACCAATGGGTTCGGTAATCCTCAAATGGCGAATGCCAGGGTGGCTACGGGCAAAGACTTCTGGGAATTGAGGAAGTATAGTTATATAGAGCAGGGATACGGTGTATTGTATGGAGATGATGCCATGGAGACGGCTGATGACATCGTAGAGGTTTACGGCTATGACTATGAGCATAATAAGTCAGGACGTGGAATGAGAGGTTGTTTTGCGTACAACAGCGATACGGGTAAGAATCTGTTCTTTCCCATTGGTGCCTCCGGCTACGGGCACAGAAAACAAAGCTATACTGCCACTTGGGGAGATCCCGAAACTCGCAATGGAGTATTGAGATATGCTGCCGGCCGAACACAATTATATCCCAGTCCCGTGGAACGTCCGTTGTTTTATGACATATACAAACGACCGGGAGCCATATATTGGTTAAATGCGGAAATTCCTCAAAACTACTTTACGCCGACGGACGGTGTCAGCCTGGGATGGGATATCAACTATTTCTCATTTGATTTCAATTTTATCAGCAAGGGCAACCTGATCAGAAGCGGTGGCTCTGACGCGTGTTTCGTGCGTTGCGTGGTAGATCCATGATTATGAGAGAAAATCCTTATTTTAATATGGCTTTAAAAGAGTGCGAATGCAACCGGATAAGGGGCTGCAAGCCGGAGACGGAAGCGAAATACCGTCCGGCGTTGGAACTATATGCCACGTCCGACCTTTCCACTGTCGAGATATGCCGGCGGTGCGAAGTCTCTCTCAACGGATTTACCCGCTATGTCAATACTTATCACCGGCATCTGATGCTGGAACGCAACGGCATCAAGTGCAGCCGGGAGGAAGCGGACGGCATCAAGATGAACCAGCGGCGTGGACAACGGCTGGAGACCCATGCCAAATACAAGGAAGCTATCGCGGCGTGTGACAGCATGGACTATATAGAGTACAACGTATCGCAGATAGCCCGTGAGTTCGGATTGAGCGGTACGAACCTTGGCCGCCAGTTGCGCACGCACTATCCCGAAGTGCTGGAGTTCCGCGAAAGGGCACGGCAACGGCTGGGGCTGGATGACGGCCTGCCGCGCGGCACGCGCCCGTGGTGCAAGGAACAGTATGCTGAAGCGGTGGGGTTGCTGCAAGCCGACCGTTATGTCACGGTGCAGGAAGCCGCCGAGCGGTGCAATGTTTCCTACTCCGGATTGGAGCAACATTTGATATTCTACCACAAGGAACTGGTGGAGAATCGCATCAAGGTGCGCAAGAAGGCCGTGAGACAGCAGCGCAAAGGAAAGATAACGGGACGCGGTACCCTTCACGCCCCGAAGCCCGAAACGATAGAAGTGTATGCCGAAACCCTCCACCTCTACCGTACCACCCCGATGTCTGCCCGGAAAATAGCCAAGCAGACCGGCGTATCAATAAGAGGCTTTTACGAATACCTGCAAACCTGGCACAAGGATTTGGTCTGTGAGCGGAAAGGCATCCCTTACGAGGAAGGCAAGCCAGTGGAGTGGTCATCCGTGCGAAGATACAATCCTGCCACCGCTGCCAAATATGCGGATGCCATTACCGGCTGAAAGAAGGCGGGCTTTCTACGGCAAAGGTCGCCGCCGAGTTTGGTTTGCATCCTGAATGTTTCAGGCAATACTTGAAAGAGCATGAGCCGGAACTCTATGCCCGGCAAGGTATGGTCAAAACAGAAAGCGGTCGTTCTATGGCAAACCATAGCATGGAAAAATACAAGGAGGCTTTGCACCTTTATGCTACGACAACCGAAAGCGTGAAATCGCTGGCAAGACGATTCGGGTTCAACGACTGTTCCTTCGGCCAGTTCATCAGAAGACATTTCCCCGAACTGCACGAACAACACCAAAAACTGGTGCAACAGACGAAAAAGACTGATTAAGTTCACACTATGCTGATTCGTTCTTTTGGAGCCAAACCGGACTAAAGTTGAATCCTGTTGATGAGTTCTATTGCCGTAATGTCACGCATGAGGGTGAACCCGA
>OLRU01002425.1_pt1 | contig 13164 bp, 10 predicted proteins | sample 1672961 | NCBI WGS metagenome assembly OLRU01 (sample SAMEA3136741, study PRJEB25190) | human gut metagenome | biome: human gut; feature: human-associated habitat; material: faeces | place: Austria | collected 2013 | reverse complement strand
AAAGATTGAGGGATTCAGGGAGTTTGAAGCGGACTTGTCCGCTTTGTTCTGTAATAGGAAAAATTACCAAGGGGGGATTTATATGTGGATTCTGTATGCGGTGGGATCTTCGTTTTTTGCAGGAATCACATCAATTCTTGCAAAGTGTGGAATTCAGAAAACGGATTCTGATGTGGCAACAGCTGTGAGGACGATCGTGGTGCTTTTGTTTTCCTGGCTGATGGTATTTGTAACAGGAACAATGTCCGGAATAAAGGACATAAGCGGAATGACTTTGCTGTTTCTTGTGCTTTCCGGTCTGGCAACGGGAGCATCCTGGCTTTGTTATTTCCACGCATTGCAAAAAGGAGACATCAATAAAGTTGTACCGATTGACAAATCAAGCACGATCCTGACGATTCTTCTGGCTCTGATTTTTCTTCATGAAGGCCTGTCCTGGGCAAAAGCGGGCTGTGTTTGTCTGATCGGAATCGGAACGATGATGATGATAACCAGAAAAGAAGAAACCGAAAACAACGAATCGAGAGACGGAAGCTGGCTGATTTATGCGGTACTATCAGCAGTCTTTGCCAGCCTGACGGCCATCCTTGGAAAGATTGGTATTTCCGGAATTGATTCAAACCTGGGTACTGCGATCCGTACCACAGTTGTATTGGTTATGGCATGGCTGATGGTATTTATGAAAGGAAAACAGCATGAGGTTGGAAAAATCGAGAAAAAAGAACTTCTTTTTATCGGACTTTCCGGAATTGCAACAGGAGCATCATGGCTTTTTTATTACAGAGCATTGCAAGAAGGTCCGGCGAGCGTTGTTGTACCGATCGATAAGCTGAGTATCCTCGTGACGATTGCTTTCTCGTGGATCGTATTCCACGAAAAACTGACACGGAAATCTGCAACAGGGGTTGTCCTGATCACGGCAGGAACTGTACTGATGACAATGATATGATCGGTAACCGTTCACACGGCACTATCCCGCGAGGTGTTTTGGCATGTTTCTTGCCAAAATCCCGAGACATATAAGGCAAAATTTGATTTTTGAATATTGTAAAACCTGCATATGTGTTGTAAACTTCAACGCATATGCAGGTTTTGCCTATTCATCTTCTAATGTTACAATGTTTAATGTGAGATTGGTTTCCATTAACACAATATGTTTTTTCATTTCACGTTCTGCTTTTGCAGAATCCTTTGTTATAATTGCTTTTAAAATTTTTTCGTGAGGTCCAATAGTATCTTTGACATTTTGTTTAATTGAAAAAGTATTATTTCTAAAATCCTTTAATCCCATATTTAATCGTTCCATAACATCAATCATTAAGTTATTTCCACATCTTTTTATAATTTCAGAGTGAAATTTTTCGTCCATGAGGGCAAGATTATTAGCATCATTTTTTGCAGCAGCATCGCAAAATTCTTTATGAATATTTTTTAAACATATGATGCCTTCTTCATCAATTTTTTCAGCAGTCATTTTTGCAGCAATGGGTTCAATTGCATATCTTAATTCGAAAACATTTCTAAGATCAGTTTCGTTAGCTACAAGCCAGTTGATGGCAGGAGATGGTTTTTCTGCCTTTTTTTCTGCAACAAAAGCGCCCTTTCCTGTCTTTAATTCAACAATTCCCTTAGCTTGAAGAAAACGGAATGCTTCTCGTACAGTTCCACGACTGACATTTAAGTTCGTACAGAGCTCCTTTTCTGTAGGTAATTTTGTACCAGGCTGTAATTTTTCCTCTTTAATCAAATCTTTAATTCGTTCTTCTACTTGGTGAACGAGTGGCACACGTTTAATTGGTTCCATACATATGGCCCCCTTCCCTGTTGCATTTTTTATTAAAACTATGACGAGATACAGTTTTAATTATCATAGAGGATAAAAAAAAATATGTCAAGTACATTGTAGGACATTATACAATATTTTTGGATGCTGATAAAATGATTGTAGAATTATGCAAAATGCATAAAAAATGTGACAAAAAAAAAGACATTATGACAGAAATGATATTTCATGTTGACAAAATGAAAGAAAAAGACTAATATACAAATTGTAAGACAATCCTACAAACAAACAATCAAACATAAGACAATATAACAAAGAGAGGAGAAAACATATGAGTGTAAAGTATGAAGGGATAATTCCCCCGATTGTTACTCCATTCACGGCAAGTGGAGAAATTGATGAAGAAAAAATCAGGCGTGAAATGGAAATCTGTCTGGATGCAGGCGCTGATGGAATCAGTGTTGGCGGAAGTACCGGAGAAGGACCGACATTACGTGATGAAGAGCTGACTCAACTGATTAAAATAGCCAGAGAATACGTAAAAGAAGGATCAGATAAAACGGTTGTCTGCGGAATAATGAGAACTTGTACAAGAGATGCTGTCAGAGCTGGAAAAACTGCAAAGGAAGCAGGGGCAGATGCAATTATGGTTACACCTACTGCTTATAATGTCCTGGTACCAAATGCAGAAGGTATGTTTGATTTTTATAATACAATTTCTGAAGAAGTTCAACTTCCAACAATTATTTATAATGTGATTCCACAAAATACGATATATCCTGATTTGTTCCATCGGTTGTTAAACGAAACGGAATATATTATGGGAATAAAGCAGAGTGTTGGAGGAATACAGGCTCTGTACGCAGACCTTATGGAAATTGAAGGGAAAGGTCGTGTATATGCGGCTACAGATGATATGATTTATTCTTGCTTTGATCTGGGGGCCAAAGGTGCAATTTCGGCGATTTTGTCAGTATTCCCTAAAGAATCAGTAGAAATGTGGAAATGCGCGCAGACAGGAGATCATTTACGTGGACTGGAAATTCAACAGTCTTTATATAAAAAATGGCAGGTTCTTGGAGGCAACCAGTTCCCAATCAAAATGAAATATGCATTGAAGTGTCTGGGGCGTGATTGTGGATATTGTAGAAGTCCAATTACGTATTTACCAGAAGAAGAAAAGAAAGCAATTCGTGAAACATTCACAAAGTAAAAATAAAATGTAAAGATTAAAGGAGGAAATGAGTTATGAACAAATTTGTTGCTAAATATGGAAGGATCCTGGTACCGCTTATTACACCTTATGGAGAAAATGAAGAAGTTGATTATGTTCAGTACGAAAAATTGATTGATTATATCATTACTAATAAATTAGGAGATTCTTTGATCGTTACAGGAACAACAGGAGAAGCAAGTCTTTTAACATTTGATGAAAGAGTCAAGTTGATGGAAACAGCTATAAATGCGGCAGCAGGACGAATGCCAGTAATTGCAGGAACTGGCTGTGCAAGTACTAAAGAAACTATTGCGCTGACACAGAAAGCAGAGGAACTTGGAATAGAAACCTGTCTTGTAGTAGTTCCATTTTATAATAAACCTACACAGGAAGGTATTTATCTGCACTATAAGAAATTGGCTGAGAATACAAAGGTAAATATTATGCTTTATAATATACCTATTTTTGTTGGTGTGAATATGGAACCGGAAACAGTCAGAAGACTTGCAGAAATTCCTAATATTATTGGAATTAAAGATGAAGCTGGAATCAATCCAACACAGGTTACAGACTTCTTCCTTGCAACAAAAGATGTTGATCCAGATTTTGCAATTTATAATGGAGACGATGTAATGCTTCTTCCAACGATTGTGCAGGGAGCTATGGGACTTGTGTCTGGTGGAGCACAGATTTTTGGACATGAAATTCGTGCAATTTTTGATGCGTTTGAGGCTGGTGAGAATGAGAAAGCAAAAGAAACTTTTGAACCGCTTTACCGTTTCTGCAAGAGTACAGGTCAGAATGGCCGTATTCTTCCGAACTCGATTATGCGTCCGGCAATAGAAGCAGTATCTGGAATCAAACTTGGAAATGCAAGACTGCCATTGGCACCGCCGACGGATGAAGAAATGAAAGTAACTCTTGGTATTCTGAAAGATATTGGAAAAATTTGAAAAATAGTTTATAATATTGAATGTATTCTGTAAATACATGAAAGGAGTAGGCAAATGAAGAAAGGATTAGCATTACTTACTACATTAGGATTAGCAATAACAGGATGTACGACAAATGTTTTTGCAGCAGATGTTGTGATTAAACTTGCAGATGTGCAGGCCGAAAATGATGTTGAAACACAATTTGAATATAAATTTGCAGAATTAGTTAATGAAAAAAGCGATGGTCGAATTGAAGTCCAGGTATATCCGGCTGGACAGATGGGAGAAATGACAGATATTTTGACGGCAGTACAGTCTGGATCTATGCAGATGACCAGAACAAATCCATCATGGCTTGCAGATGCAGGTGTTTCTTCAATGAATCTTCTTGCGCTTCCTTTCGTGTTTGATGATCTGGATAGTGCTAACAAGGTTCTGGACAGCGATGTTGGACAGAAAATCCTTAATCAGGTAGAAGAAAGCGACACAATGGTAAAAGCACTTGGTTATCTTGAACCATCAGGACGTTATTTTTTCTTTAAAAATAAAAAAGTTGCGAATCTGAAGGATATTGCAGGATTAAAAATTCGTGTACAGACGAATGATCTTGCGACTAAAATGGTAAGTAGTCTTGGAGCATCTGCAACCCCTATTTCTTACAATGAATTATATAGTTCGCTGCAGACTGGCATTGTTGACGGAGCAGATAATCCGCTGAAGGGAATCTTAAATATGAGCTTTTATGAGGTTGGTTCATATGTGTTGGATATGCCTCATCAGTATGAAGCAAGTGTCATCATTATTAATTCTGATTTCTTCAACAGTTTAAGCGAGGAAGATCAGGCAGTGATCAATGAGGCTATGGAGGAAGGCGCTGAATACTTTAAACAGATTTCCGACGAGGCTTTGGAAGGATATTGTTCGCAGCTGGAAGAAAAAGGAATGGAATTTGTTACACCTGATGATCCGCAGGAGTGGAAAGATGCGGCGCAGACTATCTATTCGGAATTTACAGAGGGAAATGAAGATCTTCTTCAGGAAATTATAGATTGTCAGAAATAATCTGTGAAAGTGCAGCCCGGGTGAATCAGAATGTGAACTGAGTCATCCGGGCTGTTTCAGATAGGCAGCTTAAGGCAATGGAGGTATTCATATGGGGAAAGAACAGGTAGATGAAAAACATGAAATTAAATTTTTCGAAATAATTTATAAATTGATTGAATTTGTCAGTGCGCTTTGTTTATGTGGACAGGTAATTATTATTTCAATTGCCGTTATTGGAAGATACATATTCAGTTACACTCCCACGTGGTCTGAAGAAATTGCCAGAGTTTTAATGGTGTGGATGTCTTTTCTCACAGCCAGCATGGCAATTAAAGACAACTCACATGTAAGAATTTCCGTGTTTGATAAATTTTTTGGAGAAAAAGCACTTAAAATTCGAGATATCATATTTTCAATTTGTAATATTGCTTTTAATTTAATACTTTTTTGGGAAGGATCTAAATTAGTCATACAGACTTCCAGAACAAAACTTCCAGGCAGTGGAATTTCATCAGGTATACTATATGCATCAATTTGTGTGGGCGGATTACTTATGGCAATTATGCTAGTTTATAGAATGGGGGCGAAAGTATGTCAACGGAAACAGTAGGAACGATTATTCTTCTTGCAAGTTTTTTTATTATGATCTTTGCAGGAAATCATATCATTTTTTCAATAGGTATTTCTACATTATTAACTTTGTTATACTTAAAAGTTCCACTTATGACAGTTGCCCAGCAGTCAGTTAAAGGTTTAAACTCTTTTTCTCTGATGGCTGTCCCATTTTTTATTCTGATGGGTGACATTATGTCGGCAGGCGGCATAACGGATCGACTGGTTAACCTGGCAAATGCACTAGTCGGGTGGATGCGGGGCGGTATGGCAATGGTGAATGTCCTGGCATCTATGTTCTTTGGAGGAATTTCAGGATCACCTACTGCTGATGTAGCGTCATTAGGACCGATTGAGATAGAAATGATGGATAAGTCTGGATATGATAAAGATTTTTCTACAGGACTTACAATGAGCAGTGCTATTCAGGGATTACTAATACCACCAAGTCATAATATGGTTATTTACTGTATGGCAGCGGGAGGCGTTTCTGTTGGACAGATGTTCATGGGAGGCATTATTCCAGGTGTATTTCTTGGAATCGTGCTTATGGTATTTTCCTATTTTGTGGCATTGAAAAAAAATTATCCTAAAGGTGAAAAGTTTTCACTTAAAATTGCAGTAAAAGCATTTGTTGATGGAATTTGGGGAATCCTCACAATTCTTATTGTAGTAGTAGGTGTAGTTGCGGGGGTTTTTACAGCGACAGAGTCTGCAGCAATTGCATGTGTCTATTCTATTATTGTCGTATTGTTTATTTACAAATCTGTTTCTATAAGAGAGCTGTTTGGGGTGTTTAAGAAGAGTCTTAAAACGCTGGCAATGGTAATGGCTTTAATCGGGGTATCATCAGCTTTTGGATGGGTAGTTTCTTATTTACGTATACCGATGAAACTTACTAATTTTATGATGAGTATATCTTCGAATAAAATAGTTTTGTTGTTATTAATTAATTTACTGTTGCTGGTTATGGGTGCGTTGATGGATATGATCTGTAGCATTCTGATTATTACACCGATTATTCTTCCAATTGTAGCAGCCGTTGGTGTTACACCTCTTCAGCTTGGAGTAATCATGATTTTTAACCTTGGAATTGGTCTTATGACACCGCCGTTTGGTGTATTACTCTATGTGTGCAGTGCGATAAGTGGAAGAAATATTGAGCAATTGGTAAAAGCAAGTGTACCATTTTATATTGTAATGTTTGGTGCTCTGTTAGCGATTACTTTTATTCCACAGCTTACAACTTTTCTTCCTGGAATACTATTTGGCTGACAGGAGGGAATGCACATGATTATAAGACGTACAAATTGTCAGAAAAATAAAGAGATTACATATGATACGGTAGTAGTTGGTGGAGGCATTGCTGGTGTATCAGCTGCAGCATCAGCTGCTAAAAATGGAAGTAAGACATTATTAATTGAAAGTGCTACTTTTCTGGGTGGCGTTGTAACAATGGGACCGCTAGAGGCATTAATGACGCAGTATGATGCTGATCGGAAAGTTATTGGCGGAATTGCTGATGAATTACTTGAATTAATAAAAGCGCAGGATAGGCAGGCTGAAAATGTAGATGATACAACAGGATATTGTAATAAAATTATTCCGTACCAGTCGGAATGTATGAAATATGCAATGTTATGTCTACTGGATAAGTATCAAGTTGATCTTATGATGGAGACAATGCTTGTAGAGGCAAATGTTAAAAATCAGGTTCTTGTCAGTATAGAAATACAAACGAAAAGAGAACGGCTTACAGTATATGCAAAGTCTTTTGTAGATTGCTCAGGGAGCGGAATATTGGGTTATTATTCTGGCTGTGACATTTTATTTGGAGATGAGAAGGGAGTCAGTCAGCCAGTTACGGTATTAACAAAATGGGGAAATATAAATAAAGAACAGTTGAGAGAATATGTTCGCACTCATATGGATGAATTTACTTCTTTTAATAATGAACTGGATGTGGAAGCAGAGTTTTTACATCTATGGGGATTTGGCAAAACTTTGACTGAAGGATACGAAACTGGAAAATTAAGTTTAAAAAGAGAAGAAATGCATCTAATGGAATCAACAGTACCTGGAGAGGTTATACTCAATTTTTCCAGAATGGGTGCGAATCCATATGATGCTTTTGAAATGAGCAAGGCACAGCTTGATGGCTCCAGGCAAGTATATGAGTTGTTTCAATATTTTCGAGAGAAAATTCCAGCATTTAAAAATGCCAAAATAGTTCAAAATGGGTATGTGGGAGTTCGAGAAAGCGGACGTGTCAAGGGAAAATATGTATTGACTAGACAAGATATTATTTCAGAAGAAAAATGCAAAGATAGTGTTGCAATAGGAGCTTTTCCTATGGATATACATCAACAGGGAAGTGGAATGAAATATGAAAGAGTTTTAAGGGGATATGGAATTCCAGCATGTGCTTTGTGGTCAGAACATATAAAAAATTTGTTTATGGGTGGTAGATGCATAAGCTCTACATTTGAAGCTAATGCATCTTGCAGAATTTCAATTACGTGTATGGCAACGGGGCAGGCAGCAGGAGTTATGGCCTCTGAATATCAGGAAGGAATAAACGAAGAAGTTTTGATTCGTAACTCCAGAGATATACTTGTAAGTCAAAATGCTATCATTTAATAATAAGAGGTCATGTTTCTGTGAAGAGACATGGCCTTTTATGTGAGACAAGAAATATAAAACAATTTAAAGAGAGACTTGGAATATCAATCAATTAAAACTGATATAGTAGGCTGAGCTCAGCTTTTGTTTGTAGGATAATTCTATATTGTACGCTCTGGGGCGTTATGCTATAATACACACTAGGTTACTATGTTAAAAAGGAGATTTTGTAGTGAGTATTCATGATAAATATAAAGTATTGCAGAAGAACCTGAAAGATATGGGAAGTGTTGCAGTTGCATTTTCAAGTGGCGTGGATTCTACCTTTCTTTTGAAAGCGGCACTGGAAGCGCTTGGAAAGGATAAAGTAATCGCAGTGACAGCCAGTTCCTGTTCATTCCCGGAGAGAGAATTGAAAGAAGCGACGGAATTCTGCAAAGAAAATGGTGTTCGTCATATTATCTGTAAATCAGAGGAGCTGGATATTGATGGCTTTCGACAGAATCCGAAGAATCGCTGCTATCTGTGCAAGCATGAACTGTTTGAAAAAATCTGGCAGATTGCAAAAGAAAACGGCATGAATGCAGTAGCCGAGGGCTCCAATATGGATGATAACGGTGACTATCGTCCAGGACTGATCGCGGTTAAAGAACTTGGTGTCAGCAGTCCGCTTCGTCAGGCAGAATTGTATAAAGAAGAAATCCGTGAGCTGTCCAGGGAGATGGGACTTCCTACATGGGACAAACAGTCTTTTGCCTGTCTTTCTTCCCGTTTCGTTTATGGAGAGACGATCAGTGAGGAAAAACTTGGAATGGTGGACAAGGCGGAACAGCTTCTTCTGGACATGGGCTTCCATCAGATCCGTGTACGCATTCACGGAAATATCGCCAGAATTGAAGTTCTGCCGGAGGAAATAGCAAGACTTGTAGAAGAAGAAAACAGAACCAGAATTGCGAAGCAGCTTAAGGAATATGGATTTGATTATGTGACTCTGGATCTTCTGGGATATCGTACAGGAAGCATGAATGAAACATTAACTAAGGAAGAGAAGGAGATTAAGAAATAAATGTTAAATCAGTTTTCCAGAACAGAACTGCTATTTGGTAAAGAAGCAATGGAGAAACTTGCCGGTTCCAGAGTTGCCGTTTTTGGAATCGGTGGAGTTGGCGGTTATACAGTAGAGGCGCTTGTGCGAAGTGGAGTAGGTGCGATCGATCTGATCGATGATGATAAGGTATGTCTGACCAATCTGAACCGTCAGATCATTGCGACAAGAAGTACGGTTGGTAAATACAAAGTAGATGTTATGAAGGAGCGAATCCTTGATATCAACCCGAAGGCAGAGGTTAATGTTCACAAATGTTTTTATCTGCCGGAAACGAAAGATGAGTTCGATTTTTCCAAATATGATTATGTAGTGGATGCGGTTGATACGGTAACAGCGAAGATTCAGCTTGTTATGGAGGCAAAGGAAGCTGGCGTTCCGATCATCAGCAGTATGGGCGCCGGAAATAAATTTGATCCGACTGCTTTTCAGGTGGCTGATATTTATAAAACTTCTGTATGTCCACTTGCGAAGGTTATGCGCCGTGAACTTAAGAAGCGTGGAATTAAAAAGTTAAAGGTTGTGTATTCTCAGGAAAAACCAACCCGTCCGATTGAAGATATGTCGATCAGTTGTCGTTCACATTGTATCTGTCCTCCGGGTGCAGCACACAAATGTACAGAGCGTCGTGATATACCGGGATCTACTGCATTTGTTCCATCGGTAGTAGGGCTGATCATAGCGGGGGAAGTAATTAAAGATCTGGCAAGAGCATAATTGAAAAAGCATAGAATCAATGATAAGATAAATCTGTTTTATTGACTCCATATTTTGCACAAAGGAGAGAATGTGTATGAGAAAGAAAAGTAAAAGTGCAGCGATACTGGCTGTGGTCATGGCGATGACACTGGCAGGAAGTTCCGCAGTATATGCTGAGCAGAATTCTTCTGCGAAAACAGCTGAAACGGATGATAATGAAAAGGAAGACACGAGAGCAGCAGAGAATGAACCTGCTCCATGCAATGAAGGCGAACATGAGCTTATAGAAAGCAAAGTTGTTCTGCCAACCTGCACAGAAAGAGGTTATACGATCTACAAATGTAAAGTGGATGGCTGCACCTACGAAGAAAAGAGAGATGAGACAGCTGCACTTGGTCATGAACTGAAAGAAGTTTCTATTCAGGAGGCGACAGCAGATAAACCAGGTGTGATTACATATAAATGTCAGAGACAGGGATGCGATTATACAGAACTGGCGGAGATACCGGTCAAAAATACAAATACTGTTGATGGCAAAACAGACGATGCAGATACAAAGACAGATGAGACGCCGGGAACAGATGCCGACAGCAAATCAGAAGATGGCAAAACAGATGCTTCTGAAGAAGATAAAAATTCTAATACAGAAAATGCTTCCGTAGATAAAGACAGTACTTCCGGAAAAACAGATCCGGCTGATTCAGACACTTCTGCCGATAGTAAAAATGAAGATGCAGAGGAAGACCTGCCAGATGAAGATATCGATGAAGAATATGCTTCTTTTGCATCTTCCACTTCGACTGATATTGTGACGGAGTATGATCCGGAAACTGCAGTTGGTACGATTTGTGTTGCAAAGAAAGATTCGGATGATCCGACAGAAACCGAGGAAGTTACCGGTATGACAGTTCCAGCGGGAACGACAGAAATCAAGAAAGATGCCGATGGAAACATCACGGATCTGGCAGTTTCTACAGCTATTGATGAGGTTAAAAACGGATTTTCTCTGACAAGTGAGAATAAGAAACTTCATTCGATTTCTATTAGTGATAAGAAAAATCCGAAAGATCATTGGATCACGCTGAGTGCCAAAGAATCTGCCACTGAGCTGGGAATCCGTCTCCGCAATGGAAATAATAAAATTATTATAACACTTACGGAAAATGAGAAACCATTGAATATCATCAAGGTTTCTGACACAGAGAAAGATGTGATTTTGACGACTTCCACCGATGAAACCTGTGTGATCAATAAGGCGGTTCAGAATATTTCGGTGGATAAAGATGGGAAATATTCAGATAAGAAAACTCTGGGCAGAAAGAACCAGATCATTCTGAATGATGTAAATGGAAGTGCTCCATATCTGGAACTTGAGTATGTGAAAGACGAGGTTGCAACGACATCTGCATCTGAAAAAGACGAAGATGCTGCAAGAAATTTGGAAACTAAAAATACCAAAGCAGGAGATTCTGAATCCAAAGGTGCTGAAGCGGAGAAACAGAAAGATCCGGATGAAGAATTATACTGGATTCAGCCATATGGGGAGGAAAACCAGGAACCGATCGTAATCACAGTTTATAAGAAATAAAAGTGTTTTTACAACAGATATGTCTGGATTTTTTATGTGAGTAAAAAAACAGGTCATTATCGTCCAGAACAGGAGATAATGACCTTATTCATTTTGTATACAATTTTACAGAACGGCTAATTCTGTTGTAATAAGCAGATTAATACTTACCAACAACGGTTGCTTTGAGCAGATTTGTGTTGCCAGGATGTCCAAGAGGAACACCAACTGTAAGAACAACGATATCTCCTTCTTTGACATAACCTTTTTCTTCAGCTGCTTCTGTAGCGTGAAGAAGAAGAATCTCCATGCTGTATTCCTCTTTGGTCAGGAGTGGTGTTACACCCCAGATCAGGTTCATCTGACGCCAGGTACGCTCATCCGGAGTACATGCAATAATCTGGCATCCCGGACGATATTTGGAAACCATGCGTGCAGTATTTCCGGAACGGGTAACTGCGATGATCGCTTTTGCGTTCAGGTCGATCGCAGTCATGCAGGTAGCATGGGAAATAGCGGTAGTTACATTTGTAGCATGATCTTTTGAAGAAGTGCTGAACTGTTTATTGTAGTCAACATCGGCTTCTGTACGAACTGCAATTTTAACCATTGTCTTAAGTGCTTCAATTGGGTATTTACCGGCAGCAGTCTCACCGGAAAGCATGATTGCACTTGTTCCCTGATAGATTGCGTTGGCAACGTCAGTAGTCTCTGCACGTGTTGGACGTGGATTCTTGATCATGGAATCCAACATCTGAGTAGCTGTGATAACCTGTTTGCCGGCACTGTATACCTTTGCAATGATATCCTTCTGGATAACCGGTACGTCTTCAAGCGGAATTTCAACACCCATATCACCACGGGCGATCATGATACCATCTGCAGCTTCAATGATGCTGTCGATGTTGTCAACACCCTGCTGGTTCTCGATCTTTGCGATGATCTTGATGTCATGTCCGCCGTTTTTCTCAAGGATATCACGGATTTCTTTGACATCGGCAGCAGTTCTGGTAAAGGAAGCTGCAATAAAATCATAGCCTTCTTTAATACCAAACAGGATATCATCGTGATCTTTTGGGCTGATAAACGGCATGTTTACTTCTACACCAGGGAGGTTGACGCCCTTCTTATTGCCGAGAACACCACCGTTTACGACTTTACAGATGATGTCCTGACCTTTGATCTTCTTGACTTCAAGTCCGATCAGACCATCATCGATCAGAATGCTGTTGCCTGGTTTGACATCTTTATATAAATCTTTATAGGTAACAGAAACGATTTTTTCGTTTCCTACGATTTCTTCTGTAGTTAAGGTAAATTCCTGACCTTCCTTCAGTGTGACCTTTCCATCTTCAAATTCGCGGATACGAATTTCAGGCCCTTTTGTGTCGAGAAGCGCAGCTACCGGTTTATTGAGTCTTGTACGAATTTCTTTTAATTTATCAATACGGCCTTTTTGTTCATCATGTAAACCATGAGAGAAGTTAAAACGTGCTACGTTCATTCCTTCTTTAACGAGTTCTTCCAGAACACCGTCCTTATCAGTAGACGGACCAAGGGTACAGATAATTTTTGTTTTGC
>OLRU01002420.1_pt1 | contig 13177 bp, 10 predicted proteins | sample 1672961 | NCBI WGS metagenome assembly OLRU01 (sample SAMEA3136741, study PRJEB25190) | human gut metagenome | biome: human gut; feature: human-associated habitat; material: faeces | place: Austria | collected 2013 | reverse complement strand
GTTAAGAACATGATCACTGGTGCTGCTCAGATGGACGGTGCTATCCTGGTTGTATCCGCTGCTGACGGCCCGATGCCGCAGACCCGCGAGCACATCCTGCTGTCCCGTCAGGTAGGCGTTCCGTATATCGTTGTCTTCATGAACAAGGCTGATCAGGTAGACGACGAGGAGCTGCTCGACCTGGTTGAGATGGAGATCCGTGAGCTGCTGTCCTCTTACGATTTCCCGGGCGACGACGTTCCGGTAATCCGTGGTTCCGCTCTGAACGTTCTGACCTGCGAGTCCAAGGATCCGAACGCTCCGGAGTACAAGTGCATCCACGAGCTGATGGACGCTGTTGACTCTTATATCCCGACCCCGGACCGCGCTGCTGACAAGCCGTTCATCATGCCGGTTGAGGACGTATTCTCCATCACCGGTCGTGGTACCGTTGCTACCGGCCGTGTAGAGCGTGGCCAGCTGAAGATGGGCGAGGAAGTTGAGATCGTTGGTCTGATGGACGCTCCGCGCAAGACCGTTGTAACCGGTATCGAGATGTTCCGCAAGCTGCTGGACTACGCTGAGGCTGGCGACAACATCGGCGCTCTGCTCCGCGGCATCCAGAAGAACGAGGTTGAGCGTGGCCAGGTTCTGGCTAAGCCGGGCTCCATTCACCCGCACACCAAGTTCCACGGTCAGGTATACGTTCTGAAGAAGGAAGAGGGCGGCCGTCATACTCCGTTCTTCAACAACTACCGTCCGCAGTTCTACTTCCGTACCACCGACGTAACTGGCGTTATCACTCTGCCGGAAGGCACTGAGATGTGCATGCCGGGCGATAACGTTGAGATGGACGTTGAGCTGATCACCCCGATCGCTATCGAGGAAGGCCTGCGTTTCGCTATCCGTGAGGGTGGCCGCACCGTAGGTTCCGGCGTCGTAACCGCTATCAACGCTTAATTTCAGTTAAGCAATAGCATAACGCAATTTACAAGCTCCCATGCTTCGGCATGGGAGCTTTTTTGTGCGTAAAATCCTCTTTCCTGCGCATACTATGCGAAGGAGGGATGCAATTATGTCGGAAAATCATGAAAACCGCTATCAGCTCCGGGCCGCCGCGAAGGCGTTCGAGTGGCTGCGCCGCAGCAAACCGGCAGTGGCCGCGCGGGAACAGGAAAAGATGAGCGAGGGTATCTCGCTGCCGCCCAATGAACGGGATTGCGGAACCGCCTGTTCCATGCAGGGCACAGATCGGGAAACACTGAATGAGTGGTGCAAAGAACACGAAACCTGAAAAAGAGACGCGAAAGCGTCTCTTTTTCAGAAATGGAGAATTGAGAATGGAAAATGAAATTTGGTTATCGTTCTATCATCACGTTCATTCTCCATTCTCAATTTTCAATTATCCCCGGATTTTCTGCTCGGTTTACTTATCCGAACAATTGTGCTATACTATATACTAACAAAGTGTTCCCTCCGTGCATAGGCTGATAGCAGGAGGGAACGCTCATGTCTGTTTTTCTGCAATCGGTTCTGGCGGTATTTGCCGCGGTGGGATTTTACACCGTGCTGCACACGGTGTACGAGATCGTCTCCGCACGGCTGCTGAGGCTGCACGGCTCGGCGGAGCTGACGCTGTACGGCGACGGCTGCGATGCCGTCAGTGAACACCTGATCCGCGCGGCACTGCGCGTGCGGCGGCAGTATTTTCCCGGTCTGCTGATCACATTTGTCGAAATCGGCAGCGGGCAGGGACAGAATATCGCCAAGTACATGGCGGCACGGCAGGACATAACCTATCTGGAATGACAAGTTGGGACGGTGGGACGTTGGACGAAAGAGAATATTTGATCGTGCGCGGCACGGTGCAGCAGATCGTTTACTACAACGACGAAAACGGCTATGCCGTGCTGCGCCTTGCTGCGGAAAACGGAGCCGAGGTCACGGCGACCGGCACGTTTCCCAACATTGGACTGGGTGAGGAGGTCATTCTGACCGGCTGCTGGGTGACGCACCCGACCTACGGCGAGCAGTTTGCGACCGAGGCGTTTGAGCGCCGGCTGCCGACCTCGGTGCGCGGCATCGCAGAGTACCTCGGTTCGGGCCTGATTCGCGGAATTGGTCCGCGGCTGGCGGCAAAAATTGCGGAAAAGTTCGGTGAGGACACGTTTGACATTCTTATGCACGAGCCGGAGCGTCTGTCGGAGCTGCGCGGCATTACCGACCGCAAGGCGAAGGAGATCGGCCGTCAGTTCACCGAACAGAGCGAAATGCGCCTGCTGATGGACTTCCTGAGCGAACACGGTCTGCCGGTCGCGCTCACGCCGCTGCTGTACAAGCGCCTGCACGACAGCGCCATCGACGCGCTGTGCGAGAACCCGTATCTGCTGTGTGACCCATACTATGATGTGGATTTCAAGCTGGCGGACGGTCTGGCGATGGAGCTTGGACTGTCGCTGCTGAGCGATGAGCGCGTGGACGCGGGCATTCTGTATACACTGACCTTCAACCTGAACAACGGCCACACGTTTATCCCGGTGGAGAAGCTGCTGTACGCGGTGTGCATGCTGCTGAGCGACGATGATGTGGTCGTGGATGAGGACCGGGCGCTGCGCGGCATTGCCCGTCTGGAGGAGAAGGGGCGGCTGGTGCGTGAGCACATCGCAGGCCGCGACGCGGTCTATCTGCGCGATATGCACGACGCGGAGGCCTACCTTGCCGAAATGCTCGGCTACATGGCAGAGCGCAATTATGAGTACGATTTTGATGTGGATGAGCTGCTTTCCGCGCTTTTGGAGAGCAGTGAGTTCACTTTTTCCGAGAAACAGCAGCTTGCGATTTCAACGGCTGCACGCAATGGTCTGGTTATCCTGACCGGCGGCCCGGGCACCGGCAAAACGACTACGGTGCGCGGCATCCTGCAGGTGTTTGAGGCACTGGGACTGGACACGCTGCTCGCCGCGCCGACCGGCCGCGCGGCAAAACGTCTTTCCGACCTGACCGGCATGGAGGCGAAAACCATTCACCGGTTGCTCGAGGCAGGCTTTGCGGGCGGCGGACGCACGGTGTTTGCCCGCAGTGTGACCAATCCGCTCGAGTGCGACGCGGTCATTCTGGACGAGGTGTCCATGGTGGACATCACGCTCATGCAGGCGCTCATCAATGCGCTGCCGCACGGTGCGCGGCTCGTGCTCGTCGGTGATGCCGATCAGCTGCCGCCGGTCGGTCCGGGCAACTTCCTGCGCGACCTGATCACCTCACATCGGGTGCCGACCATTCAGCTGACCGAGATTTTCCGTCAGGCGCAGCAGTCGGATATTGTCATGAACGCGCACGCGGTCAACGCGGGCGAAATGCCCAAGCCATCCGGCGCGGACGGCGACTTTTTCATCATGAAACGGGCGGATCCGACGTCTGTTATCGAAACGGTGGCACAGCTTTATGCCCAGAGACTGCCCAAGCACTACGGCTTCACTCCTGCACAGATACAGGTGCTTTCGCCTGCCAAGCGGCACGGCAGCGGAACCATTCCGCTCAACCGCCGTCTGCAGGAGGCACTCAATCCACCAAGTGAAAGCAAGCTGGAAAAGCGCTTCGGAGACACCATTTTCCGCGAGGGCGACCGCGTGATGCAGGTGCGAAACAACTACGACATCGTGTGGGAAAAGCAGGGGGACGACGAGCAGGGAACCGGCGTGTTCAACGGCGACGTCGGCGAGATCATCCGCATTTTTCCGCAGCAGGAGTGCATGGTGATTCGCTTTGACGACCGCATTGCGACTTACACCTTCGATATGCTGAACGAGCTGGAGCTGGCGTATGCCGTCACCGTACATAAATCGCAGGGCAGCGAGTTTGACGCGGTGGTGCTCGCTCTGTCGGACGGTCTGCCGCGCAAGCTGCTCACGCGCAACATTCTCTACACCGCGATCACACGCGCGAAGCGCCTGCTCGTTATCGTCGGCAGTCAGGATGTGGTAGCGTATATGGTAAATAACAACCAGAAGGGCAGACGGTACAGCGCGCTGAAAGCCCGTCTTAGATTAGCCGAAACTCAGTAAAAGGTGCTGATAGAATGCAGAAGAAAGAGACAAATACCCGCAAGGGATTTACGCTGGTAGAATTGATCGTTGTGCTGGTCATTCTGGCGATCCTTGCGGCGTTTATGATACCGGCGCTGATACAGTATATCGAGAGAAGTCTGGAGGCATCCGACCTTATCGAGGTGCGGGCGGCGTATGTTGATGTGCTGGCTGCGGTTACGGAGCAGGACAGAGACAACATGAGCAAGACGGTCAAGCTGAAGCAGAAGCAGGATGACTGGCAGTCGAGAGATCCCATTACAATTGCAGGCATTACCCATTATAAGGAGCAAGGAGATACCGCAAACTGGAAAGGAATCCCTGCCGCGGGCGGGGAATGCAAGGTGTACTACGACAGCGCAGCGGCTGTGATCGTGTTTGACTGGAAAGGCAAGAGCACACCGGGCAGCACGATCAACTGGAACGAGAATCTGCACGGCATACTCGATCGGACCGGTATTTTGAAGACACTGAAGAATAATTCGAATTTTGAGATCGACTCGAAGTGCCCCAATTCCACTATGGTGCCCAAGGTGGTGGAGCAGATGGGAAACGACAGCCTGCTGAAAAATGGCACATGGGCGTTTCTCGGCAGTTCCACGAACAAGAGCAACCGCTATTTGTTCTGGACATCGGTCGATACAGATGCCGTCGGTGCGAGCAAGAAGATACCGGTCATTGTCAGCTCGGCGAACGGCGGCTTTTACATCTCCGAAACGATCACCGCGACCCGAGTCAACAGCGGCAAAAAATATGTTGCGATTACGGACCATATCAACAGTTACAGCAGCTTTCAGACATATACCACCGGCGAGAGATATGAAACGCTGACGGAGGCTTATAGCGCATATAAAAAACAGGTGAACGACAACGCAGAATTCACGAAGTATAAGGACACACTGCCGGAGTGATGCCATTTTCTCTGTCGAATTTTCGGTATTTGCCCCGGAGTCTTGCAAATGGCGCACAAAATCTGTATAATGGTAATACTGTCAATCCACGCGAACAGAGCGCGGAGAAAGGAATGAAATATGGCTTCTTTTCTGCAAAGAATCGCGAAAAAGATGTCGCTTTTTTCGAGCGATATCGGCATCGACCTCGGCACGGCAACCGTGCTGGTCTATGTCAAGGGCAAGGGCGTTGTACTTAACGAGCCGTCCGTTGTGGCGGTGGACAAGGTTTCCGGCAAAATCCTTGCCGTGGGCGAGGAAGCGCAGAGCATGCTTGGCCGTACACCGGGCAACATTGTCGCCATCCGTCCGCTGCGCGAGGGCGTTATTTCGGATTACGAGATGACCGAGCGCATGATCAAGGAATTCATCGCAAAGGTGCAGGGTATCCACCTGTTCAAGCCGAATGTGGTTATTTGCGTGCCGTCCATCATCACCGAGGTGGAGGAGCGTGCCGTCATTGATGCGGGCACGCAGGCGGGCGCAAAGCGCGTTTTTCTGGTCGAGGAGCCGGTCGCGGCGGCCATCGGCGCGGGTATCAACATCAACAGGGCCAACGGCAATCTGGTGGTCGATATTGGCGGCGGCACGACCGACGTGGCGGTTATTTCGCTCGGCGGCATTGTCGAGTCCACGTCCATCAAGGTTGCGGGCGATAAGTTCGACGAGGCCATTGTCAAGTACGTCCGCCGTAAGCACAATGCGCTGATCGGCGACCGCACGGCAGAGGAGATCAAGCGCACGGTCGGCTGTGTGTATCCGCGCAGCGAGGAAGCGATCATGGAGGTCAGGGGACGCTGTCTGATGACCGGTCTGCCGCGCACGTTTACCGTAAGCTCGAGTGAGATTCTCGATGCGCTCGAGGAGGTCTCCTCGGCGATCGTCGAGGCGGTGCACTGGGTGCTCGAGCGCACACCTCCCGAGCTGACCGGCGACATTTCCGCCAACGGCATCACCATGACAGGCGGCGGTTCGCTGATCTGGGGCTTCGATAAGCTGATCGCCTCCAAGACCGGCATTCCGACGCGCGTCGCGGACGAAGCGGTTTCGTGCGTGGCATACGGTACCGGCAACTGTCTGGAAAATCTGTCGAAAATGCAGGACGGCACGATGAATCTGTCGCGGCAAAGACAAATGAAAGCGCGCTGACCGCTTTATAGGGGTATCCATACTCCCTATATACGGCAGACAGTTCCGGAAGGAAAATCTGTCATGCGGATGCAATTTGCAGGCAAATTGAAGTTTTTAAGATTGGCTTTATTGTGGGGCAGGTGAATCTTGATGAGTAAAAACGTAGTTGCAACCATTCGAGAGGACGCACCGTTCGTACCGGCGGGACGCTATTACTTATTTTCCGAGCCGGCGGCGTGGACGCTGATGCCGACCGACGAGGGCAGCGGGCAGCTGCCGCTCACGCTGGACAAGGGCGCGTACACGCTTACCGCGGACGCGGCACCGACCGAGCCGGACGAAATGCAGGGCATGCTTCGTGTGTACAAGCTGCGCCCTGTCGCGCTGACCCTGACCGACAGCAGCGGAAACCATGCCGCGCTTTCCGTGTCCTACGGCGCGGACAATCTTGCGGTGCTGCAAAGCTGGGGATTCGACTGCCGCAGTGCCGGTGAGCCGACGGACAAGCCTGCGGAAACCTTCACGGTTGCCGTTAAAAACGGCGGCGGACTGCTGCCGAAGGGCAAGCTGGAGGTCTGGCGCGACGGCGATGCGCTGCGCTTTTTCCGTCGGGATAAGGGTCTCTACACGGGCAAGGGCAGCCTGCAGATGGGTGAGCTGCCGGTTCGTTCGATTCGCTCGGTAAAAGCAGCGGGTGAAGTGCGTCGAGAGGCTTATCAGGTACACGGCACAGAGGGCGGTCTTATGACCGGCAGAGCGATTGCGATCGGTTCGGCGCTGGCACTTGTCTTTGGCTTGTTCGGTACACTTCTGCTGAATATTGTCGGTCTGGTAATCGGCATCGTGATCGGCATAATCGTCGGCATTCAGACCAGTTTGCAGGAGGGTGAACCGGACCGTACGGAATACCGCGAGGTAGACGAGCGCAGCACAGCGGTAGAGATTGACGCACCGACAGGCGGTGCTGCAACCTTGTTCTTTGAACCGCAGGCAATGGAAAGCTTCGCTAAATTGCTGACGTTCGAGGAAATGCGCGGAGAAGCAAGGAAAACTGCACCCAAGGCGGATATGATCGACCAGCTGGAGCGGCTGGCTGGACTGCACGAAAAAGGGCACCTGACAGATGAAGAATTTGAGCAGGCGAAAGCGCGTCTGCTCGGGAAAATCTGAGGAATTTATGACCGAACAGGAAAAATACATGAAGGCCGCGCTCAAACTGGCGCAAAAGGCGGCGGATGAGGGCGAAGTGCCGGTCGGCGCGGTGGTTGTCTGCGACGGCAAAATTGTCGGACGCGGACGCAACCGCCGGGAAACAAAGAAAAACGCACTGCACCATGCAGAAATCGAGGCCATCGAGAAGGCGTGCAAAAAGCTGGGCGGCTGGCGGCTGCACCGCTGCGATCTGTACGTCACGCTCGAGCCGTGCCCGATGTGCGCAGGCGCGCTCATCAACTCGCGCATGAAAACCGTGTACTACGGTGCACCCGACCCGAAGGCCGGCTCGTGCGGCTCGCTGATAAATCTGTTCGCACTGCCGTACAATCATCAGCCCGCGCTGGTGAGCGGCGTGCTGGAGCAGGAATGCGCGGACATTCTGCGGAATTTCTTCCGCGAGCTGCGCAAAAAGCGGAAAGAGATCCGCAAATTAGAGAAATCATGCGTCGAAGAACAATCATGACGCTTGATTATAGTATGTAAGTCGTGCCGATATTGCAGTTTGCTCAATACGCGGCACAGAAAAAAGGGGAAAAATAAACAATGCCAAGAGAAAGACTCGGTTCACGTCTCGGCTTCATCCTGCTTTCCGCAGGCTGCGCCATCGGCGTGGGCAACGTATGGAAGTTTCCGTGGATGGTCGGTCAGTACGGCGGCGGCGCGTTCGTCGTGTGCTATGTGCTGTTCCTGCTCATCCTCGGTCTGCCGATCATGACAATGGAATTTGCCATCGGCCGTGCGAGCCAGAAAAGTCCGGTGCGGGCGTATCAGGCGCTCGAGAAGCCGGGCAGCAAGTGGCACATCCACGGCTATCTGGCGATGATCGGCAACTACCTGCTGATGATGTTCTACACCACCGTATGCGGCTGGATGCTGTACTACTTCTACCTGACGGTCAGCGGCCGATTTGTCGGTGCGACCAGTGAGCAGGTGCAGGCAGCCTTTCCGGAAATGCTCGGCAAGCCGGTGGTTATGACGGTCTGCATGGTTGCGGTCGTTATCGTCGGCTTTATGATCAACTCGTTCGGTCTGCAGGGCGGTCTGGAGCGTGTTACCAAGGTGATGATGATCATTCTGCTGGCCATCATGGTTATTCTGGCGATCAACAGCATCGTGACCGAAGGCTCGGGCGAGGGTCTGCGCTTCTATCTGATTCCGGATCTCGGCCGTATGCAGGAGTGCGGCATCGCCAATGTTATCGTTGCCGCGATGAATCAGGCGTTCTTCACGCTGTCGCTCGGCATCGGCGCGATGGCTATCTTCGGCAGCTATATCGGCAAGGGCCGTGCGCTGCTCGGCGAGGCCGTCAATGTTGCGATTCTGGATACGTTCGTAGCATTTACTGCCGGTCTGATCATCTTCCCGGCGTGCTTTGCCTTCGGCGTGGCACCGGACAGCGGTCCGAACCTGATCTTCGTCACGCTGCCGAATATCTTTAACCACATGGCGCTCGGCCGCCTGTGGGGCAGCCTGTTCTTCGTATTCATGGCGTTTGCGGCCTTCTCGACCGTCCTCGCTGTGTTCGAGAACATCATGTCCTGCTGCATGGACCTGACCGGCTGGAGCCGCAAAAAGACCGCAGCCATCAACATCGTGCTGATGATCCTGCTGTCGCTGCCGTGCGTGCTCGGTTTCAATGTCTGGTCCGGCTTCCAGCCGTTCGGCGCAGGCTCGAACGTGCTCGACCTCGAGGACTTCCTCGTGTCCAACATCTGGCTGCCGCTCGGCTCGCTGGTTTACCTGCTGTTCTGCACCTCCCGCTGCGGCTGGGGTTGGAAGAACTTCAAGGAGGAGGCCAACGAAGGCGGCGGACTCAAGGTCAAGGATAATATCCGCTTCTATGTAAGCTATATCCTGCCGATTATCGTGCTCATCATCTTTGCACTCGGCATTAAGGATAAGTTCTTCTAAAGAAATGCGAAAAGCACCGCGAAAGCGGTGCTTTTTTCGTATGTGAAGCAGTAATGGAGAATTGAAAATGGAGATTGACCCTGCGGTGAAGCAATGTGCAGATGGGTTGCACGGCGGGGCACCCCAGTGTGGCTTCTCCTGCCCTTAGGGCAATTCACCTTGTGTTGCGCCTGCGAAGAGTAGCCAATATGTGTAGCAGTAGATTATCTGTGAACTGCGAATAGGCGGAGAAAGACACGCAAGAGTAACCCGACTGCCGTTTCCCTTTTCGAAGCGGTCGCCGGTCTCTGGTATGCGTCAGATTAGGAAACAAGGGAAAGGTAGGAGTTCAAAGAGGAAGGGCACTCATTTAATCCGCGCACGGCGCGGGAATGATGTTTAGCAGCCTACGGGCAAACCGCAGGTGTCCCTTCCTTTTTGCCCACCGCCGCGGGTGCGGCGAACCTCCCAGCCAAAGGCTGGCTCCAATTCCGCATCCGATAGCACGCATATAAACCCCAATCCCGCATAAGCTGTTGCAAGAAGCAAAAAGGGAGGCACCCGCCATGCAGGAGGAAAAAAGCGCAGTCTATACCGTAATCTTAGGCGTATGCCTGTTCCTGTGCCTGCTGATGCTGGGAAATATGCTGATGGGCAGGGCGGATACCGGCACGGCGCCTGCCGCACCCGAGGAGGGCGATGCAATGGAATTTCACATCACGGAGGACGATATCGCGTCTGTGCTGACCGAAGCGCTGCCGTTTCCGGTCGAGGACACGGCGGTCAAAATCAGCCGTGACGGCACGATCGCCGTGACGGCAGCCGTAACCCGTCAAGCACTGACGGAAAGCAATCTGGTACCCGGCAAGCTGCGCACGGCTCTGCTGTTTCTGCCGGAGCGCTGCAAGCTGTACGGCGCGTGGAGCGCAGCTGTTTCAAACGGCAAACTCAGCCTTGCCTGCCGGACCATCAAGCTGGAAGGCTTCACCTTGCCCGAGCAGACCGCTCAGGCACTCTCCGATGCGTTCGCCGCACAGTGGAATACCCACATGGAACAGCGGGACTTCACGCCGCAGACCATACAGTGGCAGGACGGGGAAGCGGTGCTGCTGGGATAACCGCTCTCAACAGGCAAAAGAAAAATCCCTTCGGAAAACCGAAGGGATTTCTGGTATGTAACCTTACTCAAAAATTACGCGGCCTGCGCCCTGATAGCGGGTCGCATAGCTGCCGGTCAGCGACGAGTACTTAACCACATCGCCCGTGCTGGGTGCGTGGATGAACTGGTTACTGCCGACATAAATGCCTACATGGCTGATGGACGAGGTACTGCTGCCGAAGAATACCAGATCGCCCGGCAGAAGGTCGTCGCGGGAAACACGGGTGGTGGCATCATACTGTGCCTGAGCGACACGCGGGATGGAGCCGACCGTGTTCTTGAACACATAGGAGGTGAAGCCGGAGCAGTCAAAGCCGCTCGGCGTGCTGCCGCCGTATACATACGGAACACCGAGGAACTGTGCAGCATAGTTCAGCACGCTCTGGCGCTTTGCGCTGATCGAGACAGAAGCTGCGGTGTTCGACGGGCTGATTGCCGTACCGGACGAAGCAGTTACGAGGTAGTCCGCACTGATGTAGCCGGCCTTGCCTGCGTAGGATACCTTGCTCCAGCCGTTAGACATGCTGAGCACGGTAACAGCGGTGCCGTTCTTCAGCTCACCGAGAATGGTGGAAGAGGTACTTGCCGCAGAGCGGAAGTTTACGGTAGAGGAGCACTTAACTACTGCTGCCGTACCGGTGGACGCGGACGTGTTATTGGATGCCGAACCGGTGGTCGATACATAATCCTGCTTGATGTAGCCGGTCTTGCCGGAGCAGGTTACCTTGCACCAGCCGTTCGCGGTGCTGACAACGGTAACTGCGGTGCCGTTCTTCAGCTCTGCCAGAATGGAAGAGGAAGTATTGGCCTCGGAACGCAGGTTTACACTCGAGGAACACTTCACCGTACCGGCGGTGCCGGTCGTAGAGGTAACGGTGTTCGACGGAGCGATGGCGGTGCCGGCGGAGCTGCTTGCGAGCGTGATATAATCCGGATGGATATAGCCGGTCTTGCCATTGTATGTAACCTTGTACCAGCCGCTGCTTACGCCGACTACATTTACCTTGGTGCCGTTCTTCAGCTCACCGTAAGAGGTGGACGAGGTGTTCGGCGCCGAACGGAAATTTACACTGCTCGAGCACTTTACAGTGCCGGTGCCGAGTGCAACGTTGGTTGCGGTGGTGCCGGTCAGGTACTCGCCGCTGACGTAGCCTTCCTTGCCGTTTACGGATACCTTGTACCAGCTGGAGCTGTTATTCAGTACCGCAACCGTGGTACCCTTGGAGAGGGTCGTGATCACTGCACCGCCGGGGGACTGACGCAGGTAAAGCGAATCTGCGTTTACCTTGGCCTGAAATACTGCCAGCGAGTTCGGCAGGACCATCGACATCGCAAGTGCACCGGAAAGTGCGAAGCGAGCGAGTTTTTTAGAAAAAGACATGAAATTGAAGCCTCCGTTTCAAAATGGGAGAAAACAGCCTTTACACTGCCGCAGAAAGCTGCGGTGAAGTCTTACTTCGTGTGCAGTGCTCTGCCGAGCCAGATGGATGCAATATCCATCGCTGCCCACATGCTGTTCTTCTCGGTTTTCTTGACGATACGCTCTTTCATACGTACGTTGGGATCGGTCTGCTGAAGCTGTACGGATACACGCTTTGCAACCGGCAGACCCTTGTAATCACTAGATTCGAGGATCTGCATCATAATGATGTGAGAGTCACTCATCGAGCCGTAATAGATGATATTTTCCTTACGCATCAGCGGGTGACCCTTGTATTCCAGAAGGTTATTCTTCTTGGTGGTAGGCATTATCTGCACTCCTTATAGTTACAAAATGGTTACATTCCAAAGTTACATTACGGTTACAGTATAGCATGCTCGAACCGGTTTGTCAAACATTGTTTTGAAATTTCGCATTTTTGTGATAAAATAGAGCCTGTCAAATGCGAAAAAAACGCAGGAATCGACAGCGAAAATCCACAGCGGCCGCACGCGCACGAGAGTAAGGTTACAGACGCTGTAACCCGATTAAACACCATAGGCAACACCGCACAATTAAAGCTGCGGCGCTTTGCGGTAATTTTGTGTCCTAACTTCGTTGTAATTTCACGGTAATACATCAAGTATTACCGCAAAACTACGCCTCGTTAGTACGCAAAATTCCTCGCAAATCGCTCTTGTTCAATTATGCGGTGTTACCTATTATATATAGGCGTTCACAGAGCGCGTGTCGGGCCGCTGAGAGCAAAGGAATGTACATTTGTGAAATTTGCTTTTTTCACCTTGGGCTGCAAGGTTAATTTATTTGAGACGCAGGCGCTCAGTCAGCTGGCGCAGGCGCGCGGACATGAGATCGTGGATAAGGACGCGGACGCCGTGATCGTCAACACCTGTACGGTAACATCGGTGTCCGACCATAAGAATATCCGCGCGTTCCACAAGCTGCGGAGAAACAATCCGAACGCGGTTATCGCGGCGTGCGGCTGCTTTGCACAGACCGATCCGGAGCGTGTCCGCGCCACCGGCGAGATCGACCTCATCTGCGGTACCAGGGACAGGGCGCAGGTGATCGGCCTGTGCGAGCAGGCCGTCAGCGGACAGGCTGTGCAGGTGCATGCGAGCGAGGACAGCGGCTTTGAGGCCCTGCCCGCCGGTATCCCGCATGGCCGCACGCGCGCGCTGCTTAAAGTTGAGGACGGCTGCAACAACTTCTGCACCTACTGCATCATTCCGTATGCAAGAGGACGGGTGCGCTCTCTGCCGGTCGAGCAGGCGCTTGAGCAGACGGCACGGCTGGCTGACGCAGGCGTGCACGAGATCGTGCTGACCGG
>OLRU01002419.1_pt1 | contig 13182 bp, 17 predicted proteins | sample 1672961 | NCBI WGS metagenome assembly OLRU01 (sample SAMEA3136741, study PRJEB25190) | human gut metagenome | biome: human gut; feature: human-associated habitat; material: faeces | place: Austria | collected 2013 | reverse complement strand
TTCCATTATATCTCCAGGCTGGCAATCTAATATATCACAAAGCGTGTTGACCGTGTGGGAGCTGATGTTCTGATTCTTACGGAGGCGTGAAAGCTGTCCAGCGGACACATGATATTGGTTTATCAGTGCATATTGTGTAATTCCCTTATCTTTCATGGTCTGCCACAGCTTAGTGTATACGATCATCTCTACAGCCTCCTTATAACTGTAGTGTAACCATGAACCGCAGACATTAATATTAGCCATATATTGATAACATCATATAAATGTCTTTAGTATCTTTACGTGATTGTGTGATATTTATATCGTATAACAAGTGATGGGAGGAATAGACATATGACAAAAGATGAAGAATTTGAAGTAGAGCTCGACTCAATCAGAAAAGAGTTCCAGGACTTTCTGACAGAGATTCCGGAAGATGATCTGATCGAGAGAGCGAAAGAGATCGAGAGCAAGCTTGGCATTAATCCGGCTGAAGTCCCAGAGTATACGGACACAGATCTGGATGAAAGATATAGCAAGCTCATGGAGCTAGTCGGTCAGCGAAAAGATTGAAGTGTAGTGTTTAATTTTTCTGATCAAAAAAAAGAGGGAGGAGCCACTACACTCCATCCCTCAGAGGTATCAACACATAAAGTGTTAACATAAGAATTATACCATGAACATTAATGTAAGTCCATACCTGTCTTTTCTTCCAAGGACTGCAAGATCAGCTCATTCAATGAAACATTGTGATCGGCAGCATACTGGTCTAGCTTCTTTCCAGCTTCTTCATTCATACGAACCATGATACGCTTCTTCTTCTGGTTGTATCTGATCGAAGCTTCAGCCCTGGACTTATATGCACCGCTCTCTGTGAGCTTTGCACCTTTATCTCCTACTGACATTATACATCAACCCCTTTCTAACATCATTGTAATTATACAATAACATTACAAAATGGTCGATAACCTTTTCTGATCGGGACGGCTCATGGGTCGGGTCGCCATGCGACACATGAACCATCCATATATGCTAAAGCTTCAAGTTGAAGCTAAAGCTCAACAACGACTGCAATCGTCCCAGGATCGCGGGACTGATTCGCATATGCCGAAGCCTCCAGCTGTTCCTTAAAGTTTCTTTCGTCGATTATCTCAGATTCGAACGGGTCGCATTTAATCACTATCACTTTATAATATGTATTCATTCTCTCATTACCTCCGCAGTATCTTTATATTGCAGTGGAGCTTGCGCCCCACCGCCGTATGTTAATATATCAGTTACATGTAAATCTCATAGATGAAGTAGCTTTTGTAAATGCCTCATACAGATCTTTGTGAAGCTTTTTGAACTCAGTGGAAGCAAAGCGCTTGGAGATTACTTCACGGTATGTGATCTTGCCGTCGTCACACAAGAACTCTTGAAGTTCATTCTCGTTTAAATACTCGATAGCCTCAGATTTAAGCTCATCAATCTGTTTCTCAAGATCTTTCTGCATTGCCTGGTATTCTTTGATCTCTTTGATTACTGCGTTGATATTTGTTGTCTTCTTCATTGTTGATACCTCATTCTTTCTTATATTTTGTAGTGGTTTTGTTGATAGTTATATGCTAGCATATCAGCAAGCATTTGTCAACACATATTTTTAATAAATTTATGTATTTTTATGTATATATATTATTTTTACTTATTTATACGTTGATTTATTATTGATTATTTGGGGTGGACTTGCCACCCCTTTATGTATTAATCCGCCAGTACAAATTGTTCATTACAATCCATACACATTACATTCAAGTTCTTTGTAGCTCTAAATGAATTACCACAGCAAGGGCAGATATATTTTCGTGTGCTGGACGGCTTGCGTGTCTTCGGTGGTAATGCTATGCCATTACCAGCTTTAGCACCGCCGACTCCAGTAAATGAGAACTGTGTACCTCTTACCAGCTGAATGTCTTCAAAGCCTCGATCAATGATGAAGTCTAATGTATCTTCGGTCGGGCTGGTAATCGTCCATCCATACTTATCATCACGTTCAATATGAAGGTGTCCCAGTTCCTCCGCCGTCTTCTTGAAGTTCTTATTGTGGTATACACCTCTATTAGATGTATCTTTTATATCGTGCTGTAAATTCCAAAGATGACTGGCTTCATGGATAAGTGTGCTCACGACATTTTCAATAGGTCTGTTGAGATAGTCGGCAGATAAATTCAATTCATGGGTCGCTGTGTCATTGCTATGCCAGATTTTCTGAACACTGATGTGACCGTATGCCCCGACAGTAGATTGAATTGTTATTGTAGGAACTTCCAGCTCATTATTGAAGTATTCCTCATTGATTGCACGGAAAATCTTCATCAAATAATTACTTACTCTCTGGTAGTTTGTCAATTGCTTCATGTCTGATACCTCATTCTTTCTTATATTTTGTAGTGGTTTTTGTTAAGTCGTTCGCTTAACTTGTTTATATGCTAGCATATCAAAATTAATCTGTCAAGCCTTAAAATAATATTTTTGCATAAATTTATTAAAAATACATTTTCAAACATATTTTTATTATATAGAGCAAGTAAAAACATATATATTGTAAGCAAGATATAAAGAATTACTATATATAGATGTATATGGCTACGCGCGCACCCCCAGGGTAGTTAAAATCATCGGGATCTCGTGTTTTTCTCTAAATCCTATAAGGTGGTTCACCTACACACAGACTGCGAAATCAGCAGCTCTCAAATTTATAATAAATCTGCATATATTTATATATAAACGTGTATTTTTAATAAATTTAATATTTATATGTATTTTTATTTTATTTATTGATAAATACATATATATATGTTAAGCTATGCTCATATACATAAAATTAATAAGGGAGTGAGAAAATGGCAGCCGTTGTAATATCTGTAGCCCTTCAGAAAGGTGGGGTCGGAAAGAGCACCACAGCCCAGGCCCTCGCAAGCACACTGGGTTTTAAGAAGAAAAAGACACTACTCATTGATATGGATAGCCAAGGTAATGTAACATACGCTTCCGGTGTTGATACGCCAGAAAAAACCGTCACAGACGTGTTGGGCGGTGATTGCAAGGCACAGGAAGCAGTAGTCAAATGCAAATACTATGATATGATCGCAGCCGATCAGTATTTAAGTAACGTGGAAATGGCAGAAGTCAGTCCCATGCTGTTGAAAGATACTGTGATAGCTCCGCTGCGAGATCAGTATGACTTTATTGTGATTGATACACCTCCAGCCCTAGGAAATCTAAGCTATAATGCTTTATCAGCAAGTGACTATGTTGTAATTCCGTCTGAGCCGAGACCGTTCGCCTTACAAGGTTTAGGGGCATTACATGAGACCATCAAGAGCGTACAGAAGAATATAAATCCTGGACTTAAAGTCCTCGGAATCTTGCTTATCAAGTATAGCAATCGTACCGTCCTCAATAGAGACATAAAAGATATGATTGAAGACTATGCCAAAGAGATGAACACGGTTGTATTCAACACCTCGATCAGAGAGGCTGTAGCTGTCGCAGAAGCACAAACTTTAAGGCAGCCGTTGATTGATTACGCAAAGAGCAGCAAACCTAATATTGACTATAAGGCATTTACCACAGAAGTGTTAAAGATGATAGGAGAGTAAGAGCATGAGCACCAAAAAAACAGATGGAAGTTTTAAAATAGACCCTAATGGAAAGAGAGCAAAGGCAGCTGTTGAAACTGCGAAAGCTCCGGACACAACCACAGCTCCGGAAGAGCCAGAACAGAAGAAACCAACCAAACGCAAGAAATCTGACGGCAAGCGTGTTAATTTTGTACTGCCCTGGGAAGTATACGCCCAGTGGGAAGAGGTAGCGGAAGCCTTTGGAGGTAACTTCTCTCAGTTCGCCGTCAAAGCCATAGAGAAAGATTTAAAAAATAATGCAGCCGTTTACAAAGACGTAATCGAGCGTCTTGGCTGACATTGTTAAAAGTGTATTTTTAAGTGTAATACATTGCAATACAGTGTAGTGTATTACACTATTTTTATGTATTTTATTGTTTACAAGTAAGTCTTAATATGCTATTCTGTATTACAAGTAACACGTTGTAGTGTATTATATATAGTGCTATATGGGCACCTAGGAGGATAAATATGGGAGACAGCAAAGAATTGAAGCCGAAATCATTCAGAATTGACGACACGACCGCCGACAAATTCAAGGAGATAGCAACCCAGATTGGCGGAAATCAGCAAGAAACATTGGCAAAACTCATTGAGGCCTATGAGTTCCAGGGAGGCAAAGCAGTCCTTACAGAGAAAAAAGCTGATATTGAGCAATTTGAAAAGTATGTAAACGTTCTTACACGTATGTTCATGGGAAGTCTGGAGGATAACCAGAATATAACAGCCACCGTCCGAACAGAATTTGAAGCCCAGTTAAAATCCAAAGACGCTATAATCCAAGATCTGCAAGAGAAGTTCCAGGTAGCCAAGCAGACCAAAGAACAAGCAGAAGCCAATGAAAAAGCTGCACAGGACGAGCAAAACAGATTAATCATAGAACTGTCAAAGTCTGATCGTAACTATGAGGAAGCCGTAAAAACTTATGAAAGCAAGATACAGGGACTTAATAATACGATTGCAGCTTTTAATAATTCCACCGACATGATGAAGAAAGAGATTGCGCGTCTGGAAGAGGGAGCGTCTGTAGTAAATGCACTTCAAGATAAGGTGAAGCAATTGGAAGCTGATCTTGAAGTTAAAAAGACAGAATTACAAGAGTGTCAACGCGATCGGGAACAAGATTCGATTAAACATGAGCGTGAAATCATGTCCCTGGAGAAGCAGTATAGAGAAGAAAAACAGGTAGCAGTCGATCAATACCAGGCTAAATATTTAGAATTGCTGGAAAAATTACAGGCTGGTAAGGATGTTTCACCGCATTAGGGTTTTACACACGTTTTTCGGGGTAAATCCGGACGAAATACTGAGTGGTTAAGATTTATTCGTATGAACAATAAATAAGGCTTAAAAAGCCTCACAGAGCGTTATTCTACGAAGGAGGGATTTTTATGATGTATGCCCTGGGATGTTTAATTGGATTTGTCGGCACAGCTCTTTTATGTGTGGGCTTCATCGTAGTGATTTATATCTTCTTTTCATCTTTTTTTAAATGACAGGAAACATCCGATAAAAGCACTTTATCAGCACAGATAAGGTGCTTTTATTTTTTGCTAAAAATTTTTATAAGTGCATTTTTAAGACCTTAAAATCCGAATTTTATCGGGAAAGTGACACCCCACGAGCCCAGTAAAATCAAGGGTTTTCGAATTTTGCAAATTTGAGAACAATCGTTCACCCCTAGCCACCACATGGCTACCCCCTAGCCACTACACGACCAGGCTCCTAGCCACCACATGGCTACCCCCTAGCCACCGTATGGCTACGAATAATATCTATTTAAGAATATCCAAAAATATATAAATCCATTCAATCAATCTATAGAACGATTGAATGATAAAAACACGCAATAATGCAAATATGTTTTATTGCTTGAATTATTGCGTGAACAATGGTACACTTCTGTTTATAGCAGAGAGGAGGAGCTACATGGCAGACGGAACAAAAAAAAATATTGTGCTGCGCGTTGACCCAGACTTCCACCAAAGAGTAAAAATTCATGTTACAATGGAAGGAACCACATTACAGGATTATATCGTGGGGTTGATTGAGAAAGATTTAGAGCAGCAAGCAAAAAAATAAAGAGAGGTAGCAGATGGCACGAAAAAAATTAAAAATTGCCACCGATCAGCGACCTTTCGTCATGGTTTACAATGATTTTTTGGATTCTGATTTATTGAATTACTACGAAAAATTGGTGTTTATTTATCTAAAAAAGTTCACGAATCCAAGCACAAATCAGTGTTTTCCAAGTGTAAGAACACTGGCTAACCTTACAGGAATTAGTGTAAATAAGGTGAAGTCGATTCTTAAAGATCTGGAAGCAAAAGGCGTGATATCCAAGACGAACAGGACAAGACCAGATGGAGGCTCGACGAGTAATTGTTATACGCTGTATGACTATGCTGAGATCTGGGGAGTGAGTGGTAATGATGATGTAGAATCTGTGGCTGCACAGGTTGATGAACAAAAACTTGTAGCACAGGTTAGAGCAATGGGGTACATTGTGAGCAAAGAAAAAGAGTCCAGCAATGCTGAACCGACCAAAGTAACAGCAGAGCCAGACCCTTCTAATAAACATTTTGATACAGGTAATAATACAAAAAAATGGACTGAAAGTCAACCCCAGGAACGATATAGCCTGGAAAATATCCAGGAGCTATTTGAATATTCTGTGATGGTAAACGACTTCCCACAGCTCCGACCCGATGTGGACAATGTGATCACAATTCTGTATGAGACACTGAATACAACTAAGAAGATCATACGAATTGCTGGTGAAGATCTTCCTGCAATGCCGGTGATCGGGAAGCTGATGAAGCTCACGCGCGACGAAATCTTGTACTCCATTCAGAAGTACGCCGAGAATATAAGTCCGGTGAAAAGTCCGAGGGCATATATGCTAACCATACTGTACAGGGCAAAAGAGCAATATGCACTGGATATCCAGAATCAATTTAGTAGAAACCAGGAATAAAGGAGTGGGTGCCAGGTGAAACAGGAATACGAGAAATATCGAGAATGCTTGGCAGAATACATGAAGATACTTAAAATGCCAGGATTGCCAGGAGTTATTTTGGTAGGAGCCGTTTCTGGACTGTCAACTTCAACTATCGGAATCCCTGGTGTCAGTCAGAGGCTTGCAGATTTTGTGCAGAAGAAGCAAGAGCCGTTTAATAAATGTCTCTTCCAGATGATTGACGAAAAAGGGTTGAAAGATTCTGATGTATACAAGCAGTCCGGATTGACACGGCAGATGTTCTCGAAGATAAGGTGTAAGACAGATTATGTCCCCACCAAGTCGATCATGCTCTCGTTAGCAGTAGGAATGCACCTTACAGTCCAGGAGACTGAAAGATTGCTTGCTAGCGGAAATCAGCTTTTATCCCTATCTGATACTGGAGATCTGATCGTAAGGTTCTTCATGGAGCTAGGTGTTTACAACTTGGATGTATATAACGAATACCTATTTGAATACCACCAACACCTCCTAGGAAGCACGACCCGAGAACAATGAAATGTCAACAGCCTGTTTACCTCTTTTTATTGTAAGTGACATATAATGACATCATCAAAACAAGGAACAAAAAACACTTACAAAAGAAAGAGAGGAAAATATAATGAATTCAGCACTTATTGACGTATTAGTAGAAATTGGAAAATTAGTAATTGTAGCTATTGGAGAAGCGGTAAAAGAGAATGAGAATAAGAATGCGTAATGAATATTGATTTCGATAATTGCGTATGCTATAATGCCAGTAGGCAAAAAGATGAGAGTGTCCAGTTGACACACAAAAACCCCAGAGTTGCAGCTCTGGGGTTTTTTATTCCGTTTTGGAGAGGTGGCTTGTGCCTCTGGCTGACTACCGCTTATCGTCTCTGTCCAGCCACTTGCAGATGTAGTAGGCGACTACACTTGCCATGACAGAGATTAAAAAAGATGAGAGTATATCCAATTGACACACCCCCTTTCCGCTCCTGTCTAGGGGTGGTAGCTTGTACAGTATATCACGTATATATATCTTTTGGAAGCAGTATTTTTTGTCATGTCGTCTAATATTTATACTCATGTCGCCTAACTGAATTTTTTACAAAAATCCTCATAAAATAATGGGAAAACTGTTGACATATAAGTCATTCAGCGTTACAATCTTTTATACCATCAATCATCTTCTAATCTTCCAATTAATCCCCAGTAACCAAGAGTAAAAATGCACTTTCAATTTAATTTAGATTGAAAAAATAACATGCTAATTTCAGTTAATGAAAGAAAGGTCAAAGGTAAATATGTCGTAGAGTTTAAATAGTATTTTGAGTGAAATTTTTATCTGATTTTTCAAAAAAATCTCGGACATTTCGTCCCAAAATTCCAATGTTTAAAGTTCAAATATTAAAGTTAAAAGTTCATAGTTTGAAGAGTTATTTTGTAATACAAAAATTTAATAATAAGCATATTTATATGTGACTTTTCTTCCGATATCAAAGGAGGAATCACAACATGAAATGTGAAAAAATCAATAATTACAAGCTAACAGGTTCGATACATACGTTACAGATTAAGTCTATGGATATTCCGGACGTGCCGCCTCAACTACAAGAGTGTATCAGCAGCAGTAGTACCAAAAAGAGCAATGGGAAGATTGAAGCAATTTCAATCATTAACCCCAATAAGCTGATCGGTGATTGTCACAGCTTTACAGAATTTGAGGATTGCTTTTCTTCCATATTAGAAGAATGTGGTGTAAGTGACTACAATTTAATGCGTGTAGATCTGCGTTTGGATAGCTACGATTCAGATCACTACAGATTGTATGCAAAGCTGCATAAATATCTTCTGTCGTGCTTAGCGGTAACGTATAAGGTTCGAAATGTGTACAAAACCGAAAATTTGTTTTCTAATCAACTTTTGAGCATGGCGATCAAGAGCGATTACATCCAATGTGAATGCTACAATAGAGAAGAAAAATCAAAATTGACTGAAAATCACGAAGAAAAAGCCAAAAGTCGTCTTGAAGAACGTACATTATCGAAAAGTTGGCGCATGATCGCAACGAAAAAAATTGAGAATGAAAAAAAATCGAAATTAGAAGATATGGAAAGAGAGTTTGTAACAGATTGGAGTAATCGTTGGCAAAAAGCAATCGCCACAGCGAATGTAGAAGCAGTGTGGTCTAAGTTTAATTGTGAACTTGCCAAGATTTACCAGGAAGATAAGACTGCATATCCAGTGAAATTCCGCAGTCTGACAGACTTTCTCATCCAATATCAGGACTGTATCTTTTGCCACAGGCAGATGGTTCAACTCCTGGAGATGATCGGTATTGAAAATCCGGAATCTAGGGCAAGGAATCATAAAAAAAGGTATGGAATCGAATACTTCTCAAAGACTGATCTGAAAAAAGCGGTGGCAGAAATCAAAAGAGCCACATGTGAATTTTTTTCAGAATAGGATGTTTTGAAAAAAAGAAGTAAAAAATGGGTACTGAAATGTACCATTTTGGAAAAATGTGTGAGGCTGAAAGTTCGTATATTTTATATGACTTTATCGCACTTTTTTGAAGAAAAAAATGTCCAATATGGGAACGGTGTAACGTACGTACAATTAGATCTATACATCAATCCATGAGGACAAAAAAGTTTGAACAGTATTTTTACAACTGAATATCGAGTATAAATTAGAAGATGATTGAAAAGAAGTAAATAGTAACATCTAGAAGGCTGTGCAAGGAATCAAAAAGAATAAAAGAGCCTTCCAGCTTATGCCTATTCGATCTGTTAAAAGAGCGCACAGAGAGACAGATAGAGGGCTAAGCATAGTTTGAATAGTGGTTAAATTTAAAGAAAGGTACGGCGAGAATGCCGTAAAAAAATGACCACAGAATTTCAAAATTTAATTAAAATCTGTACATATTTTTCATGTGTTTTTCGCCGCTTTTACATAAAAATTGGAGGAAAACATAATGTTAAATATGAATATTATAGACACTACAAATTGCATTTTAAATGAGAGATTACATTGGAATATCGAGTGGATTATTGCTCACACATTAGACGAAAATTTGCTTGAAAAAGCTGATATTTCGAAGTTACATAACGATGAAATATTCGTTCAGCACCCAAACTATGTAGATTATTTTGTCTCGCAATATGGGCGTGTAATTTCTCGAAAATACGGTAGAGTAACTCTGTTGAAGCCTTATATAATTGGCCCAAAGAATAACCAATATTTAGGTTATAGCTTCTCTAGTGGAGAGGTGGAATCTATCAGTGTACACAGAGCCGTGGCGGAAGTATTTTGTCCAAATTTCTGGAGAAGCAAAAACCAGAAGAAGCTTAACTTACAGGCACATCACATTGATGGAAACCACTATAACAATGATTATCGTAACTTAATATTGCTTCCGAAGAAGCTGCATGACGAGCTTCATAAGATAAGAAAGATCGTTCTCTTCAAAGATGGACAAATCACCCCATATATGAACGTCCTTGATCTGGTGCTTGACACCGGACTGACGCTAGATGACATCATTCTTGCCAGATATGATAAACGGCGCAAGAAGCAGAAAACCACAGGCGGATATACTGTTTATAACGTCAAAGGCTGGCTGATCGGCTACAAATACCGTTCACAGAAGCGCAAGAAAAAGGCTGCGAAGAAGCAATCGTAATTATTAATCTTAGTGGGGCTGGATAAGCCAGACCCACTGCGCTTAAAAATTAAAACTACATTTTTAAAAAATCACCGGCAGCTGGAGACCTCTCTAGCTCCGGAGAAATAAGGAGAAAAAATATGCCAAAAGAAAATTTTGCTGTGGAGGGGCAAGTGCTGCCATTCCACAGAATCATGTTTGAAATCACGCGCCGTTGCAATTTGTGTTGTGCTCATTGCTTTCGAGGCGACCCTCAGAATATAGATATATCGGAAGAGATTATTGATAAGACCTTAGATCAGATCTCGTCGTGCTTCTCTTTTGATGTAACCGGAGGGGAGCCGTTCCTGGTTCCGGACAAATTGGAATACCTGGTGGATGGTATTATCAAGAGGAAGATGAGGTTTACTTCTTTTTCCCTGGTTGTAAATGGGACAATCCTGGATGATCGAGCGCAGAGATCGGTAGCAGCCATTAACAGGCTGGCAACGTATCTTTATGAGGATATCTATCCCCAGGCATGGGCGTCTGTTGGCAAAAAGTTTGACTTTGAAAAAGAGGTGCCAGAGGAAGATGTCAGAATCTCCATTTCGGTTTCTGTGGACGATTACCATAACAACAATCCGGATGAAGCTGTGTCTCACTACAAAAAGCTGACTAATAAATATGTTGAGGTTAAAAGACAGGACGAATGGAAAAAGACTGATAATGATGGAAATATCCGTACACAGGTTGATATTAGAGTTGATAAGGTCAAGGAGCATGGAACGTGGTGCGACTGTGAGGGTCGTGCACAAGGTAATCATATGGGGTATAGTATTAATACATGTGATTTTTGCAATCTTGCATCTCACAAGGCAGAATTTGATGAGAAGAGCCGTCTTAAATGTACTGTCCAGATCTGCGCCAATGGCAACGTAACTTTTGGTGAACAGCTCTCTTTTGATAGTATTGATAAGTTCAGTATGGGTAATATTTTGGAAGAGCCTTTATCATGTATAATCTGGAAAAATACATTTAACCAGCCTTTACAATGTGTTGAGGTAAACCAGCTTTTAAATATAAGGACAAAACTAGAACATGGAGAAGTACCAGAAGATGAAATCGAACCGAATGAAGCCATTGTGACAATGTTAAAGATGAAGCGTGATCTCATGCGTGCTGCACACGAGAAGTTTCCTCACCTTTTATATGGGGAGCTACTGGAGGCGTGCGACGCTGACCTCAATATTCAAACTGATGGTGTCTATGCTTTTGTCATGTCAAAGATATTTGATTTCTATAGGGATAAATACAAGGAATGGAATTACGATCGGGACACAGAGCAAAGAATTTGTAACAGATATATTGGAGAAAATGCGCTCAGAGAGTTCACAGAGAGCGTGTCTGAAATCTGGGAGAATGCAAAGAAAAAGTATCCCTTGACATTTTCGAACTTACGTTCTATTCTGTAATAAAATATTATTGTCCTGGAGGGGAGAAAACTATGCTGAATTGGATTAAACGGCTTCTGGAGGCAAAGGCACTCCAGGAGCAATACAGGGTCACACAGCTCAGATGGAAACAGGCTGCATTGCAGCGGAAGATTGAGCTGGCAAAGAAGAGTAATCAAAATTGAGGCTTGCTTTAGTAATTTAATGCTTTAGCATACTAAAATATATGTTCTGCACATGGACTTTCCATTGTGTAGCGATAAGGTGGTAATTTGACCCCTTGCAAACCCTTTATTTTCCTGGCTTCTCAGAGAGTCAAAATAAAGTTGAATGGTATCGCTTAAAGCCAGTATTTATAAGGATTCTGGACAGGTAGCAGGCGAAAAATGCTATACCAAAGTGTCAATTTTTGATGGGTGAAGTGTCTTGAAGACAGTAAATCATTGACTTTTTACGATATGTCGAACGACCAGACGATACAATAAGAGGGGACTCCGTTGTTGGGAATCCCCTTTATTTTGCTGGCTTATTCCTGGTTCTGTTCTTGTACAATTGTGGTGTACTTTTTAAGAGTGTTACGGCTGATGTTGTACTTCTTCATTAGATCGACTTGCTTTATGCTCCGATCAGCGAGATATCTCTTTATGTCTGCCTCCAGCTCTGGGCTCATTTTATCCAGGTGTCCCTTGGGACGTCCCGATCTCTTAGGGCTTGCCAGGATGCCATCCTTTATACGCTTAACGGTAGTTTCTCGCTCCTGTTCTGCCCTGTCCAGCTCAGTTACCAGCAACAAGCTGATAACAAATTCTAATGTCATACCACCTATAATATTTTTTTCTTTCATCTTTTCCGCAGAAGTCTGCATAGACTTAATATATTCTGTATTAAGCGTTGGATTATCAATAAAGATCATCTCTATACCCTTATTCAGTAAATCCATATACTTCTTATATCCGTTATCACGTTCTCTTGTAAATCGACAGATATCTTTAAATACGATTGTATCACCGGATTGTACATCTTGCTCCAGTTCTTTCCAGGCTGGACGGTCAAAAGATTTACCGGAAGCGTCGTCCTTGTAAATTCTACGTTCTGGGATTTCTGTTTTGCTCTCCTTGCACCACCGTTCAATTGCTTGTTCCTGTCTGGTAAATTTCTGTTTACCGCGTTCCTCTTTTGTACTTATTCTCATATAAGCAAATGTCCTACACATGATTACCGCCTCCATCACTGTCATTTTAACTATAGTTATTTTGATAGTCCCAGAGTACCATCATTATAACTATTTGTCAATATATTTTGACACTTTTACATAAAACTATTTACACATTTCGATTACGCTTAAATTTTGACACTTTTATAATAAAAAAAGAAGAGGCTCAATCCTCTTCTCTCACATATTCCATTATATCTCCAGGCTGGCAATCTAATATATCACAAAGCGTGTTGACCGTG
>OLRU01002413.1_pt1 | contig 13223 bp, 6 predicted proteins | sample 1672961 | NCBI WGS metagenome assembly OLRU01 (sample SAMEA3136741, study PRJEB25190) | human gut metagenome | biome: human gut; feature: human-associated habitat; material: faeces | place: Austria | collected 2013 | reverse complement strand
AAAGTGGAGGGGGAAGGTTTTGACTTTTTCTCTCCCCGTACTTATTTCAATGCGGAGGGCGGTATAGACCGTTTCCATTATGGCAGTTATCATTTGACAGGAATCTCACTGGCTGCCGGACTGGAGAAATCGAAGGTGCACGCTTCACTGGCAGTGAAAAACTGGACCATGGATATCAAGGCGCATCTGGATGGTATCTTGAAACCTCATGATGTTTCGGGCGACTTGAAAATGGATGTGGCTCATTTGGATTGGCAGGCGCTTCATCTGATGGATACCCGTTTTCAGACCTCCCAGCACCTGGGTGTCCGTTTCAGCAGTGACCTCAGAAAAAGGTATGTCGTAGAGGCCGAGATGACGAATGCTACGATTGTCACTGCCAAACGCACTTCCCATTCCAAGGACCTGTTTGCCGGATTCAGCACTTCCAGAGATTCCACTTTTGCTTATCTGCGTGCGGGGGATCTTGATTTGAGTCTGGAAGGAGCAGGGCATATGGAATACATTTCCGGCAGGGCGGATTTGCTGATGAAGAAACTAGCGGAACAATGGGAAAGCAAACATATTGAACAGGAGGAGCTTCGGGAATTTCTTCCGGGACTATGTCTGAAAATATCTTCCGGTCCCGATAATCCGATAGCCAATTATCTGTCAATGATGGGGTTGTCATACAGTCGTCTGTTTATGGATGTGGATTCATCTCCGGCAGAGGGATTGAACGGGGAGGCTTATTTATATGGATTGCGTACAGACAGCCTGACTTTGGATACCATTTATCTGGATGTACAGCAGGACCTGAATGGCATAAATATGTTGAGCGGAGTGGTGAACGGACCCAAACCGGGACAGGAGGCGTTTGATGTGACGCTGGAGGGAAATGTGGGAAACAACAGCGCCCAGTTGTTGGTTCAATACCTGAATGCCCGTAAAGAACAGGGAGTATATATGGGAGTGATGGCCGACCTGCGCCGCCACGGCATACGCATGAAGGTTTTTCCGGAGCATCCCACGTTGGTATACCGTCCTTTTACCGTGAATAAAAATAACTATATTTATCTGGCTGACAACGGGCGGATTCATGCAAATCTGGATTTGCATGACGAGCAGGGGACCGGACTCAGTTTCTATACCAATCGGGAAGATACCATAGCCAAACAGGATATGACGGTGGAGCTTTCACGCATCAATCTGAAAGAATTCCGGCGTATCCTTCCCTATATGCCTGATATGGAAGGATGGATCGGAGCAGAAGCGCATTATATAGATTCCGGTCCGTATATGATGGTGAGCAGTGATTTGCGTATAGATGAATTCAAATATGAAGGCAGTGCGTTGGGAAATTGGGAACTGGGTGGTGTGTATCTGCCCGGTGAGGCAAAGGATCATCATCTGGATGCCTATATACGCCATGATGGTGAGGAGATAGCTCATTTGGGAGGTATCTATCTGCCCGCGGAGGAAGGAACGGGAAGCCTGAGCGCGGATATAGCCTTCGAACATTTTCCGCTGAATGTCGCCAATCCGTTTGTGCCCGACCGCATGGTGGAACTGGACGGGGATATTGATGGAACATTGTCCATGAAAGGTGATCCGGCCAAACCCTTGCTGAATGGGGAACTGGCATTGGATTCCGTGACTTTCTTCATGCCGGAGATGTCTGCCATGTTCCGTTTTGATAATGAACCGGTGCAGGTGGTGAACAGTAAGATGATGTTCAAGGAGTTCGATATATTCACCAAAGGCAAGACTCCTTTTACCATTAACGGCGAGGTGGACTTCTCGGATTTGGAACGGACGGCGGTGAACCTTAAAATGCATGCCGAGAATTATGAGTTGCTGAATGCTCCCCGTACCAAGCGGGCTATGGTTTACGGCAAGATGTATGTGGATTTTAATGCAACGCTGCGCGGTCCTGTGGAGGAACTGGTGATGCGGGGGAACATGAACATATTGGGGAAGACCAATGTGACCTATGTCCTGAAAGACTCTCCCTTGACGGTGAACGACCGTTTGGGGGATATGGTGACTTTTGTCAATTTCAACGACACAACTTCGGTAGAGGAGTCCTCTGTCCAGCAAATCTCTTTGGGAGGGATGGATGTGGCCATGACCATGCATATAGACCAGGCGGTGCAGGCACGTGTGGATCTGGTGCCGGACGGCTCCAACTATATGTTGCTGGAAGGAGGCGGAGACTTGTCATTCCAGTACACTCCTCAGGGGGATATGTTGCTGACCGGGCGTTATTCCTTGATGAGCGGGGAGATGAAATACCAGATTCCGATTATTCCGCTGAAGACTTTTAATATTCAAAATGGCAGTTATGTGGAGTGGACGGGAAATATCATGAATCCGCAACTGAACATTACCGCGACCGAAAGGGTCCGTGCTTCGGTGGGCGAGGATGGAAAGACTTCGCGTATCGTCGGGTTTGATGTAGGGATCGCTTTGAGCCAGAGTCTGGAGAATCTGGGGCTGGCGTTTACCCTTTCGGCTCCCGAGGATGCGTCTGTGCAAGACCAGCTGAATGCCATGTCGGTGGAGGAACGGGGAAAACTGGCTGTCACCATGCTGGTGACCGGAATGTATATGGCTGAAGGAAACTCTACGGGAGGATTTAATGTGAATAATGCCTTGAACTCATTCCTGCAGAGCGAAATCTCGAATATTGCCGGAAAAGCACTTGATATCAATGTGGGCATGGAAACGGTGGATGATGCCGATAGCGGCGGGAAACGCACGGATTATAATTTCCAGTTCGCCAAACGTTTCTGGAATAACCGCTTCCGTATAGTGGTAGGCGGTAAAGTGTCTACCGGAAGTACGGTACAGCAGGATGAAACCTTTATTGATAATGTATCCATAGAATACCGCTTGGACAACAGCGGTACCCGGTATGTCAAGCTCTTCCACGACAAGAACTATGAGAGTGTGCTGGAAGGTGAGATCATAGAGACCGGTGTGGGTATTGTGCTTCGCAAGAAGATGAGTCACCTGGGCGAACTGTTTATTTTCAAGTCTAAGAAGAAAAAATGATTGTTGGAGATATGGAGAGAAAACATAACATAAACCTGCTTCTATTATCGGTATTGTTGCTGATGACAGCTGCCTGCTCTACTACCAGGAATTTGCCGGAAGACGAAACGCTATATGTCGGTGTGAAAAATATGGAGATTCTGAATGAAGACAAGACCCCTGCCGGTGTCCAGACTTTGGAAGAGGTGGAGGCTGCTTTGTCTTATCCTCCCAATAATGCCATTTTGGGAAGCAACTCCTTGCGTTTTCCCATTCCTTTCGGTTTGTGGATATACAATGATTTTGTGAAATACCAGGATAAAAAGGGGGTGGGGCATTGGATCTTCAACAAGCTGGGGTCTACTCCGGTGTATTTGTCTACGGTGAATCCGGAAACCCGTGTGAAGGTGGCCACCAATCTGTTGCATGATTATGGCTTTTTCAATGGTGCTGTGACTTATTCTGTAGACTCGTTGAAGAATCCTCGGAAAGCCAAGTTAAGTTATAAGATTGATATGGCGAACCCTTATTATCTGGACTCTGTCATGTATCTGAAATATCCTCCTCGCGCCGATAGTCTGATCAGGGCTGCTTATGACCAGAGGGTATTGCATAAAGGAGATAATTTCAGTGTGTTGAAACTGGAGGAGGAGCGCCAGCGGCTGAGTACCCTTTTCCGTAACAATGGTTATTATTATTTCCGTCCCGAATTCATTACTTTCCGTGCGGATACCTTGCGCAAACCGGGAATGGTCAGTTTGCAGGTTGTCCCGAAAGCCGGAGTGCCTGCCGATGCGAAAAGACCTTATTATATAGGGAATACTTCTATTTATCTTACCGGATATAAAGGGGAGGAACCTACTGATTCCATCGTCTTTCCGGGAATGACTTTACACTATAGCGGTAAGAAACCCGGTATCCGTCCCGGAGTATTGGCTAAGCGCTTCTTTTACCAGAAAGGGCAGCTTTATTCTCAGGCCCGTCAGAATTTCACGCAGGAAGCCTTGGCGCGTTTGGGCATTTTCAAATTTGCCGAGTTCCGCTATGCCCCGCAAGATACATTGCCGGGGTGTGATACGCTGAATGTGCGGATGAATGCTACATTCGATTTGCCGTATGACGGAGAACTGGAATTCAATGTGACTACCAAAAGTACGGATCAGACTGGTCCCGGAGCGATTTTCAGCCTCTCGCGGAAGAATTTCATGCGTACAGCCGCCACGCTTTCTTTCCAGTTGAAAGGGTCATACGAATGGCAGACCAATTCTACGGCGGATGGGAACAGTTCTAAATTGAATTCATACGAGCTGGGAACTTCTTTCTCATTGGAGTATCCTCGCCTGGTGTTGCCGTGGATGAGTAAAAAAATGATGCGCTCACGATTTCCGCAGCATACCTCATTCAAGTTGTATGCCAGTCAGTTGAACCGTGCCCGCTTCTTTAAAATGCTTTCTTTTGGTGGAACGGTGTCATACGATTTCCAGCCTTCGCGGGTATGGAAACATACGGTGACTCCTTTCAGACTGGCATTTAATACGTTGCAGCATACTACTACACGTTTTGATACGATAGTGGACAAGAACCGGAGTTTGAAAATCAGTTTGGGAAATCAGTTTATCCCGGCTATGAGTTATACGTTTACGTATGATAACGCCCCGTTGAAGAAACGCAATAATTTATGGTGGGAAACTTCCTTTACTTCGGCAGGTAATCTGACTTCGTTGGTGTATGCTGCTTTTGGGAAGGGATTCAAAGAAACAGATAAGAAGTTATTAAACAGTCCTTATGCGCAATTCCTGAAAATGACATCCGAAGTGCGTTGTTTGTTTAAAGTCGGAGAGAAACAGCATATAGCCACTCGTTTGATGGGGGGAATTTTGTATGCATATGGGAACCAGACTGTAGCGCCTTACAGCGAGCAGTTCTATATTGGGGGAGCTAACAGTATCCGTGCGTTTACAGTGCGCTCTATCGGCCCCGGTTCTTATCGTCCCGAAGATAAACAGTATGGTTATCTGGATGAAACTGGAGATGTGAAGTTGGAAGCGAATGTGGAATACCGTTTCCCTATCCTGGGTGATTTGTACGGGGCAGCTTTTCTGGACGCGGGAAATGTGTGGCTGCTGCGTGAACAAAAGAATGAGGAAGGTGAGAATATACGTCCCGGCGGTTTGCTTACTCTTCGTAATTTTGCTAAAAGTATAGCTTTGGGTACTGGGGTGGGATTGCGTTATGACCTTACTTTCCTGGTGATCCGCCTGGATCTGGGTATTGCTCTTCATGATCCGTATGATACCGGCAAGAAAGGATATTATAATATTCCTAAGTTTAAGGATGGACTGGGATTGCACTTTGCCATCGGCTATCCTTTCTAGAAATAGGGCTTGATTTGTGTCAAAAGGAGGGAAATGATTGATTTATGCTCGAATTTGAATGGAATGTAGCTTTTTTCCTCCGTATTATTTTGTAGCTTTGTACCATCAAATATTCAATTTTAAATAAATAAACTATGAAACCAACTTTATTTTTATTGGCGGCTGGTATGGGCAGCCGTTACGGAGGATTGAAGCAATTGGATGGTCTGGGTCCTAACGGCGAAACTATTATGGATTATTCTATTTATGACGCTATCAACGCCGGCTTTGGAAAACTGGTCTTTGTTATCCGTAAAGATTTTGAACAAGATTTTCGTGAAAAGATTATTTCTAAATATGAAGGTCATATTCCTTGCGAACTGGTATTCCAGGCTTTAGACAATCTGCCGGAGGGTTTTACTTGTCCTGCGGAGCGTACAAAACCTTGGGGAACTAACCATGCTGTCATGATGGGAGCTGATGTGATACAGGAACCGTTTGCGGTGATCAATTGCGATGACTTCTATGGCCGTGACTCGTTCCAGGTAATGGGCAAGTTCCTTTCTGCACTGCCCGAAGGTGCTAAAAACACGTATGCTATGGTGGGCTTCCGTGTAGGAAATACATTGAGCGAGAGTGGAACGGTATCCCGCGGCATCTGTGGAACCAATGCGGATCATTTGTTGACTTCCGTGGTAGAACGTACCAAAATTCAGCGCATAGACGGAGAAGTGAAGTATATTGACGACAATGGCGAATGGACAGCTACCCCTGACACAACTCCGGTGAGCATGAACTTCTGGGGCTTTACTCCTGATTACTTTGCTTACAGTAAGGAATTCTTTAAAGCATTCTTGAGCGATCCTAAAAATATGGAAAACTTGAAGAGCGAATTCTTTATTCCGCTGATGGTGGACAAGCTGATTAATGACGGTACTGCTACCGTTGAGGTATTGGATACTACCAGCAAATGGTTTGGAGTAACTTATCCTGAAGACCGTCAGAGTGTGGTTGACAAGATACAGGCATTGGTGGATGCCGGTGAATATCCTGCGAAATTATTTTAAGATGAGAGGTAGTGTAGTCACCCTTGTATAATTTACTTTCGGGGGCTGTCCGTTTTTTTCGGACAGCCCCGTTGGATTACTATTTTTATCTTCTGTTTTCATTATTGCATCTTGTATTCACTGGGAGATAACCCGGTATGGTGTTTGAAGTATTTGCCAAAAAAGGAAGGGTTCGGGAAATTCATAAAATAAGCTACTTCCTGAATAGACATGACGGAGTATTTCAACAGCGCTTTGGCTTCCAGTATCACATATTCGTCAATCCACTCTCCGGCAGTTTTTCCGCTTACTTTCTTTACTACGGTGGAGAAATGTTTGGGACTCAGGAATAATTGCTCCGCATAAAAATCTACGCGTCTTTCTTTACGGTGATGTTCGGTCAGCAAGTTGATGAACTGGTTGAACAATACCTCTTCCCTTTTCAGTGATTTCGGATTCTCGGAAAGGAATTCCGGTTGTTTTCTATGAAGGATGGAACCTATCTTATATAAATAGGCCCCCATTAGTCTGCGTACGATTTCTGTCCTGAAGTTATCGTTCCGGCTTACGGTTTCTTCTATCAGTTCATAGAATGATTTCAGTTCCTGTACCTCTTCTTCCATCAAATGAAATTTGGGATTCTCTTTCAATGAGATGAAAAATGGCATGAAACTGTTCAGGTTGATATACATCTCTTTTAAGAAATCAGATGATATTAAAAACATTTGTGACAAATGAATGCCCGGTGATAACATGGACTGTAGAATATCGCCGGGAGCGCAAATAATCAGATCGTTTTGCTCAATGTCGTATTCCCGTAAATTGATATTGACTTTGGCAGAGCCTTTTTCACGGATAGAGATAATGATTCCATCCAGCCGTAATGGGTATTTAAAGATGGGGTTCATATTCTCGGGGATGTAATGTTCGCTTCTATCCATTACGAAATCATTGTTAATCCCTTTTAGACTGGGATTCATCTGTCGGATACGGGCTATGGATATATTTCCTATTTCATGTTCCATATTTCTTAATTTTGCCTCAAATGTATAAATCAAAAGTCAATAATCCACTCTTTTTTTCTCATAATATTATTTTTTAATTGAAATTGACGGATGTGAATTCGGAGGCGTGTGATGGCAGGAATTCTTAATTCTATTTAAAAGGGGGATGCTGGCAAACTATTTGTACATAATAACGTGTATATTTAACAACAGAATTATAAAGAACAAAACTATGTCAATGTATTGGATCTTATTTATTGGAATCGCGGTAATCAGCTATATTGTACAGAATAGTCTGCAAAGCAAGTTTAAGAAATACTCGAAGATGCCTTTGGCCAGCGGTATGACAGGAAAGGATGTGGCTGAAAAAATGTTGCATGATAACGGTATCTATGACGTGCGTGTAACCAGCACTCCGGGTATGCTGACCGATCATTATAGTCCGGCAAACAAAACGGTGAACCTTAGTGAAGGGGTATATGGAAGCAACAGTGTGGCTGCTGCGGCAGTTGCCGCCCATGAATGCGGACACGCCGTGCAACATGCGCGTGCATACGCTCCGCTAAAGATGCGCTCGGCTTTGGTGCCTGTGGTGCAGTTCTCATCTTCTATTATGACTTGGGTGTTACTGGCAGGTATTTTGATGGTGAATACTTTCCCGCAGTTATTGTTGGCAGGAATTTGTCTTTTTGCCATGACTACTCTTTTCAGCTTTATTACGTTGCCTGTTGAGATCAATGCCAGCCAGCGTGCGTTGGTATGGTTGAGCAAGGCCGGAATTACAAATTCATATAACCATCATGCGGCAGAGGATGCGCTGCGTTCGGCTGCTTATACGTATGTGGTTGCGGCACTTAGTTCGTTGGCTACACTGATTTACTATATAATGATTTATATGGGACGTCGTGACTAAGACCTTATAAGGGAAATATATTTTTATTATAGAGGGCTGCCTGCGGGCAGCCTTTTCTAGTTATATTTTGATTAGTTTCGAAATAATTTTTGTTTTAATCTCTTTTTCTTTTCGTTTTAATTTGTATTTTTGCCCTGTCAGCAAAATGAGATAATACCTATGAAAAAACATTTGGGAGCCATCAAATACTTGGTCATTTAGAATAATTTGATGATGAGAAACACAATAAAGTTAAAATATATATGGTGTACTTTGTTTTTACTTCTTCATTGGGGTTTTGTCAAAGCACAGCCTATTTGTGTTGCACGCCAATATACAGTGAGAGACGGATTGATTCAAAGTAATCCGGCGCAGATTCTTCAAAGTCATAATGGTTTTATATGGGTTAGTACTTGGAATGGGGTAAGCCGGTTTGATGGACGCGATTTCGAAACTTTTCAGTTTGATTCTCTTTTGAACCAGCACATGCAGCGGCTGGAGAATACGGCCGACGGCAATTTATGGATGATTGCATACGATCGTCATAGCCTGTATTTATATGATATTCGTGAAAATAAGCTGATCAATGTTCTGAAACAGTATGAACAACATTTTAATACTCCGTTGCAAATAGAAAATTTGTATCCTTTATCCAAAGGGATTACTTGGGTTACTTTAAATAATGGAGGATGTTTCAGAATTTCAGATAAAGAGTGTACTGTTTCTTCAGGGATTCAGTATATTACAGCTATTGATGATGTGGAACTGGGGAAAGTCAGTAGGGTCTTTGAAGATAAACAGGGAGAGGAATGGGTATTTAGTGACAAGGGAGTTAGCATATTTGGCAAGCGGACCATTAGTTCATATCCCTTTTCTATGTTCGAAACAATGGATAATCTTGTTTTTCTTGCATCACAGAATGGCAGGCTAGCCTATTATGATGTAAATACCATGCAATTCAACATCGTTCCTTTTCAAGAGAAGATTCAGCATATAAACGGAATTAAAGTGTTGAAAGATAATCAGCTGGCTGTTTTGTCTGATAAAGGTTTGTACCTATGCCATTTCCCTGAACTGGCGATGGAGAAATATGATTTCTCTCTTCCGGGGCATGATGATGCGGCTGTGAGAAAAGTCTACCAGGATTCTAAAGGATTTCTATGGATATTTACCGGATTGCCGGGAATTATCCGGCTTGATCCGGAAACCGGAGTGAAACAATATTTGAATACTCCTTCCGGATACATGGCTTCTTCTCCGGAAAATGAACTCTTTATTTATGAAGATCCTAACGGAGTGGTTTGGACTATTCCTTATAAAGGTATATTCAGTTATTATGACGAAAAGAGCCGGGAGCTAAAAGTCTATTTTACACCGGGAAGGAATCATATACCTTATTCTCCTATTATTAAAACAACTTATGTTGACAAACAAAATAATTTGTGGATCAAATCCCAGCGCTCATTTATAAAAATGTTCTTTCCGCCCAGTCCCTATACTTATAGGGAGTTGGACAATTATTTTGATACAAAATCATTTCTGTTTGATAGCGACGAACATTTATGGATTGCAACAAAGAAAGGGATTATACGTATTATGGATTCACAGAAAAACTTGTTGGGTTATTTGTCGCCTGATGGGGAACTGGCTCAAACGGAAACAGTTTTTGCAGAAGGTGGAATCTATGTCATGCTGAAGGATCAGGCGCAGACAATATGGCTTGGCAGTAAGGAAAACGGATTGTTCAGACTTGTTCCTCGGAATCGTCCTTATCATTATGAGGTATATCATTATATGAATAATCCGTCGGATCCTTATTCCATCAGTGACAATAAAATATCATGCATTGATGAGGATCATAACGGACGTATTTGGATTGGTACTTACGGTGGCGGATTGAATTTGGTTGAGGAAAAGGAAGATGGGGCGATACGTTTTATTCATGCGGAGAATAAATTGTCCGGTTTTCCTATTAATCGTACCAACAGTATTCGTTGTATGGTGGAGGGACCCGGTCATACTATGCTGGTGGGTACTATAGAAGGTTTGATCACTTTTTCTTCTGATTTTTCGGATTACGAAAATATTCGTTTTTATCTTAACCTTCCTCGTCCGCAGGTGGCTGACGGATTGTGTAGTGCTGATGTGATGTCTGTTTTACGAACGACGGATGAAACTATCTATTGTTATTGTTATGGAGGTGGCCTTTGTAAGTTGGTTTCGTCAAATTTATTATCTGATGAACTTCGGTTCCGGTCGTTCGGCAAAGAGACATCTCCGTTGGCTAGAGCCTTGATTGAAGATAAAAATCATAATATATGGATCGGCTCGGAAACGGATATCACTCTGTTTGATGTGCACGATCAGACTTTTGAGTCTTTTGGAGAAACTTTTTTCAATCGTTCTTTTAATTATAGTGAATGTCTTCCGGTTACAGACAGGCAAGGGGATATCTTAATGGGTACAGAAGGCGGTATGCTTGTCTTTTCTCCGGATAGTATCGTTAAGCAGACTTATGAAGCTCCTATTGTAGTGACAGGTATAAAATATTCGGAGGATAATTTGTCTCATGTATTGAGTGATGCGGATTATTTAGAGATCCCTACCCGGCGGAGGAATTTTACCATCTCATTTGCTGCGTTGGATTATACTAATTCCTTGGATATCGAGTATGCTTATAAGTTGGATGATAATCAATGGTATTATATAGGTAAGAAGAACTCGGTTAGTTTTGTAAGTCTTCCGGCAGGAAAATATCAATTTCAGATAAAGGCGACCAATGGGGATGGTATTTGGATGAACACTGTGAAAACGGTTACTTTACAGGTATTACCCACCTTTTGGGAAACCGGTTGGGCTAAGGCTTTTTATCTAGTTGTTGTCTTGGTGATATCTTTAGCTATCGGATATGTTTTTTTCTATATTTACTATTTGAAGCATAAGGTAAATATGGAACAAAGATTGGCGGAAATAAAAGTACGTTCTTTTATTGATATCTCACATGAACTACGTACTCCTTTAACCCTTATATCCGGTCCGGTATCCGAAGTGTTGTCCCAGGAGCCTTTGACTTCCCGGACCCGGCATCATCTTCAATTGGTTCAGAAAAATATCAATCGTATGTTATTGCTCATTAATCAAGTATTGGATTTCAGAAAGATACAGAATAAAAAAATGGGCTTGACTATTGAATACCGGGATATCATTATCATGCTTCATAATATAATGGATAATTTCCGGTTGTTGGCAACAGAAAAAAATATAAATTTTTCTCTTCAGACAACGTTGCCTTCTGTTTTTTTGTGGATAGATAGTGATAAGTTCGAGAAAATTATCTTTAACTTGCTTTCCAATGCCTTTAAGTATACACCTGATAACAAGTCGATTACCTTGATTGTGATGGAAAGCGGACAGTTTGTTTCGATTGCCGTAAAAGATGAAGGTATTGGCATCTCTAAAGATAAAGTGCCATCCATATTTGAACGTTTCACTACAGTGTCCAAGGAAAATGACATGCAGCCTTCATCGGGTATAGGGCTTTCGCTGGTGAATGAGTTGGTTAAAATGTTGCATGGGGAAATTCAGGTCGAAAGTGAAGTAAAGAAAGGAAGTGTATTCAAACTGGTTTTGCATAAAGGAAAAGAAATATATGCTCAGGATAAAAATGTTGAATATATATTGAACGACACTTCGGAAGAACAGGAAACGGTCTTGGCGGAACCGGAACAAAATGATAAAACATCTTTGCCGGACATGCCTCCGGCAACAAAAGAAACTTTAGTAAAAGTGATGGTAGTGGAGGATAATGCGGAGTTGCGTCAATTTATATGTGAAATATTGTCGGGCACTTACCGTGTTGTTGGAGTTGCCGACGGGGTGATGGCATTGGAAAAGATAGAAGAGGAAATTCCGGATTTTATTATTACGGATATTATGATGCCGCGTATGGATGGTATTGAATTGATAAGGCACATCAAGGAGAATGTCAATACCTGTGATATCCCTCTTATTATCCTTTCTGCAAAATCGTCTGTTGAGGATCGTATTCAAGGTTTACAATTAGGGATTGATGATTATATACCTAAACCTTTCAGCAGCGATTATTTAAAATCGAGAATTGAGAACTTGATCAGGCAAAGAAAAGTGCTTCAGTCGGCTTTTTTGTCAAAGTATGGTGCTCAGCCGAAGAAAGAACCTTTAGAAGCCATCGCTTATCCTGTGTCGCAAATTGTTCCTTTGGATGAGTTGTTTATGCAGAAGCTGGTAGGATTTATGGAAGAGAATTACAGTAATCCGGGGCTGCGGGTGAATGATCTGGCAGAGTTCATGAATATGAGCCGTTCTGTATTCAATCGGAAAGTGAATGGTATCATGGGGATTTCTCCGATAGAATATATAAAGAATTATAGGTTGAATAAAGCGAAAAGTTTTATACAAAGTGGTATGTCTTTCTCTGAGGTTGCTTTTGCCGTCGGCTTCTCTGATCCCGGTTACTTTGGCAAGGCGTTTAAAAAAGCATTTAATCAGACTTTGACTGAGTATAAAAATAATAACTAAGTTCCGTTTTGTGCTGTTTATGAAGGTAAATAGCAAGAAAATACCTTATTGATGTAAGATTTTACCTTTGAATCTCAAGGGTAAAATCTATCTTTGTGCTCATTGACACAGTATGAAAATGTTCCGGAAAACTTTTATGAGTATAATTTTTAAAACATGATAGGATGAGTACAAAATTTTATGTAATAGCTGTTTGGACGCTGTTAAGTTTTGTGGTAAAAGTAAATGCACAAGACAAAGTGGAATGTTGGGATCGGTTTGAGTTGAGTTTTAAACAGGTGACCAAAGAGAATCCTTTTGACTTCTTTTATGATATACATCTGTGCTTTATCATGTCCGGCTTTTGATCTTGCAA
>OLRU01002409.1_pt1 | contig 13239 bp, 11 predicted proteins | sample 1672961 | NCBI WGS metagenome assembly OLRU01 (sample SAMEA3136741, study PRJEB25190) | human gut metagenome | biome: human gut; feature: human-associated habitat; material: faeces | place: Austria | collected 2013 | reverse complement strand
AAGTAACATGTACTTCACCTTGAATAAGTGGATATAAATATTCATATAGTTCTTGCCGACGCGCCGCCGATAATCATTTTCGGTTTGTGTTCGAGGGCGAGACGTTCCATCGCATCGTAATCGATCGTTCCGGTCTCTTCGCTCAGCTTGTAGCCGATCGCATTGTAAAGGATACCCGACGTGTTGACCGGCGAACCGTGCGACAAATGACCGCCGTGCGCCAGATCGAGCCCCATAAAAGTATCGCCCGGCTTGAGCACCGTCAGGAAAACGGCCATGTTCGCCTGCGCTCCCGAGTGCGGCTGCACGTTAGCGTATTCGGCGCCGTACAACTCGCACAGACGGTCGATGGCCAGTTGCTCCACCTGATCCACCACTTCGCAACCGCCGTAATAACGCGCCCCCGGATACCCTTCGGCATATTTGTTAGTCAACACGGAACCCATCGCCTGCATAACCTGCTCGCTTACAAAGTTCTCGGAAGCGATCAACTCAATGCCTTTCAATTGGCGTTGGTGCTCCTTCTCGATAATGTCAAAAATGATGTTGTCTCTTTTCATTACCTCTTAAATTGGTTATTGCAATGATATGTTCCTCATTGAAAAGGAATCCTCGCGAATGTACTATATTATTTTAATACTATTTAAAAGATTCCGTTTAATTATTACAGATGCGCCGGAAACGGCTCCGCTTACCACTTGGTGAGGGTTACGTTTCTGAACTCAACCTCCTTACCCTCGCTCTGTAGCCCGATATGGCCTTCCTTCACCTTGTTGGTTCCGGTGTTCTGGTATACGCCGTTGATGTAAACGGTGATGACGCCGTCTTTCACGAAGATGTTCGCCTCGTTCCACTCTCCGGCGGGCTTCTCGCTGGACGGGTTCACGTTCTTTACGACAGGGAAGAAGGGACGTTCCTCTCCCGGGCGTTGCTGGTACTCGACAAGGTCGGAGCCTCCCAGCAGTACGAACAATCCGGCCCTCCCGGCTTGCAGATTACACTCGATCCCGTTCGGGAAGGGGTTCTTTAGGTCTGCGATATGCAGGAAGATGCCGCTGTTTGCGTTGGAATCCCCATTCGGCCAACGCCATTCCACGTGCAATTTATAGTCGCTGTATTTCTCCTTGGTGTACATATAGCCGAAAGGCTGGCCGGTGATGAAGATCTTACCGTCGCGTACGGAATAGACCTGATCGGCGGGGACGGAGTTTTTGTCGACTACGAAATTCCAGTTAGACAGGTCTTTCCCGTTGAACAGTTTCTCGGTCTTCTGTGCGTTCGCCCCATCGGAGAAACAGAAGAGGGAAGCGGCTAATACAGCCAAAGATAGCATTCTTTTTTTCATGGCATTAAACTCTATTTATAGTATGATTAATCAACGATTAGTTTGCGATAGCGTACCCGTTTCGGCTCGGCGTCGCCCAAGGTCTTACGTTTGTATTCCTCGTATTCGGAATAGGTCCCTTCGTAGAAGACCACGTTGGAATCGCCCTCGAACGACAGGATATGGGTACAGATACGGTCCAAGAACCAACGGTCGTGGCTGATCACCACCGCACAGCCCGCAAAATCGTCCAGACCTTCTTCCAACGCGCGCAGCGTGTTCACGTCAATATCATTGGTAGGCTCGTCCAGCAGCAGCACGTTGCCTTCTTCCTTCAGTGCCATAGCCAGATGCAGGCGGTTGCGCTCACCACCCGAAAGCATTCCACAAAGTTTCTCCTGATCGGCTCCCGAAAAATTGAAACGGCTGAGGTAGGCACGCGCGTTGATATCCCTGTTTCCCAGACGGATCAGTTCGTTTCCACCGCTGATCACCTGATAAACGGACTTGGCAGGGTCGATATCTTTATGTTGCTGGTCCACGTATGCCAGTTTCACGGTCTCCCCTACCTCGAAAGTACCTTTGTCTACGGTTTCCAGTCCCATAATCAAGCGGAACAAGGTAGTCTTTCCGGCACCGTTAGGACCGATTACACCGACAATGCCGTTAGGGGGCAGCATGAAATTCAGGTTATCGAACAACAGCTTGTCACCATAAGCTTTCGCCACTCCTTTGGCCTCGATCACCTTGTTTCCCAAACGGGGACCGTTCGGGATGAAGATTTCCAGTTTCTCTTCCTTTTCTTTCACATCCTCATTCAACAATTTGTCGTAAGAGTTCAGACGGGCCTTTCCTTTTGCCTGACGGGCTTTGGGAGCCATGCGCACCCAATCCAGCTCGCGTTCCAAGGTCTTGCGGCGTTTGCTTGCCACTTTCTCTTCCATCTCCATGCGTTTGGTCTTCTGTTCCAGCCAGCTGGAGTAATTTCCTTTCCAGGGAATTCCTTCGCCACGGTCCAGTTCCAGAATCCATCCGGCTACATGGTCCAGGAAGTAACGGTCGTGGGTTACGGCAATCACCGTACCTTCATATTGCTGCAAATGCTGTTCCAGCCAGTCGATACTTTCCGCATCCAAATGGTTGGTAGGCTCGTCCAGTAACAGAATATCCGGCTTCTGCAACAGCAGACGGCACAATGCCACACGGCGACGCTCGCCTCCCGAGAGGTTCTTCACCGGCTGGTCTTCGGGCGGACAGCGCAACGCATCCATGGCGCGTTCCAGCTTGCTGTCCAGATTCCATGCGTCCGTAGCGTCAATGATGTCCTGCAACTCTGCCTGACGGGCAAAGAGCGCATCCATCTTTTCAGAATCCTCATAGTATTCGGGAAGCCCGAACTTATTGTTTATTTCTTCGTATTCCGCCAGTGTGTCCACGATGCTCTGCACTCCTTCCATCACCACCTCTTTCACTGTCTTTTCATCATCCAGATGCGGTTCCTGTGCCAGATAGCCTACAGAGTAGCCCGGCGAGAACACCACTTCTCCCTGATAACTTTTCTCCAGTCCGGCAATGATTTTCATCAGTGTTGATTTACCCGAACCGTTCAGACCGATGATACCGATCTTAGCACCGTAAAAAAAGGATAGGTAGATGTCCTTCAATACCTGTTTGTTCGCCTGGAAGGCTTTGCTTACGCCCACCATCGAAAAGATAATCTTTTTGTCGTCTGCCATATTCTTTATATTATTAATTTATGTAAGTTGCCATATTTCACTGTTTTTCCTCCATCTTTCTGTAATACCACGGATGTGTGAAGAACTCATACATCAGCAGCAGAACGACACAGATACCGATACATATCCAATAAATGGTATCGGGATGACCCTCAGTCCACATATTCTCAAACAGGAAACCAATCAGTACTCCTGCCTCCCACATCAGCTGATAGGTATTGTTTCCCGTTCCCCGCTCGCAATGCCTCGGCAGGCTGATCATTTTTATAAAGAAACGTGACACAGTGGTTCCGGTTCCCATCCCCAACAAAATACCAGCTATATAACTGTTCATCAAGCTATTGGAAAAAGCGAGCAATAACAATCCTCCTATCATTGCCGCCTGCCCCAGCTCTACCTCCGAACGACCGGAAGCATGAGAAAGCACGTAACGCAAAAGCAGCAAAGACAGGACAAAGCCTATCAGGATACAAACAAAAAACAATTCATTGTAAATATGTGCCACCAATATCCCAAAGATAATGGCCACCATCATCATATTCATCCCCGGCCACAAAGTGCGCGGCAGCAAAAAACGGTCCAGCGAGAACCATGAAGTGCTGAGCGGAGCACGGAAAGGAACTTTCACCGCCGGAATCAGCACCAGCGCCAACGCTCCCAGAGCCATACTGGTATAAATGATATGGTGAAAATTCCAATAAGGATAAATATAGATCCCCAAGGCAAGACCCACCACCATTCCAAAACGACCCGCCCAGGCAAAAGCGATATTGGCGTCCGTGCGGCGGCGGGAAGCAGTGACATCAATCACCAATGTACTGCCCGTAGTCATGGTAATGACGCTGAACAGCCCTCCCTGGACAGCCCTGACCAAAGCTACAAATCCTACGGTCGCAACGTACGGATATAGCAGACTGGATGCCACAAACAGGAATATCGCTATAAAGCACACACTTTTACGTTTGAACGTATCAATAAGGTAGCTGTTGAATGTTCCCGGAAGGAACATGGCCAGCCCGAAAACAGCAATGGCTGCTCCTGCTTCCGCATAACTGCAATACCAGTGCCGCACCATCCATAAAGGCAGCACAGGAAGCATCATGTATAGTGATGCATAAAGCAAAAAATTGGAAAGGGATAACAAAAACATATTCCCAGTCCACAGTTTTGCCTTTTCATACGGAAAGAAGAAGTCATCATACATATCAGCAAAAACTTTTAATATTGTTCGTCTTCGTTAGGGAAATCCCCTTTTTTCACATCATCCACATACTGCTGTATGGCTCCCGTCATAACTGTATGCAGATCGGCATAACGACGGAGGAAACGAGGACTGAAACCGTTGGTCATCCCCAGCATGTCCGATACTACCAGCACCTGCCCGTCTACCGCGCCACCGGCTCCGATACCGATAACGGGAATAGTCAGTTCCCTGGCCACACGCTCTGCCAGTGACGCAGGGATTTTCTCAAGTACCAGCGCAAAACACCCTGTCTCTTCCAGCAGATGTGCATCGCTCAACAACTTCTCGGCCTCTTCCTCGTCCTTGGCGCGTACAGTATAGGTTCCATATTTATTGATAGATTGCGGCATTAACCCCAAATGTCCCATGATGGGAATGCCGGCAGCAATGATTTTCTTTACCGCATCAATGATCTCCACGCCCCCTTCCAGTTTCAAAGCATCGGCGTGCGTAATCTTCATTACTTTGATCGCATTGGTCACCGCTTCGTATTCGGAAGTCTGGTAAGTGCCAAAAGGCAGATCCACCACAACAAGCGCGCGTTTCACCCCACGGACCACAGACTTTCCATGATAAATCATCTGATCAAGGGTGATAGGAAGTGTGGTCACATTTCCTGCCATGACATTCGAAGCGGAGTCGCCTACCAATATAACATCGATGCCTGCGCCATCTACAATCTGCGCTGTCGTGTAATCATAGGAGGTAAGCATAGAAATTTTCTCGCCTCTCTGCTTCATTTCCACCAAACGGTGGGTAGTTACTTTGCGTGTATCACCTGAAATATATCCTGCCATATTTACTTTAATTTATAAAAAACGGCTGCAAAGGTAGATGTTTTAGTTGACATTACCTCATCATATTCTTCATTTTTTCGAAACTGAATCCATTAAAGTCCTGAATAACAGCATTTGCCTTGTCGCGTATTTGCTCTTCAGAATTGGTGGTAGCCAGTCCTATCACAGTCATTCCGGCACGGTTCCCCGCCTCAAGTCCATGAAACGAGTCCTCGAAAACCACACAGTTCTCCGGCACGGTGTCAAAAACTGTCGCACCTAACAGAAAGCATTCGGGGTCAGGCTTGGAATGAGTAAACATTTCAGCAGTGAGGATACGGTCCACACTTTGCTTCAATTCCGGATGTGCTTTATATACGTTGCTCATCTTCATCTCATTTGAACTTGTGACTATAGCTATCTTTACCCCGTTTTCCCTCAATTCTTTCAGGAAAGCCTCTACGCCCGGGATATAATTATATAACATATTTTTTTCAAATTTGTTCAAATCTTCTGTAATTTCATGCTGCACCTCTTCCATTCCGGCAAAATAGTTGGCATAAATCTGTGTCAAGGTCTGTCCTTTTATCAACCGGCCGAATTCGGGAAGCTCCGGATGGTATTTCCGTCCTTGTTCATTCCAGAATATACTATACTGAGTCTCAGTATCCATTACCACTCCGTCAAAATCGAATAAAGCTGCTATGCTTTTTGTTGAATTCATATTACTTTTAGTTTGATTTAACGCCACAAAGGTCCGAATAATCCTCCATATTCCTAACTTTGCAAAGCTTAAAAATAACAAAAACGCGAATGAAAGAAAACAACCCGCACATACTGGGTACAGAAAAGGTCGGAAAGCTGCTTTTAGAGTACTCTATCCCTGCCATCATAGGGATGACACTGACATCACTGTACAATATTATTGATAGTGTATTTATCGGCCATGGTGTCGGCGCCATGGCCATATCGGGTTTGGCTATTTCTTTTCCGCTGATGAATCTGCTGGTGGCATTCTGTACACTGGTCGGGGTGGGTGGCGCTACCATTTCTTCTATCCGCCTGGGGCAGAAGGATACGGACGGTGCCGAGAAAGTGCTGGGAAACGTAACGGTGCTCTGTGTGATAAATTCTATTTTCTACGGAGGCATCACCCTGCTGTTTCTGGACCGGATTCTGTTCTTCTTCGGGGCAAGCCATGACACGTTGCCATACGCCCGCGACTTTATGCAGATTATATTAATAGGAAGTCCTGTCACCTATGTAATGATCGGACTGAATAATATCATGCGTGCCACCGGTTATCCCCGAAAGGCGATGCTGTCCTCCATGCTGACAGTGGGATGCAACATTATTCTGGCTCCTGTCTTTATTTTCTGGCTCGGTTGGGGAATCCGCGGAGCAGCCACGGCAACCATCCTTTCACAGTTTGCCGGCATGATATGGGTGCTGAGCCATTTCATGCAGGAAAAAAGTTATATCCGCTTCAAGAAAGGGATATTCAAATTAAGGAAACGGATCGTAGAGAATATCTTCAGTATAGGTATGTCGCCGTTCCTGATGAATGTCTGCGCTTCGGCCATTGTCATTATATTCAACAAGAGCCTGCTGCTCTACGGGGGCGATCTGGCTATCGGCGCATACGGCATATTAAACCGTCTGCTGATGCTGTTTGTAATGGTTATCATGGGGCTGACTATGGGAATGCAACCGATTGTGGGCTATAATCATGGCGCACACAAATTCGGCCGGGTGAAGCAGACTTTGAAATATTGCATGATTGCAGGGGGGTGCATCACTTCGTTGGGATTTGCTTTCAGCGAACTTTTCCCTAATTTGGTTGTTAATATGTTTACAGACGATAAAGAACTTACAGCATTGGCACGCACCGGGTTACAAATCGGAGTACTGATGTTTCCTTTCGTGGGAATACAAATTGTAATTTCCAGTTTCTTCCAATCTATCGGGAAAGCGAAAATTTCTATCTTCCTCTCCTTGTCCCGCCAACTGTTGTATTTATTACCCTGCCTGCTGTTACTACCTCATTGGTGGGGACTGAACGGTATCTGGCTCAGTATGCCTGTATCCGATCTGTTAGCGTTTATCACAGCCTGCCTGATGCTGGCACATCATATTAAAAAATTAAACAAGATCACAGAAGTATGATATTTAATGCAGAAAACATTCTCTTGATAGGTTCCATCCTATTATTCGTAAGTATTGTAGTGAGTAAGACCGGATACCGGTTCGGAATCCCTACGTTACTTGTTTTTTTATTGGTCGGCATGCTATTCGGAAGCGATGGTCTGGGACTCCAGTTCCATGATGCGGGCGAAGCCCAGTTCATCGGCATGATGGCCCTTAGCATCATTCTGTTCTCAGGGGGTATGGATACCAAATACTCGGATATCAAACCTGTATTGCCACAAGGCATACTGCTTTCCACCTTCGGTGTGTTGCTTACTACTATTTTCACCGGATTCTTTATTTATTGGATTTCCGGATTCTCGAATGTCAGCATTACCATGTCCCTGATGACGGCCATGCTGCTGGCGGCTACCATGTCCTCTACGGACTCTGCTTCCGTGTTCAACATCCTGCGCTCGCAAAGCATGAATCTGAAACATAACCTCCGACCGATGCTGGAACTGGAAAGCGGAAGTAATGACCCTATGGCGTATATGCTTACTATCGTCCTGATACAGTTCATCACGTCGGCAGGCATGGGGGCAGACGATATTCTGATTTCATTCCTGATTCAGTTTGCTGTGGGTGGCACATCAGGATTCCTGCTGGGAAAACTGGCGGTAGCAATCATCAACAAGATTGACTTGAAGAACCAGTCACTCTATCCTATCTTGCTGCTGAGCTTTATTTTCTTCACATTCACCATGACCGACCTGTGTAAAGGAAACGGCTATCTGGCTGTCTATATAGCAGGGATGATGGTGGGTAACGCACGCATTGTAAACCGTAAGGAGATCGCTACTTTTATGAGCGGCATGACCTGGCTCTTCCAAATTATCATGTTCCTGAGCCTGGGATTGCTGGTGAATCCCCATGAAATGTTGTCCATCGCCATACCGGCAACCTTGATCGGCATTTTCATGATTGTCCTCGCCCGCCCGCTCAGTGTCCTGCTCTGCCTCCTTCCCTTTAAAAAGATGAACATCAACTCACGGCTGTTTATTTCCTGGGTGGGATTGCGCGGAGCAGTACCTATCATATTCGCCACTTATCCGGTAGTGGCTGATGTGCCGGGATCTACTCAGATTTTCAATATCGTATTCTTCATTACCATATTGTCTTTAGTGGTTCAAGGAACGACCATTTCATGGATGGCCAAATTACTCCATCTGGATACCCCACTGGAAAAAACAGGAAATGATTTCGGAGTAGAGATACCGGAGGAAATCAATACAGACCTCCGCGATATCGTACTGACGGAAGAAATGCTGGCAAAAGGAAACAGACTAATGGATATGAACCTGCCTAAAGGTATGCTGGTGATGCTGATAAAAAGAGGAAACGAGTTCATGATTCCCAATGGCTCTCTGCAACTGCACGCCGGTGACAAGCTGCTGATTATCTCGGAAAGCAAAACGAAATAAAAAATTTGCCCATGTGCCCACGTGCTGCGCTATGGTCCCGCATGGCAATTGGCACATGGGCAAATTCGCACATTATTCAACTGAGCAACAGCATGATATTCAATGCGGAGACAATCACCGCAATGGTATAAAGCACAAATGAACTCCACCGGGAGTTGGCATATTTGCCCATCACCCGTTTGGAAGAGGTCAGTCCTACTTGCAGGAACACCGTGAAAGGCAGCTGGATACTCAGAATCATCTGAGAAATGATAAGTCCGTAAAAGGGATTCTCAATAAAGAAGATAAGAACCAATGCTATCCCCAAAGAAATCAAAATACCGACCTTAGAGTGGATATCCTTGATATGATAAGACTCACCGAAAATACCCGCAAAGATAGAACCTGCCGCCATACCACTGGTTATGGTGGAGGAAATCCCCGCCATCAGCAATGCCAAAGCAAAGATGATTCCGGCATGGCTGCCCAGCAACGGGTCAAGCAACGACTTCGCCTGCTGCAACTCTTCCACCGGAGTCGGGGTACGGAAGAAAGTAGCGGCTGCCAGTAAGATCATGGCACTATTGATGGCCCATCCTACAATCATGGAGAACAAAGTATCATAGAATTCATATTTCAATACTTTACGAATGGAGCTCTCGTCCTGCTTGTTGTACTCGTGGCTCTGTATCACCTCTGAATGCAAGAAAAGGTTATGCGGCATAACCACTGCCCCAAGTACGCTCATGATAATCAGCATACTGCCCTGGGGTATCTCAGGAACCACCCAGGAACGGACTGCCACAGGCCAGTCAATATCTACCAAAAACAACTCATACAGAAACGAAAGGCCGATTACGGATACAAAAGCAATGATGGCTCTTTCTATCTTTTTATATGAATTGGAAAAAAGCATAATGACGACAAACATCGTAGTAAGGACAGATCCCCAGGCAATGGGAATTTCCAAAAGCATCTGCAAGGCAATGGCTCCTCCCAGTATCTCCGCCAGCGAAGTGGATATGGAGGCCAGCACCGCGCTGCCCAAAATGGGACGGGATATCCACTTGGGACAATACTGCGTGGCTGCTTCACTCAGGCACAATCCCGTCACAATGCCCAGGTGGGCCACATTGTGCTGCAACACAATCAACATAATGGTAGACAAGGTCACCACCCACAACAACGCGTAACCAAATTCGGAACCGGCCGCAAAATTCGAGGCCCAGTTTCCCGGATCAATAAAACCTACAGTAACCAGTAATCCGGGACCAATATATTTAAAGAAATCAAGACCACCCAGATAACGCTTGTGGTCTGTACGTTTTAATTCATCTATAATGCGAGACATGTTTTACTTTTTTTGTTTGCACAAACTTACTAATAAAAAACAAAAATCCATTTGCTTTGTTCAAACTTATAGTTTACTTTCGCTTCAAAATACCGATTTATAATGAAAAGAGAAACAGTTATAATAGCGGCCCTAGGCATCCTTACTTTGGCAGGATGTAATAATAACCACCGTTCACAAGTCCGTAAATTCAAACAGACAGCCGAAAAGACCAACCGGTCCTGCCCCACACGCATGAACGAAACGATTACACTGGACAGCACCTGTTATAATGAGAAAGATAATAGTGTGAGCTATTTCTACAGTGTTACAGGAGAACTGGACAACGCCACTTATATGAACACCCATTATGCCGCCTTTAAACAAGCCCTGCAGGATGCAGTAGACAACTCGGTGGAAATGGAGGAATACCGGAAATTCGGTACTTCCATCCGCTATATCTATTATTCGGGATCAAGTAAAAGGCAACTGGCTGCATTCTCCTTCAATTCCCCCAAATAGATTCCGTTTCAGCCCATCCGGATGCATGATACCACGCTATGGAAGACTTGAAATAATTGTTCCAAAGCAAATATTTGGGAGTGGTGAATGAATTGGGGATATACATACCCATTCCACTGTAGTTATCCCCATCTATTCTGTACAAGGATGAGGTGGGATCATGAGTATAACCTGTATAAACGACCGTCTTCTTTAATTGTTGCGTAAAATCGTCCGGAGCCATTCCTCCACACAATTTTTCAATAAACTGTAACATATCATAGGCATATCCTTTGAAGTTGCTGCTGCCTTTGCCATATTGCTGCAAATCAGCTGTATCCACGTTCTTCAGGCTATCCTGATTGGACAAAATCACACTTCTGACCGCTTCCGCCAGGCCTTCCATCTGATTGCAATCCACTGCCGAAATGGTTCCCCAACCATTATAGTTATAATAATCTATATAATCTTTACAGATTGGCCCCAAATAATCCTTGATCGCATTTTCATACAAATAAGGCATCACACTTGCATAAGGAAATCCGGCTGCCGGTATATCAAGTACAGAAGCGATACAGTATCTGGCAGCATCCTTCAGCTCATAATACACCTCGGCACACCCCATCATACACGCATCAAACAAGACAAAATCAAACTTTTGAGGATTTACCGTACGCAACACTTCCGCCAATTCCGGTATCAACGCTGTGTCACTGGAATACCGCCCGCCATCTTGTCCTATAGAACGGGTGCCGGTAATAGTGGGCAACCATCCCGAACCGTGAGATCCAAAGATTATTCCATAACTTTCCGACGGGTAAGCACTCATCATATCACCTATCACTGTCTGCATGACGGTTTTCTCCGTCGATGTCTGAGGGGGATATTTTTTTCTGATGTTACCAATACCAATCAAATCATAGATAGATGTATTCTTATCAGCCATCATTGCATCTATCGTTCCTTTAGACAGGCTGTTGATACCCCCCTGACCATTGGTTACATATTCTACGATACAAGGCTCCGGCCAACTGATATCCGAAGCCTCACCATCCCAATATACCAATAAAGCAGCCGAATCCTTCATAGCCTGAAGTCCTTGCATCATCGTCTGAATATTATCACGCAAACTGGAATTCAAACTGTTATCCGCCCAAAAGAATGCCAGAACCGTTCTTCCGGCATGTTGCTGAGGAATCACGATTGTTTCCTTCTCACAAGAGAAGAAAAAGCAGGCTGCCAAGAATAGAAATAGAATCTTTTTCATAAGAAAAGGATTACTCTTCCGGTTTCTTGAACTTGAACGCATTGGGGTTCACTTCGCGAATCAGCAAGGTCTTTCCTTTTTGATACTTGGTCTTCATCTTGTTGATGGTCTTCTGCAGTTTCTTTCTGCTGTTCGAGAAATAAACAAAGCAAGTACGGTTCGTCAGCCCTTCCTCGTTTTCCAGATAATTTTTCAGCTGATAACTGTATTGTGAGCGTTCCGGCAACATCTTATTCTTATCCAGACTCACACTGTCCAGCAACTGGATTTCCGTGAAATAAACCAATGAATCTGTAAACGATGCGGATACGCCTACTATATAAACAGATTTACTTCCTTTCAATGAGAATGCCGAGCATACCGTCAGTACCAATAATAAAGAGCACAGAATCTTTATGGATTTCATAATTCTAATTTTATAATTTTATTAGAGGACAAAAGTAGTTATTTACGGACAAATACGAAAAAGTAATAGATTAATTAACTATAATAATTTGCTGATGTGCCCATTACCATGCGGCACATAGTGCAGCCGATAGGCATTATTGGTATATTATGAACAAAAGCACAAGACGGAAGCAACCTTCCATCTTGTGCTTTGTTTTCTTTTCGGAAACCGAATCTTTCTTACCCTAAATAAGACTTAAGCAGCTTGCTACGCGAATTTTGTCTCAATCTTCTAATGGCTTTCTCTTTAATCTGGCGTACGCGCTCACGAGTGAGGCCGAATTTATCGCCGATTTCTTCCAACGTCATTTCCTGCGTATTAATACCGAAAAACATCTGGATAATATCCTTCTCCCTTTCGGTCAGCGTAGAGAGTGCTCTATCAATTTCCCTCGCAAGTGACTCATTAACCAAGGAACGGTCTGCCATAGGCGAGTCGTCGTTCACAAGCACATCCAGCAAGCTGTTGTCTTCTCCTTCCACAAAAGGAGCGTCTACAGAAATGTGGCGTCCTGAAACCTTCAACGTGTCCGAGATTTTGTCTACAGGTATTTCCAGTTCATCGGCCAGTTCTTCCGGAGAAGGACGACGTTCGTTTTCCTGTTCGAATTTAGAGAAGGCTTTGCTGATCTTGTTCAACGAGCCTACCTGATTCAACGGCAAACGGACAATACGTGACTGTTCTGCCAATGCCTGGAGAATAGACTGACGAATCCACCATACGGCGTAACTGATAAACTTGAAGCCTCGGGTTTCATCGAACTTTTCGGCTGCTTTAATCAATCCCAGGTTGCCTTCATTAATCAAGTCAGGAAGACTTAACCCCTGATTTTGATACTGCTTGGCTACAGACACGACGAAACGCAAGTTGGCACGTGTCAGTTTTTCCAATGCTACCCGGTCGCCTTTACGGATACGCTGAGCGAGCTCTACCTCTTCCTCTACAGTAATCAGGTCTTCACGGCCTATTTCCTGTAAATACTTATCCAGAGATGCGCTCTCTCGGTTAGTGATACTTTTGGTAA
>OLRU01002398.1_pt1 | contig 13273 bp, 12 predicted proteins | sample 1672961 | NCBI WGS metagenome assembly OLRU01 (sample SAMEA3136741, study PRJEB25190) | human gut metagenome | biome: human gut; feature: human-associated habitat; material: faeces | place: Austria | collected 2013 | reverse complement strand
TTGTGGTTTATTCCTCGTTTGTGAGGTAAGGGAGATTGCCGATATAGGTGTCCAGCAGGTCGAGTGCCGCTTTTTTCTGGATGGGGGTCAAACCATCCAGCCGCTTGCGGATCTCGTCGTCGGTCACATGGGATGCACTGGGAACCAGATCACACAGCAATGTGTCTGCGGAAATATTCAGAGCATTCAGAAGTTTGACAATGGTGGCAAGACCGGGTTCCTTTAAGCCACGCTCTACCATGCCGATATAGTTGGAGGAAAGCTCGGATTTTTCCGCAAGCTGTTCCAGCGTCAACCCATGCTTTATACGCTGCTCCCGTAGTCGCTGTCCAAAAAGCTCTTTCATAGTGCAACCTCATCCTATCGTGTTCTTTACACTCCATAGGATACCTGTTGACCGCACCAACATACACAATCGAAAGAAATAAACCATTCCGTTAAAGATTGAACCAACGAAAAAAGATTGCCGAGTGCCGACCTCTTGCGGTCAACTCTCGGCAATCTGCGTTTATCGAACCTGCTCGTTCTCCTGTGCTGGCTTTTCCTCCGCAAAAAAGCGTTCTACGTTTTTCTGAGCCCGAACCAGTTCTTGCATCTCGTTCCGTGCCTTGCGGTAGTCCGGGTAAGCAGCTTTCTTCTTGGTCAGCAGTTCTGAGAACTCCGCATCCAACTCCTTGACCTTCGGCAGCTTTTTCATCCCGGCTTCGTCAAAGGCAGCTTTCGCCGCCTTGTGCAGAGTAATCTCCTCCCGATGGGCTTCCAAAAACTTTTTACTGTACCCCGACTTGCGGTAGGCATCATAGACCGGGCGGGTCTTGGCATAGTTGATGATGTGGGTTTTCAGCACGGCAATCTCTGTCAGCCTTGCTTCTGCTGCCTTGATGGAATCGCCCATGGCATGATAGCGTTCTGTCGCCGCCGCTGCTCGATCCTGCAGTTCGTCGGCACTGCTGATCTTCTGCTCCTGCAAAAATAGCAGTGTCTTGGACATCTCCTTCAGATTGAACTTCGTTGCCCACTTTTTGTAGCCAACACTTTTGCCCTCTGCCATTTTCTCCTGAATGTCCACCAGCAACTGGAAGGGCTGTTCTTTGGGCAGCGTTCTCTGGTACGGCTGATGTTTCGCTTTACCCTCCAGCACTGCCTTGATTTCTTCCTCACTGTACCCGGTGCCCAGAGTTTGGAATCGAATAAAGCGTTTCTGCCCCTTGCCCTTTACCGCCGTGTGCTTGCCACGCTTCACCTCGTAGCCCTGCTGTATCAGCTTTTGAAGAAAAACTTCAAAGTCCTTCGGCTGCTCTGCAAGGATGGTGTCGATGATTCCGCACAGGCGGTCACGGGGATCACCCCCGCGTGTGCGGGGAAAAGTTGAGACATAACATCTGATAGAGAACAACGTAAGGATCACCCCCGCGCGTGCGGGGAAAAGAACCTCAGATGCCGCAGGAATAGCTTTCTGGTGGGATCACCCCCGCGTATGCGGGGAAAAGTTCCATCCAGCATCTGACCGCAAGCTTGGGCGAGTTCGAGGTACAAAAAGGTCATCCGGTCCCGCACCTGCGGCAGCGCCTGCAGGTCTGGCCGGATCATGCCCGGCATCTCCGCCATGGTCTTATCCTCCACGCATCACGGTCAGCAGGCCAAGGCCGTAGGCTTTGCCCCGGCCCATGCCCTGACACAGCAGGTTCCGGAACGCCTCGGGGTCCGTCACCTGCAAAACGCCCTCATACGTCACCGCCAGCAGCGACACCGGGCGGGTGCCGCGCTTGGCAAAGTGGTGCCACTGCACCCGGGTCACGGTAAAGGAATCCTCCGTCAGGGTAAAGCCGTGCTTTGCGGCGCGATCCAACAGCCACTGCTTCTGGTACTGTGTCGTGCAGTGTGCAGCCACGGTTCCCCGCGCTGCAGGTTTTTGGGCGTCTTTGCAGCTTTTGGTGGGGTTGGCCACCAACCGAAACTGCCAGCGGCTGCCCGGTGTGATCCGTGCCAGCAGCGGGTCATAATTCCGGGACTCTGGTGCCGCTCCGGTGCCAAACTGCTCCACAACGCCGGAGAGGTCCGGCATCTCCTCGCTGAGGAGGAGCAGATACAGCTTTTCGCCCAGCCGGTCCAGCCGCCACAACCGACGGCGGCGCTCCCCGGAAAAGGCACTTTCCACCGCGCCATGGAATTTCTGTGGTGCCGCCAGCGCCGTCATGGTGCTGCGGCGGGGGGGGGCAAGCTCTACACGGGATAAATACATCTGCACTTCACCTCACAATTCACAGAATGGGTCATGGGCGGTCGGCTCCGGGGCCCCTGCGGGCTGCCGGAGGGAGATCTCCCGGGCCGAGCGGTAACCGTACTGCCGGTGCCGCGGGTCGTAGGAGAGAGGCACATCCCGCTGCGGGACAGCCCCCGGCTCCTGCGGTGCGGCATCCGCCACGATGCGGGTCGGCTTGGGCCCGCCGGGGCAGAGCGTGGGCTCTGCCTGCAAGGCCTCCACAAGGCCCTGCTCCCGCAGGCCCAGGCAGAGCGGCAGGGTGGGCGGGCAGGCACGGCGGCCCAGGTACAGCGGGAACACCGGGTGGGTCAGCGCCTCTGCCAGTTCCTGCAGCAAAGCGGTGTCTTCACTTTCCAGGCCCACCAGAAAAACAGCATCTTCGAGGTAATGGCGGCAGGTGACATAGGAGCGGTCTTTCTCCTCGTTGCGGGCCATGTGGAAATCCACCAACAGTTGGCCCTCCCGCTCCACCCGGACGCCAAAGCGCAGCTGCGCCAGCCGGGTCAATGGCTCGGTCTCATCCCGCCGCAGCCCCAGCGCCGCGGCCAGCAAACCGATGACGCCGCTCTTGGTAGGCTCCCGAGCCGTTTTCCGGGTCTCGAATTTGGAATCCGCGCCCCACGCCTGCAAAGGCGCTGCCAACCGAAGCAACAGTGTTGCCATCATTCCACCTCGTTTCCGGTCAGGTTCTCCTTAACAGCTTCTTCCAGTGCATCCAGCATGGTGTTCAGCGGCTGGGCCGGGGCCAGTGCTTCCAGCCCGGTGCCCACGGTAAAGCTCTTTGCAGGGGCCTCCGCAAAGCTCTGATACAGCTGCTGTGCATAGGCCTGCAACGCGCTCTTGGAGGGCTCTGCGTAGCCCTCCGCGCTCTTCCGCACCGCCCGCTCAAAGGCACCACAGAGGTTCACGGGCTGGTCCTCCCGGATGGTCACATAGACGGCATCCGGCAGAGTGCGGTTGGCAAAGGTGTTCTGACTACCCGTAGGCATGGAACGGATGAACGCTTCGCCAAAGCTCCGCACCACTTCGGCTGCTTTTTCCGCGCCCAGATGGCGTTCAAGCTCCATCACATTGACGGTTGCATAGCGGTATAGAGTCGCTGAGTTATATTCTTTGGTGTCCAAATGGCTTGCACCCGCGTTGTCGCTATCCGGACAGTCGTCCACGGCGGTAAAGTAGTCGTATTCGTTCTGCACCGCATGGGTAGAGATGCTGTGGGCCACCTGTGCGGCGGCATCGTAATTCAGCGAAGCTGCCTCAGCCACCATTCTGCCAAACAACACCATATCTACCGAAGGAGCTGCACCCAAAGCATCTTTATACTTTTTGGCCTCTGTACAACCCTCAATTCCCAGTTCCGCCAAAGCACGTACTTGCGCCTTACTCAGAAAAATCAGCGTTTTGAGCTTTTTCTCATCTTTCTTCTCGTTAACTTTGAGCCCTGTGTTTTTTACTACTTCCTTTGCCAACTTGGCGGCATCCATGTCCGGGGCAAGGGCGGCGATCTCTTTTTCCACCAGCTCCGTCACCTTTTTGGTGCGCTTGCCCACATCCTCTTCGTCCAGCAGGCTTTCCTCTACAAAGGCCTGCCGCATGGCGTGCTTCCACGCCTGAGAGGAGACCCGGGCGCGGGTCACGCCGCCGTAAATGGCCGTTTTGGGGCTGCCCGTATCGTCCCGGTTGATGCAGCTGGGCGGCACAGTCTGCAGCACATGGAAGTCAACATACAAACGCTTTTTCATAAGTCAGTTCTCCTTTTCCTGCGTCTCGGACGATTCGTTCTTCTCGTAGCGGTAGAGGTCCTGCCCCCACCGCAGGCGGATGTTGGCGGGCAGCTGTGCCAGCTGCGGGGCATCGCATTGCAGCCCGTACAGGTCAACAGCCAACCGCGGGTAATCCAGCGGGATGCTGTCCGGCTTTGCGGCCCGCAGCAGCTGAATCATCCCCCGCAGATGATGGCTGATCTCGGTAATTTCTTCGGCGGTAGCCAGCGCGTTGAACCGCCGCAGAATGCTGCTCTCGGTCCAGTCCTGCCCACTGGCCACGGTCTGCTCCGCCAGCCTGCGCACGGCCCGGCCCAGCGTACAGCCGAGCTGGCTCACGCACACAGTATCGTTGCTCTGCTGGTGCAGGGCATACAGGGTCAGTGCCAGATAGACCGCCCACTCTTCATGGGAGGGGCCATTTGTGCCGTAAAAGCTCGCAGGCATCCCCTGCAAAAGGCCGCCCCACAGCTCCGGCAGCTCCCCGGGTGCATGTCCGATGCCCCGGCGCAGCTTTGCCAGCTCTGCACGCCGCTGATTCTCCGGCAGACCCCAGAGCCATTGAATCTTGCCGTCCACATAGCCCCTGATGGCCTGTGTGCGGCTCTCGTTTTTCTCACTCATGCCGTTCCTCCCTCATCGTTTGTTTTCGGGTAAAGTTTGTTCAGCCCCGCCCGGAAGCGGTTATAAGCTTTGGGAGCCGTGTACAGCTCCATCCGTTCGGTCTTTTTCCCGGCGTCCAGCTTGACCCGGTGCCCTACCAGCGCGGCGCTGCCAGCCTCCAGCACCATCTGCTGGCCCAGCTGCTCTGCAATGCCGCGGGCGATCCCCTGCCAGCGGGCTGTGGTTTCGGTCATGTCGTCTTCTTCCGGGTCAATGCTCCGCAGCCACTGCCGGAACGGCTGGTCTACTGCAAAATAGAACTGGGAACGGGCCGGGGCGCTGGCATTTCCGTTTTTATCGCCTGCGGCAGTGGCAATATCCTGCGCCAAGTGCCCCACCAGAGAGGCTGTCTGCTCGCAACGGCCGATTTCCTCGGTGATGCGGTTCTGCCAACCATAGCCCAGCTCGTCCAGCAGAACAGCCTGAAATGCCAGACTATCACTGAACGAATCATTCACGAAAAAGTCTTTGTCCCCGTATTGCACCGCTGAGATACGGAAATTGATTCTTCGTTTTGGGCTCAAAAACCGCAGCTGCTGTACTTTTTCTACCCAGCGCACCACGCCCGGCTGATGAACATTGCCCTCGCCCTTGCAGAACACGGACGGAAACTCCCGCCAGAACTGCTTTGCCGCATCATGGCGGCAGGGCACAAACACCGGCGGCTCATTCTTTTTGGTCGTAGCATTACGCCAGATGGTCATTTGCTCCACAAAAGCACTTTCGCGCGGGAAGAAATCGCCGCCCAGCAGAGAAAAACCATCCACTTTTCCATTTTCCCGGTGGAGGAGCAGCCGACGGGATTGAAGTGTGAGCAGCTGTGCCGGATTGTCCGGCTGTAAAATCTCTGTTCGCTCTGCGCTCTTGGGCGCATCCAACTCCCAGCAGGGCTTATTTTCACCCCAGCATTCAGTGCCGTCTTTCAGCAGAGTCAAATTCAGCATCAGCGTCTCGAACAGATTTTCGCCGCTGGCCTGGATATAGCCGATTTTGCCCAGCCAGCCTGCACCTACCGAGGGCAGTCCTTTGCCCTTTGGCTTTGCCGAGGTGTCATCATAGCCGTTGACACTCAGCAGCCACCGCACCGCTTGCGCATAGGTCATCTCTGTTTTGCCCGCCCCGGCATAGAGTGGGAACAGCCGAATCTTATTGCTGCTCTCCGACATCTCGCCGTTCAGCTTTGCCGCGCCGTACTCCGTGCCGATAGCCGCCTCCGGCACCTGCCAGAATGGCCGCTCCGGGTGGAAGAGCCAGAAGCGGTCTTTCCACTGCTCCAGATAGTCCCGGATGGGCTGCTCCGGGAAATGTTTCAGCTCCCACAGCGCTCCCCAGCGCTCCAGAGCGGTTTCTTCGTCTTCCAGCGGCTCCGGCTCCCCCACTTCGTTCACGCGGGAAAAGACCGTAAACAGCACCGCCAGCAGCAGCCGCAGCATGGCCGCGTCCTGGGTAGGCATCTCCCCTGCCAGGTCCATGTACTCTTGCGCATGGACCAGTGCATCCGTCAGAGAAACTTCCTGCACGGTATTGTCCGGCAGACGGACACGGACCCAGGGTTCCGTCAACAGGTTGAACTCAATTTCCTGCATCAGCTTCCTCCTTTTCATAAATCAGACCATTCTCACGGTCATAATGGAGCGTCATCCCCGCCAGATGGGCCGTCAGCGTTTCATCCAGCAGTAGCACCAGCTCCCCGCGCAGCATCGGGGAGAGCTGCCATTGGGCCAGCAGGCGGCGGTTGTCCGCTTCCAGCTCGTCAATGACGCGTTTCACGTTCCATTCCTTGCCAAACACTGCCGGGAGCCGCAGTTTCTGCCGCGCGATCTTCAGCGCCTCCTCCGGCTGCGGCGGGCAGTCGGACGCTACCGTCCGGCCTCCCTCCTGCCACGGCAGGAAATGGATGCTGCCATCCCGCCCCTGCACCATGACCAGCACCTCAACAGACGGGTCGCCGTCACGGACAGCCGCCCGGGCCGCCGGGTCAGAACAGGCACCCTCGTCTGCCATCCAGCCGTCCAGCGTATTGAGGAGCCGGGGGTTGAGCCGGGGGGATTTTTTGTACACCTTCGGGTGACGCACCAGATAAGCCTCTGCCCGGTCCTTTCGCTTTCCCTGTTCCAGTTCATAGTTATGGCACAGCTTCTCACTGGCGGCATCTTCGGGCAGTTTGTCCTCCGCCGCCCAGCCATACACCTGCTGTACCAACGGGGAGATCTCTTCCGGCAGGCGGATGGTCTGAGGCAGCAGTTCCCGTGTCCGCCAGAGCAGCCACTTGCCGTAGACTGCCGCGCTGCCCTCATCAAAGGCATCCTCTCCGGTATCCAGCACCGCGCAGACGGCTGCCTGCATCGGCTGTGGGCGGCAGCGCCAGGTGTGGCGGTGCAGACGGCCAATGCGCTGTAGCAGCAGGTCCATCGGGCAAAGTTCCGTCACCATAACGTCAAAATCAATGTCCAACGACTGTTCGAGCACCTGCGTGCCCACCACAATGAGTCCATCCCGCTGGGCCGGAGTCGAGTGCTTGCCGATCCGCTCCATGAGCTCCTGCTCCCGCGCGGCGCGGTCCGGCATCAGGAATTGTGCGTGGAACACCTGCACTTCTTTTTCCGGCAGAGCTTCCCGCAGCATCCGGGCCACGGCCTGCGCCTTTTTAACGGTGTTGACGATGACACCCCCGCAGCCGCCCGCCTGCATTTTTTCGCGCAGGAAACCGGGCAGGCCATCTTCCGTCAGCGGAACCGTCTGTACCGTCCGACTGGGCGTATCCAGCGGAATGGTCGTCTGGCGGATTTCCTCCCCATCCGTCCAGGTCAGGAGCGGATAGCCGCAGCTGGTCTTCCACGGTGCGTCTGGTGCGGGGGTCCGCTTCTGCTGGTAGGCTTCCACCAGCTCTGCCCGCCGCCGGGCCGGCAGCGTGGCTGAAAGTAAGATCACTGGCACCCGATACCAGCCCAGCCATTCCAGCGCCCGGTCAAGGTAGCGGTTCATGTAGGCATCATAGGCATGGCACTCGTCGATGATCACCACCTTGCCCGCAAGGCCGAGGTGGCGCAGCATCACATGCTTTTGTTTGAGCGCCGCCATGAGCAGCTGGTCCACCGTGCCAATGACAAAGCAGGCCAGCAGCGCCTGCTTGCTGCCCCGGAACCACTGGTGCACCTGCACCCGGTGCTCGTTTGTCTCGGAATCGTCCCAGTCGTCTTCTATCGGAACGGTCTGTTCCTGTAAGCGGATATACTCTTCGTTCAGCTCTGCCATGCCGTGGGCCAGCCGGATGCACTTTAGCAGCCTGTCCGGCTGGTTGTCCGCCCACTGCACCAGCCGCCCCAAGATCCCGTTTGCCGTTGCCTGCGTAGGCAAGCCAAAGAAGATTCCACCCGCGCCAAACCGCGCCGCCAGAATTTCCGCGGCTGCCAGCGCAGCCTCCGTCTTGCCTACACCCATCTGGGCCTCTAAAATCAAAATTCCCGGGGCGCTCACACTGTTGGCTGCTTCCACGGCAGCAGCCTGTACCGCGTTGGGTGGGAATCCAAAACGCGCCTTGAACTCCTCTTCGTCCACAATAGAAGTCTGCGCCTCCCAGGGTGCCGTCAGGTCTTTCTCATCCCATTTATTCCAGGCCAGTTCCGCACGCTCCGGATAAGCCACTTCATTTCCCAGTTCTTCTACCGGGATCAACGGAAAATACTCGGTATTGCTGGCGATCCAGTCCGCCATGATAAGCAGTCCTGTCAGCAGAATTTCTGTAGGCGGAGTCAAGTCCGGCAGCTCTGCCGGGTCGTCGTAGCCGCAATCTTTCAGCGCTGTCTCAAACAACTCATCCCAGCAGCTTTCCCAAAATGCCTTTTCTCCTTTGGGGTAGTAGTTGCATGTCCAGCTCACCAGTTGAGCTTCCACTTCTTCCTGCTCCTGCGGCTTGCCGTGGTGGGCCCCCGCAATGGAGGCGATTCCTGGCGGACACTTCAGCTCTATCAGAATCGCTTCGCTCGCCCGGGCGTGAGGTGTTTTCTTCCGATCCTGCTCCGGGCAGGTCAAGGTGGTAAAGCGCTCAATTCGCTGCTTTGCCTCTGGCAGCAGCGGCATCAGGACACTCTGAAAGGCAACAACGCTCTTCCCAAGATCATGTGTCCAGCCCAAAAAGCGTGCCAGCGCGATCAGGGCTTCTTCGTCCAGGTCGGTGGCTTTCTTCACGCTTTCCGGCAGCCACTTCCGCACCAGCAATTCCATGATCTCTGCCGTATCCCGCAGATGCATCCAGAGCGGCAGCCAGAGGCTCGTATTATTCGGATCGGTTTTGCCCGCCAGAAGCCTTGCGTAGGTCAGTTTCATGCCGCGCCTCCTGTTCGTCCGGTGTGTGCTACTTTCCGAGATAGATATAGCTTTTCTATCGTCCAATAAATTGGACTTTAAGTGGCATTTTTAAAGAAAGAGGGAGTCGAAGCTCCCTCTACCCCCGCGTATGCGGGGAACATGAGCTCACGAAGTTGATTTCTCTATCGAACTTGGAGCACCTCCGCCAAGCGAAGAATGGACAAAGGGACAGCTCTATAAGTCTATTGCTGATTATTGCCAGGAGTTTTATTTTCTATTGAACTGTTCACTTTATCCGGCATCAAGATACCATACTAATTTTATGTTGTCAATATTTTCCTACATGTTTGTAGAAACGCATAAAACTTCCGGCCGTTTTTTGTACAGAAAAACCGTCCCAGCTTCCTGTTACGGAAACCGGGGCGGTTCATTATGCTTTATTCGTGCTTTCTCAAGCTCTCACGCGATTACTTGCGGGGGTTCTTGATCGCAGCCTGGGCGGGTGCCAAAATTTCAGGGCGTTCGCAACAGTGATCTGCCGTTTCTTTAACACGCTGTATCACCAAAGAACGGCTTCACTGTACTAAGAGAAACTCCGTTACGCTTTGCTTTTTCCCGTTCATAAGTCACACGGGTAACTTCCTCAATAAAAGCTCGGACTTCCGGCGTTGCTGTTGACCATGTGACATTAAAGCGTCTGCAAATTTGATAAAATGTGCGATAAAATGTCTCTCGCTCTGCATCACGCTGAAAATATTCTTTTGCACTCATCAAACACACCTCATTTCAAGTAAGTTACAAAGATGTTCATTGCTGCCTCACCAGAAAGTTCATAACGCGGTGCTCCGCCAAAACTCGGCAATGGATAAGCTCCATAGTCCCGGACATAATGCTCTGCCAACTCCGGAACCTTTGCCTCGAACGTGACCGTCCCGCCGCATTCATGGTCAATCGACAGCTTGATTCCGTACGCAATCAACACTCGGCCAATGCCCTGATACTTTTTAGAATGCCCGACAATTGTCGGATTGCTTTCCGGCTGGCTCTCAATGTAGGTAATATGAACCATCACGTCATTTTCCAATATTTCGTATGCAGCCAGCGCAACCAATTCGCCATTACTCGTCTTTAAGGCATACTTTTCAAAGGCATCATCCTGAATATAATCTGACAACCAGCTTGTTTGCCAGACGGGTTCTTTTTCAGTCTGTACCGCATCAGACTTTTTCATGCGCACGATTTTCACACTGATATTCTGACTGCCGTCTGTTTTTATAATAAATGGTACAAACTTTGCCATACAGACCTCTTTTCCTGAATAAAGCATTTTACAGTTTTATTATACTCAGTCGCTCTTAAATTTTCAACCAGTCACCGCCTCTCGCTTCTTTTCAAATCTTTTTGTGTAAAGATGTCACCTATTGCCTTGGAACCGGAGTAACTGGCGTACTGGGCGACGGTTATTTTCAAACTCCGGTCAGCAGCATGAATTACTTTGTCAAAAATGATTCAACAACAATCCATGGGCGGCGTTTGCAAGGAGCAGTCATACACAAAACGCCCCCGGCTTCCTGTCATGGAAACCGGGGGCGCTGCGGTTTTATGGGAAACGCCTCAGGCGCTGCAAAGCCTCAGTGCAGCAGAGAGCTGACCCATGCCCGGGCGGCCGTCTTGGCCTGGAGCTTATTGTACATCTTCAGGGTGGTGTTGTACACCTTCTGGCTCATGGCATTGCTGGCGTTGGTGGCGGCAGCCTGCTTGGCCTCAAGCGTGTCGGCGGCGGCAACGGCGGCCTTCATATCGGCGTAGTCGGCCATGATCTCCTGCTGGAGTGCGGCATAGCTGGCCTTGGCTGCTGCCCGATCCTTTGCGGTGACCTGATTGCCATTGCTGCCGTAGGTCAGCAGGTTGGAGAGGGCGTCACGCACGCCGTAGAAGGAGTCGGTCCAGTCGTCCGGGTAGGTATAGTAGCGGCCCTTGGCATCCTGATACCAGACGCCCTCGGTGGGCTGCTCGTCGGAACGGGTGACCTTATGGACCGAGACCTTGTAGACATCTGCGGTGTCGGTGGTCAGCATCGGATAGTAAGGGACGAAGGCGTTGTACACGTCGTCGTCAAAAGCGGTCCACTCGGTAATGGCGGTGTTCAGATCGCCGGTGGCGCTCACCTGGAACAGATGAGTCTCCACATTGCCCGTCTTGCCGATGGGCTCGGTCTGAAAGAAGTGGATGGAATCCTCCACCGAGAACTTCTTGGTCAGCTGGATGTTGGAGTAGACCGGGACGATGGCACCGTTCTCGCCGACGTTGCTGATAGCAAAGTCGGTCTCGCTGTAGTTGTCCTTCGTAAAGGTGTCGGTGCCGTACAGGTAGTTCAGGCCGGCTGCCATGCGGTCCGATGCGATGTCGCCGTTGTAGGAGGCATCCAGATCGATGACATTGGCAGCGGCGTCGCCCACAAAGGTACCGGCTTTCTGGGCCACGGAGATCAGGTTGGCGGAGGCCACCACGTTGTCGGTGTCATCCAGATCGATCTTGCCCATAGCGGCGATGTTGGGCTGCATGAAGACCACGCTGGAGGAGAGCTTCAGGGCAAGGTAGGTGTGGCCCGTCAGGTTCTCCACGAACCAGGTCTCGTTCTGATCGGCAATGAACACGCCGGAGCCGCCGGCTGCACCGGCGTTGTCGTAGATGGAGGCCAGCAGGGCAACACCCTCGCGGGCCGTGGAAGCTTCGCTCAGCAGCACCGTGGTGATCTCGGCTTCCTCAATGCCGTTGTCCACATAGGGGTCTACGCTCAGCACGGCGTCGGTGCCGTAGAGAGACTCGGTGGCAGAGACCATGACGCCCTTCTCGTTGGTGCCAGCCTCCTCATAGGGGGTGTGCTCGTGGGTGCTGTCGCAGTCCGGGCAGACGCCCAGACCGTTGTCGTCCCGGCGGGCGGTGTAGCGGTAGCTGTCGTGGGTGAAGGTGTAGGTAAAGCCGTAGCAGCCCTCGTACACCTCGCCCGTGGTGTGCTTCCCGGCGGGGCTGATGTTGAACAGCTTGTTGTAATCGTTGGTGCCCAGATCCTCGATCCGGCCAAACATGGTGGTGCCATCCTCGGTGAGGTCGCTGCCGACATAGAGTGCCGTGCAGGCGAAAGCGGAAGGAACCACGGCAAGCGTCATCGCACAGGCGATGAAAGCCGCAGCAATTTTCTTCTTCAAAGACATAATAGTATCGATTCCTCTCTTATTGATTGTCGGCATTTCGTCGGCAGGTGTTATAATACACCCATTTTAATGAAAATGCAAGTATTTTCCCGAAATTTTAGCATATATTCATTTTTATATGGTATATATTCATACCGCATTTTTCATCTGCCCCTCCGTGAGCACAAAAAACCGCCCCGGCTTCCTCTTTCGGAAATCGGGGCGGTTCATTATGCTTTATTCGTGCTTTCTCAAGCTCTCACGCGATTACTTGCGGGGGTTCTTGATCGCAGCCTGAGCAGCAGCCAGACGTGCGATAGGCACACGGAACGGAGAGCAGCTGACGTAGTCCAAGCCAACATTGTGGCAGAACTCGACGCTGGAGGGATCGCCGCCGTGCTCGCCGCAGATGCCCAGGCCCAGGTCGGGACGGGTCTCACGGCCATCGTGAGCAGCCATCTTGATCAGCTTGCCGACACCGATCTGATCCAGGTGCTGGAACGGATCGCTCTCGTAGATCTTCTTCTCATAGTATGCACCCAGGAACTTGGCAGCGTCGTCACGGCTGAAGCCAAAGGTCATCTGAGTCAGGTCGTTGGTGCCGAAGCTGAAGAACTCAGCTTCCTTCGCAATATCACCAGCGGTCAGAGCGGCACGCGGGATCTCAATCATGGTACCAACCTGGTACTTCATGTCAACGCCAGCCTCAGCGATCAGCTTGTCGGCAGTTGCCACGACGATCTCCTTGACGTACTTGAGCTCCTTGACCTCGCCCACCAGAGGGATCATGATGTGCGGGGTGATCATCTTGCCGGTCTCAGCGGAGACTTTCAGAGCAGCCTTGATGACAGCGTTGGTCTGCATCTCAGCGATCTCGGGGTAGGTGACAGCCAGACGGCAGCCACGGTGGCCCATCATGGGGTTGAACTCATGCAGGCTGACAACCACGTTGTTCAGCTCTTCGGTGGTCATGCCCATGTCCTTTGCCAGAGCCTCGATATCCTCAGCCTTGGTGGGCAGGAACTCATGCAGAGGCGGATCCAGGTAACGAATGGTCATCGGGCGCTCGCCCATGATGCGGT
>OLRU01002388.1_pt1 | contig 13313 bp, 15 predicted proteins | sample 1672961 | NCBI WGS metagenome assembly OLRU01 (sample SAMEA3136741, study PRJEB25190) | human gut metagenome | biome: human gut; feature: human-associated habitat; material: faeces | place: Austria | collected 2013 | reverse complement strand
CGCGTTTGGGTGGCTTGCCCCCTGGGATTGGGCCGGGTGCTTGGGCCTGTGATTGGCGTGGATGCGTTGCGGATACGCCGGACATTGATGTCCGCTTTCCCCCTTAAAAACAATCGCCCCCTCTCAGAGGGAGCTGCCGGCTACAGCCGGCTGGGGGAGGGCGGTGTACGCACCGCTCACGCCTGCCCGGTTTACCCCACGGCAAAAGCGCGCCCCGGTCATTGTGACCGGGGCGTACTTTTTATTATATTGCGGGCAGGAGGGCGTCCATGTGGTCGCCGCCGGAGGCGATGCGCAGGAGCAGCACTTCTTCGTCCGCGGCCGGGGCAAGTTCGGGCAGGGGCAGGAAGCCGCCGCCGGAGTACATCATATAGTAATACGGGTCGTCGCTGCTGCCGTAATAGGGCTCATCGGTGTATTCGGATACCGGCACGGAGTTCAAGCCGGTCAAGATGGAGGTCCTGCCGCCGAGGGGGACGTTATAGTCGGAGACTGTGTCCTCGTCAAGGGCGGATATTGCGCCGGCGAGGGTGCCGGCGTCTATAAAGTCCCACGGGCCGTCCGGCTCTACGTCACGGGAGGTGATTTTTCCGTCGTCAGAGACGCTGACGGAGCGCGTACGGACTTCCTCGCCGAAGGGGAAACGGCCGATAAAGTTCATCCCCCTGAACTCGCCTTCTTCAAAAGCAATGGTCAGGTTGCTTACGCCCACGCCGTCCGCCATGGAGGCGTCCAGGTATTCGCTCCCGGCCGCCTGCATGAGCAGGCCGGCAGCCTTGTCAAATTCTCTGTCCTGGAAGGGCTTGAAATCGGCGATCTCACGCGGGTCAGGGCCGCCGGTGGAGAGCGCGTACAGCCCCGCAAAGCCGACTATAAGCGCGGCGAGGCAGCAGAGAGGCAGGGCCACAGGGCTGTTTTCAAACTTTTTGCTCTTGGTTAGCATGTGGACCGCAAACACTACGACTACCAGTATTACGAAGACGAGGGCTATCCTCGTCATAGCTGTCAGATTAATAATGTCGGGCTGCATATCTTTCCTCCTGATGACTGTGTCGGCATATTGTATCACCGTTTGCGTATGAGCGCAAGGGCTGCCGGACATGTTTCCCCTTAAAGATAAGCAGCGACAGCCGGACTTGGCCGGTTCTGCCAAACAGCATGGGAACAGCCGCCAGCAAAAGTTGATTTGCCCTGTGCTCAAGCCTGCTCTCACCTGTCAGCTGATTTGTATACGTTGCTTGTGTTTTCGTGACGTTGGTTACCTGTAATGCCTTGCCCATTGCGGATCACAGACTGTTTATTCTCGAGTTTTGATTTGCGTCTTTGCTGTTTTTAAACTATAATATAGGCATCAACATTTTTATTTCAGACCTAAGTTTAAGCCTATATGGTGATGCTGATTATGAAACATGCTATCCCGATATTAATGGCTATCATACTGCTCCTGCTGACTGCCTGCGGTGCGCCCGCCGCGCAGCCGTCGGCTGCGGAAGCATCTTCCACGCCGCCGGCGACGCCTTCGCCGGAACCTCTGCCGGAAATATCGCCGCAGCTGCCGCCCTCGGGTTATCCTCGGCCGGAGTTCGTGGCGGGACCGGCCGAGGGTGGATACACTTTCCGCAGCGAGGAGCTGGGCTTTTCTTTCACCGTCCCTGCGGAGGTGTCCCATAAAGTCGCCGTGAGCGCGGGCGTGGAATACTGGGACCCGGACGGGCCAAGCTTTACCGTGTATTACGTCCCGGAGAACGGCAGATACCCATTGGTGTTTTATTATATTGTCGCAGAATCGCCGCGCAGTAACTATTTCTCACCTGACACATGGTATCACTCAAATTCAACCCACACTATTATTGCAATGAGCGAGAATAGCATATATTTCTCTTCGGGGCAGATAGGCGGCTCAGAAACCAGCGTAGTTGATCCGCTTTTCGAGGATTATTGCCAAACCGGCCAAATACTGTATCCTTCTATTCGCAGTTCCTTTACCATGGATACTCCCTCTTCTGTACCGGAGCTGAACACTGCCGCTCTGCCGGAAAAAGCTGACAAACTTGCAGCCAAAGGCGATGTGACTATAACGCGCGCCGAAGCGGCTCAGCTGGCCTTTGACCTGCTCACCGCTGAGAACAAGGACAAAGAATACCCTCTTAATTATACCGATGTCGATGCAAACAGCGAATACGCGCACGCTATAGCATATCTGGACAGCTACGGCCTCCTGACGCGCTATTCGAGAGACGGCGAGAATCTCGACGGCGAGCTGTTCCGGCCCGAAGAGCCCATAACACGCGCTGAATTGACTATGTTTCTGCACAGGCTGTCATTTCAGACTTCACCTATGTGGTATGGCGACATACTTGAGACACTTTCGACCGAATACTGGGGATTTTTCTACATGAACTACGCATGGAAATGCGGCTGGCTGGAGGTTGATGACAGCGGCGACATCCGTCCTGACGAGCCTATAACCGCCGCCGAAGCCGCGCAGGCGCTGTACGTCGTGGCCGAGATCGGCTACCCTACGCCGGGGGTGGACTTCTGACATTGGCATTCACCACATTTTTATTTGCATGATAGAGTCCTCTTTACAGATTTAAATATGGCTGGAAAGGTCATGCCTTTTGCTGCGGCAATCGCTCTTTGCTCTCAAATCTGTCAGTCAAATCCTGTATGGGGCAGCTTCTGATTCATTCTCACATTCCGTGTGTTGGGCTGTTATTCCAACAGCGGCTGCGCTGTGTGTGATTGGATTGAGTTCGAAATGGTTCTTTGCTGCCGGCAGCGGAAAAGACGGGCCGCGGGCAAAGCTGACCATGCGCTGACTGTACCGTGCTGCTGCCGAAATGGCAAGGCTCCCGCTGTCGGAAGGACAGAGGGAGCCTTGTATTGTCCGGCGATGGTTTCCCTGCTTACACTGAAGAGGGAACGGACATGCGCCGGGCCGCTTTATATTTACTGCTTATCGTCGTTATTTCTGCTGCTTGTGCCGTTGTTGCGGAAGAACTCTTCGAAGTAGTCGCGGCGTGCCTTGTCGCTCACGGGAGGAGGAGCGGACGGCCTGTGCTGCTCCGGCGGCTGGGCCGGGCGCTGGCTCCGCTGCCGTGGGGGCTGGGCCGGGGTGATGGGGGTGGAGCCGGACTGACGGCTGGGCGGGGCCGGACGCCGCGGTACAGGCGTTTCGCCGCTGCGGCGCGGCGGAGGCGTGCTGCGGCTGACTCCGCTCAGCACCGTGGTCTTCTCCATCTCGCCGGTGGTGCGCTTCACGCCGGCGTGTGTGCCTGTGTTGCGCATGACTGTGGTGGGCTCTTCGGCGGGAGGCGGCTCCGGGCTGAAATAATCCTCGTGCTCGGCGTCACGCTCGGCTTCGCGCTGCCTGGCCGCTTCCAGGGAGTGCAGGTGGCGCTTGTGCAGCTTGCGGTAGCGCACCACGCTCAGTACGTAGAGCACGACGGCGACGATGAGCACGGCGAGGATGATAAGCACCCATATGTTGCTGAAGAAATCGGCAATCTCGGACTTCATGTACTCGCTGCGGGCCAGCTCCACCGTGGTGCTGGTGACCAGGCTGCTGGTGCCGAGCACCACGCCGTCCAGGCTTACGGTGACCTCTCCGAGCACGGTGCCGGCGGCTATGGGTGCGGTGAGCGTCTCCCCGTCGCGCTCGCTGTATATGACCACGTCGCGGGTGAAGTCGCTCACGTTAAAGCCAGTATTGGGCATAAGCGCGCTTATGGAGGACTGGGGACGGAGCGTGGCCTGTCCGCCGTCCTCGGCCAGATTGACCTGGACGCGCGTTACTATCTCCGTGGTGCTCAGCACTTCCTGGGTGCTGAAGTTGTTGAACACCCAGTTGTAGAGCTGGCGGGAATCGGAGAAGCTGGTGTAAGCGGTGCTGCCGTCGCTGTTCTGCTGGGAGACGCCGCCCAGCACTACGCAGACAAGCCTGATACCGTCGCGCTCGGCCATGGAGGCCAGACAGTAGCCGGCGTCCGTGGTGTGGCCGGTCTTGCCCGCGCGGGCGTATTCATAATAGTAGCCGGGATAGGTGGAGCTCTCGGGATTGATGAGGCCGTTGGTGTTGGAGAGGCGGCGCTCGCCGGACATGTTCGTGGCCGGGACCGTGTAGCTGACCGTGCCGGAAATCTCCACGAACAGCTCGTGCGCCATGGCCTCGCAGGTTATCATGGTAAAGTCGCGGGCGGTGGTGTAGTGGTCGCTGTCAGGCAGGCCGTGGGTGTTGTTGAAGTGGGTGCCCGTGCAGCCGAGCTCGGCGGCGCGCTCGTTCATCAGGGCGACGAAGGCGTCGAGAGAGCCGGATATGTGGACGGCTATTATGTTGCACGCCTCGTTGGCCGAGCCGAGCATGGCGCAGTACATGAGGTCGCGCAGGGTCATCTCCTCGCCGGCCTGAATGTTGGAGGTGCTGCCCGCGTAGTACATGCCCTGTATGGCCTCCATACCGGCCGTGACTTTGTCGTCGAGCGAGGCCTCGCCGCGCTCTATGGCCTCCACGGCCAGCAGCACCGTCATGACCTTGGTCAGAGAGGCGGGGTAGCGCTGCTCGTCGGCATTGAGGTCATAGAGCACACGTCCCGTGTCAGCTTCGGCTATTACAGCCGCGGCAGAACCGAGCTCAGGTGCCTCGACCGACTCGGCGGCCAGGGCTCCGGGGGCGAGGGCGGCGAGCATAAGCGCCGCAATCAGTGTCAGGGGAAGTATCTTTATTTTTTTCATATCCATCTCCGCACAGATGTGGTATCATATCTATGTACATTGCGGGCCCGCGCCCGCAAAGCGTATACAATTATACATTCCACAGCCAAGAAAAGCAATACCCTAACAATTACCGAGCGGAAAGGAGAAAAATCGCCGTGAGAATACTGCGCTGGGAGCTGGCCATGCTCCTTGTCACCGCCGTCCTGGCGGCGGGGATATTCTTCCTGCCCGGTGAGGAGGCCGGCGTGAACGTACAGTATGGCACCGCGGCGGCGGACTTCCCCTGGCAGGGGCAGGGCGGGCGGCTGAACCTGAATGCCGCGACTGAGGAGGAGCTGGAGTGGCTGCCGGGCATAGGCCCGGCCCTGGCCGGTGACATTATTGCCTGGCGCGAGGAGTGCGGCGGGTTCAAAAGCGAGTACGAGCTCCTGGCCGTGCGGGGAATAAACAGCGCCGTCCTGGCCGGATTCATAGACTACATCTGTGTGGAGGAATACGATGAAAATACTGGTAGTTGACGACGAAAAGCTGCTTGTCAAGGGCATAAAGTTCAACCTGGAAAACGAGGGCTACGCGGTGGACGCCTGCTACGACGGGGCCACGGCCGTGCAGATGGCCGCTCAGGGCGGCTATGACCTCATCATACTGGACCTCATGATGCCGGGGCTGGACGGCCTGGGGGCCTGCCAGCGCATACGGCAGACCTCGACCGTGCCCATCATAATGCTCACGGCCAAGAGCGAGGATGCGGACAAGCTCCTCGGATTCGAGTCCGGGGCGGACGACTATATCACCAAACCATTCAACATCCTGGAGCTGAAGGCGCGCATCCGCGCTCTGCTGCGCCGCGCGGGCATAACCGCCTCCCAGCCCGGCGCGCAGGAGGCGCACATAATCGAACACGGCGGGGTGGCGCTGGACACCGAAAAGCGCACCGCCTACAAGCACGGGAAGAGCATAGACCTGACCGCGAGGGAATTTGACCTGGCCGAGCTCTTCCTGCGCTCCCCGGGCCGCGTGTTCAGCCGTGACAGCCTGCTGGACCTCGTCTGGGGCTATGACTACCAGGGCGACGCGCGCACGGTGGACGTGCATATCCGCCGCCTGCGCGAGAAGATCGAGGACAACCCTGCCTCGCCGGAGCTCATCATCACCAAGTGGGGCGTCGGCTACTATCTCGCCGAGTGAAGGGGCCGGGCGAAAAAGTGCGCAGGAAGCTGACCCGGCGCGTGCAGTTCAAGCTCGCGCTGGCCTTCTTCGCGCTCATAGCCGCGCTGCTGATTCTGCTCAACACCTATCCCGTCGCCGCCTCCAGGGACATAGTGTTCTCCGAGAAGGAGAGCTCGCTCCTGGAGCAGGCGGGGGTAATCTCCGCATCTCTGGCGGCGCTTGACACGCTCTCGGGAGACGGCGCGGCCCAGGTGGTCGAGCTGCTGGGCCTGACGGACTTCGAGCGCGTCATGGTCACGGATGCGGCCGGACGCGTGCTCTATGATACGGCCTCGCCCTCCGCAGAGGGCCGCCTGGCGCTGTTCTCGGAGATCATACGCGCCCTGAACAGCGAGCGGGTGTTCTACTCCGAGTTCTCGGACGGGGCCTTCGTCTCCCACGCGGCGATGCCCGTCTCCCGCGGCGGGGCTGTGCTGGGCGCCGTGTACCTCTGTGAGCGGGACACGGCACAGGCGGATATAATCCTCGCCTTCCGCGACCGGCTGGGGACGGTGTCCCTCCTGGCCTGCGCCCTGGCCTTCGCGCTTACGTTCGTGTTCACGCGGCGCTTCACCGTGCGCATAACGCGGCTCTCCGAGGCCGTGCGCACCGTGCGCGAGGGCGACTATGCCCACCGCCTGGAGCCGGAAGGCGACGACGAGCTCACCGAGCTCTGCCGCGACTTCAACTCCATGACCGAGACACTGCAGAAGACCGAGGAGCAGCGCCGCCGCTTTGTCTCGGACGCCTCGCATGAGCTCAAGACCCCGCTGGCGGCCATCAGGCTGCTGGCAGACTCCATCACCGAGACGGAGAACATTGACGCCGCCACCGTGCGCGAGTTCGTGGGCGACATCTCCGCGGAGGCCGAGCGCCTGCAGCGCACGACGGAAAAGCTGCTCGACCTCTCCCGCCGCGACGACGGAGCGTGCAGGGAGAATGTGGATGTGGACGTTGGCGAGACCGCCGGGAGCACCCTGCGGCTGCTCTCACCGCTGGCGGACAAGACCGAGGTGGCGCTGCACTGCGAATTCGAGCCGGGCTGCATCGTCTCCGCGCCGCAGGATGATATTTATCAGATAATCTTCAACCTGGCCGAGAACGCCGTGAAGTACAACGTCCCCGGCGGCGACGTGTTCGTCTCCGTCGAACGCAGGCGCGGTTATGTGCTGCTGACGGTGGAGGATACCGGCATCGGCATACCGGATGGCGACCTGCCTAACATCTTCTCGCGCTTTTACCGCGTTGACAAGGCGCGGAGCCGTGAGCGCGGCGGCTCCGGACTCGGGCTGAGCATCGTACACGACGCTGTGGCGGCGCTGGGCGGCAGGATAGACGTGAGCGCGAGGCCGGGCGGGGGAACACGCTTCGTCGTCACATTCCCCGCGCGTATGCAGACAGGAGGCGGAGCATGAGGAGGCGCATCATAACCCTGGCCCTGGCCGCGGCGTTCCTGGCCCTGGCCGCCTGCGGCCTGTCAGGGCGCAAGGTGACGGTCTGGCGGGCCGTGTCCCAGTACTATCTCGAGAGCGGCTCCGCCGTGCAGAGCGAGCCGGTGAGCGTGGACGCCGGCCTGAGCGATATAGACGCCGCCGTGACGGCCTTCAACACGGACACGACGGACGCCGAACTGGTCCGAGCGCTGCCCGACGGCGTAAGCATAACCGGCTGGGAGCTGGACGGCACCGAGCTGTGCCTGTCCGTCTCGCCCGAGTACGCCTCAGTGACCGGCTACTGGCGGACGGTGGCCGACTGCTGCATGGTGCTGACCTTCTGCGCCATTGACGGCGTGGAGAGCGTGAGCGTGTACTCCGAAGGGGTGATGCTGACCGCCGCCATGACGACTGATGACATAGTGCTCACCGACGCGAGTGCCGATTGACCGCATATGGCGGGGACGTAAAGAAAACATACACATCTGAGGAGAACACAATGCACTTTGTAAGGGCCAAGGGCCTGCTGTCGGCCGCAAACGGCATGAACATATACCGCGGCTGCATGCACGGGTGCATATACTGCGACTCGCGCAGCGCCTGTTACCACATGGAGCACGCCTTTGAGGACGTCGAGGTAAAAGAAAACGCCCTCGAGCTGCTCGAGGACGCGCTGCGGCGCAAACGCAGAAAATGTATGCTCGCCACGGGCTACATGACGGACCCGTATATACCAATTGAGGACGAGCTGCGCCTCGTGCGCGGCGCGCTCTCGCTCGCGGCCAAATACGGCTTCGGCTTCACTTTGTGCACCAAGTCGGCGCGCGTCCTGCGGGACATCGACCTGCTGGCGGAGATCAACCGCCGCGCCAAATGCGTCGTGCAGATGACGCTGACCACGCATGACGAGGCCCTGTGCCGGAAGCTGGAGCCCAACGTGAGTACGACGCGGGAGCGATTCGAGGCGCTCTGCGCCCTGCGCGACGCCGGTATCCCGACGGTGGTGTGGATCGCGCCCGTGCTGCCGTTTATCAACGACACGCAGGAGAACATCCGCGGCATACTGGATTACTGCGTCGAGGCGGGTGTGCGCGGCGTCATCTGCTTCGGCATCGGCGTCACGCTGCGCGAGGGCAGCCGGGAGTATTTTTACAGGCAGCTTGACAGGCTCTTCCCCGGCATGAAAGAGCGCTACGCCCGTGCCTACGGCCTGCGCTACGAGCTGCTCAGCCCCGACGCGCCGCGGCTTATGGGCATGGTGCGGGACACCTGCGCAGAGCACGGCATCATGTGCGACCCGGACGAGGTGTTCCGCTATCTGCGCACGCTCGCAACGGAAGATGAACAGCTCAGCCTGTTCGGCTGACAGCCTGTCAAAGACAAACTTTTGAGATAAAGGAAGGATAGATATGTCTCAGCTTGAACGCATCCAGAACGCGATAGAGCGCGCCGGGCTCGGCGCGCTGCTGCTGATGGGCGATAAGAACGTATACTACGCCACGGGATTCATGCCCACGGACAGCGCCGCGCTCATTACGCCCAGAGGGGCCTGGCTCGTCACGGACTCGCGCTACATAGAGGACGCGCAGAACAAGTGCGCTGCGGGCGTGGAAGTCGTCATGACCTCGGCGGCGAACCCGCTCGGTTCGGTCCTCAGGACGCTGACGGCCGGTGTAACCGGCGCGATCGGCGCGGAGGAGGACAAGCTCACCTACGGCACATACAGGCAGCTGGAAGGGCTGCTGGGGCGCGATTTCTCCCCCGCAGGCCAGCTGGTGCAGCAGCTGCGGGCGCACAAGTCCGCCGAAGAGCTGGATATGCTCATAGCCGCGCAGCGCATCGCCGAAAAGGCGCTGGAAGAGACCCTGCCGCTCATAAGGCCGGGGCTTTCCGAGCAGGAGCTGGCCGCCGAGCTCACCTACCGCATGATGCGCCACGGCGCGCACAAGAACAGCTTTGACCCCATCGCCATCACCGGCGCGCACACGAGTATGCCCCACGGCGTCCCCGGTGCGGCGCTGATCCGGGACGGGGACTTCGTCACCATGGACTTCGGCTGCGTCAAGGACGGATACTGCTCGGATATGACGCGCACCGTGGCCGTGGGCTCCGCCACGGACGAGATGAAGAACGTATACGACACCGTCCTGCGCGCACAGAAGGCCGGCATAGACGCGGCCAGGCCCTCCGCGACCGGCGCCGAGGTCCACAACGCCGCGGCAAGTGTGATTGCCGGCGCGGGCTATGGCGAGTACTTTGGTCACAGCTTCGGCCACGGCGTGGGCCTGGACATACACGAGAGTCCCAACGCCTCTCCCCGCAACGACCAGCCCCTGGGCGAGGGCGCGGTTATCTCCGCCGAGCCCGGCATCTACATCCCCGGCAGGTTCGGCGTGCGCATCGAGGATGTGCTCTACCTCACCGGCGACGGCAACGTGGACATCACCAAGGCGCCGAAGGAGCTCATAATCCTGTAACTCCGGAACAAAGCGCTGTCCGGCGCGTCCTATCAACAAGGAGGCGGCTCAGATGGAAAAACGCAAAAAGCGCCTGCTCACGGTACTCATCATAGCCGCGGCGCTGCTGCTCGCTGCGGTGGCCATGGCCTGCGTGGATTACAATCTGGTCGTCAACCGGCACGAGCGGCCGGAGTGCGCCGTGGGTTTTGCAACCGCCGACGACGGCGGTTCGGGACGGTATTACGGCCTGGGCTACGGCTTTGAGGTAGAGGGCAATTTCGTCCCGATGTACCCGGGCGAGGGCGGCGTGCGCGAGTGGAGCTTCTACATACTCGGCGTCGAGGTCGCCTCGGGCGCGGCGGACTCTTCCGTCAGCACGGCCTCGTAGCCATCCGCCCGGCTACCGGTTATGGTGATTGAATATGTCTCGCCGAAGCGCGCGTTTAGGGTGATCTCTCCCGCGGGCTTCGTGTACTCCTCCGGGTATGCGTTTTCGTAGTTCGGGTTGACGTACTCCGTTATGACGGTGAACCTGAGGGAGAGGTCTTCAACGTCCTCCGGGTTGTCAAAGTCCTGTTCTCCCAATGTGTAGAAGAGCAGCTCGTCGTGCTTTATAAGCGACTTGTCCGCATGGGATGTGCCGCCGCTGCCGCTTGATGTCCCGGCCTCGTAGCCCACGAGCAGCAGGCCGATATCCTCCTGCACGTCCAGCTGGATGCGCAGCGCTATCTCGTTTCCGGCGGTGCTGCCGCCGGACTGCGCGCAGCCGGACATGGCCAGCAGTATCCCGGCGCAGATTGCCGCTATTATTCTCTTTTTCAAGGTGTTTACCTCCCGATTCACATTTTACTTCCTCTTTCTTGTCAGGAAGATTCCGATTGCCGCCGCTATGAGGACAAACGGCGCCAGCCTGACGAACAGCCACTCAAAGCCGTGCAGGAAGGTCCCGGCAACGGCGGCCCCCGGGTCGCTGTAGTCCCAGCCCAGATAGGAACTGCCCATTGCGGCCAGGACGGCAAAAACTATTATTATGGCCGCACACAGTGCGATTAGCAGCCAGTGGAGCGTTCTTCGCCTGGCGGCCTTAATCCGGGCCAGCTGCAGGTTTATTACCTCCAGTTTTTCGGAAACGGCTTTTAGCCCGTCGGCCTCCGCCGCGGTGACGGTCGCCCCGAGCAGGGTGCTCACGGGAGTTCCGAGCGCTTCCGATATGGCGATGAGCATATCGGAATCCGGTACAGACAGGCCCTGCTCCCACTTGGAAACAGTCTGCCGCACCACGTTCAGCTTGACGGCCAGCTCCTGCTGAGAGAGCCCCTTTGATTTCCTGATAGCTTTGATGTTTTCGTTCAGCATGGGAAATGCAACCCCCTTTCTCATCGGCCCTATTGTATGTTAAACCGCCCGTTGCTGCAAGCAACGCTGGTTAACATTTGCCCGCCGCCCGCAGCCGAAAGTGCCCTTGCGCCCTGTATGGGGCGAAAAGAATATATAAGGAGGTAGTATTATGCGTGCAGCCAAGGCAGGAACAGTTGTGCTTTGCCTCCTGCTTGTCGCGGCGATAGCCGCGTATTCGGAGTGGTCGTACAGCGTCGGGCCGACGCCACTGCCCGATGCCTCACCGCTGAGCACCGTTCAAACTCCGCCGCCGGCGCCGGAGGCCACCCCGGAGCGGAGGCCGGTCTTTGCAGAGATAATACTTGGATACGGCAACCGGGTTCGCAGCGATCTCTCAGCGGATGAACTGGAACGGCTGTACAGTATGTTTTTGCAAAGTGATGACAGCCAGAACGAAAGAAGTTACGATGAAAGTTCTTTCATGATATGTTTCTATTTCGACCATGATTCCTCAAATCCCGATTATCTCGCCGAATGGAGGCTTTTTGAGGGCGGCGAATTCTACGATGAGGTCGCAGAGATATACAATGTAACCCGCATAATCCCCCGAACGGACGAGGATATCCAGAGCGCGCTGCAGGCCGCCAAAGAGTTTTGTGCCGAGGTGGATATTGTCTACGACAAGATATGGTACGACCAGAACGCATCCTCGGCCTGGATAATATACATGATGTCGCGGGGCGGCTATGAGCGAGGGGAATATCAGGACGGCAGCACATACGACAGCTGGGACGAGGAGCCCGACACCATGTACATATACTATTACGGCGATTGGGCATGGGAGAACGGCCATGGTCTCTACCAGCTGGGAATGCACCGTATCCCAGAGACCGGCGAATGGAATGTAGGATACCAGGGAATGCCGCCGCCGTTTGTCGAGCGCAGCAGCCCGGAGAACAACGTCATAGTGTACGGGTGATGACGGTCTTTTTACCCTCACAGCCTGGCGCCAGACAGCATATCCGGTGACAGAAAAAGCGGGACGGCCATGGCCGCAGTATTCTTTTCGCTGTTTTGCCTGCGGCCGGCCCGCTCAGCCGATACGGCATAACGCAAAAAGCCGCGTACCCTCTTGCCAAATCACGGCTTATAGTGTAAAATACATAGGTTAATTCATTTCGCGTAAACTTAAAGATACACCACAGGAGGAAGATACATGATTTCTGCAGGCGATTTCAGGAACGGCGTCACCTTTGAGATGGACGGCCAGGTCATGCAGGTCGTCGAGTTCCAGCACGTCAAGCCCGGCAAGGGCGCGGCGTTTGTCCGCACCAAGATGAAGAACGTCATCACCGGTGCGGTCGTTGAGACCAGCTTCAACCCCACCGCAAAGTTCGAAGAGGCCACCATCGAGCGCAAGACCATGGAGTACAGCTACGCCGACGGCAACCTCTACTACTTCATGGACCCCGAGAGCTACGAGCTCATCCCCATCGACGAGAGCCTGCTCGGCGACAGCTTCAAGTTCGTCACCGAGAATATGCCCTGCGTGGTCATGAGCTACAAGGGCAAGGTCTTCGCCGTTGAGCCGCCCAACTTCGTCGAGCTCACCGTCACCCAGACCGACCCCGGCTTCGCCGGCAACACCGCCACCAACGCCACCAAGCCCGCCACCGTCGAGACCGGCGCCACCGTCAAGGTGCCCCTGTTCATCAACGAGGGCGACCGCATCAAGATAGACACCCGCTCCGGCGAGTATCTTGAGCGCGCCAAGGGCTGAAATCCAGGAGGACTATAATATGAACACTTCCGAAAAGGTCGCTTACGTCAAGGGCCTGGCCGAAGGCCTGGGCTATGACAACACCAGCAAAGAGGGGAAGATCCTCGCCGCCATACTCGACATACTCGAGGATGTCGCCCACGACATAGAGGACCTGGAGGAAAACGCCTGGGACCTCGGCGAGGCCATCGACCAGGTCAGCGACGACCTGAGCGATATGGAGGAGTTCGTCTACGACCTCGACGACGAGGACGATGATGACGATGAGGATGACGACGAGTGCGGCGGATGCTGCGGCTGCTGTGAGGACGACGAGGACCTCGTTCCCTTACGCTGTATTCCAGCAGGGCCACATCTGTGAAGCCGTTGAATTTAGTG
>OLRU01002386.1_pt1 | contig 13326 bp, 10 predicted proteins | sample 1672961 | NCBI WGS metagenome assembly OLRU01 (sample SAMEA3136741, study PRJEB25190) | human gut metagenome | biome: human gut; feature: human-associated habitat; material: faeces | place: Austria | collected 2013 | reverse complement strand
GGGCATAAAAAAAAGACCTAACTTCCATGTCGCTCGTCAATTTTATCACAGAGCAGGTGTGCAAGTCAAGCCTTTTTCGCTTAATATATAAAGAAATTCACGGTTCCATACAGACGCCTCAAGTGCACAAACTCGATTCCGCTTCGCTGCATCTCGTTTTCGGGGCGTCGCCCCTATGCAGCAAGTCATAAGAAGCCTCTTATGTGCAGGCACAACGTGTCTTCTTCTGTCTTCCTGCACACTTTCGACTGGTATTAAAAGTAATCATATCCTCCATGGATATCCACAACACTGCCGTTCATATACCCATTAGACAGCACCGCGTACGCCATATCCGCCACTTCCTCCACAGTTCCAAACCTGTGAAGGGCGATCTTTCTGTTGATACGATCGTAGCTCTCCTGGGTGCGGGCACTGTGCCAGGGAGTTTCGATAAATCCCGGTGCAATGGCATTAACGGTGATGCCTTTTGGCTCAAATTCCTTTACCAGAGATTTGGTCAGGAAATGAATGGCCGCCTTGGTAACTCCGTATACAAGGGAAGAAGAATACGCCTGCTGCCCTGCATAGGAACCGGTAAAAAGCACACTGCCGCCTTCCACCATCATGGGCCGCAGTTCTTTGACCATGAATACCGGCACGGAAAGATTGGTGTTTACGATCCTTGTCCATTCCTCAAAACTATAGTCCTCATATTTCGCATAGGTGCTGATCCCGGCGTTGCTTACCAGCCAGTCAATATGATCAGCCCGTTTTTTCAGCTCTTCCACAAAAGCCATCATTTCATCATAGGAAGACATATCTGCCTTCATCAGGATCACCTGAGATTTTTTTTCCTCAGGAAGGCTGTCCCGAAAAACAGCAGCCTTTTTCTCATCATGTCCGTATGTTACAAAGATCCTGTCTTCTTTCGCAGATTCCGCCAGGATCTTTTCGGCGATCCCTCTTCCGATTCCGGAGGTACCGCCTGTGATCACAGTTATTTTTCCCATTTTACAGCTCCATCAGTTCATCAAATATCGGTTTCGGTATATAAGGCTGCTGGTTATGGATCGGCTCTCCCAGACAGGTCTTCGGGTATGCGTAAGTTCCATGCTCCAGCATGATCTCCAGAAGCTCCGGTCCGTTCTGTTCCAGAAACTTACCGGCATATTTCTCCACATCCTCTCCCTGGATACGCTTCGCAGGAATTTTGTAAGCCTGCGCCACGTCTGAGAAATTACAGGAAGAAAATCCGCTGCCATCGGAAGTATCCGCATACACGCAGTCAAAATAGTCTCTCTGGAGATGACGGATCATTCCCAGCGCCTCATTATTCATCACGATCATTTTTACCGGGATGTTCTCACGCTTCACCCACTGCAGTTCCTGAATGTTCATCTGGAATGCTCCGTCTCCGCAGATACATGCCACCGGTTTTCCTGTTGCATAATAAGCACCGATCGCTGCCGGAAGTGCATATCCCATGGCGCCATGTCCACCGGAAAAAAGTGTCTTCTGGCCCTGTCGGTTGTGAAAGGACTGATAGCTCCAGACCATATGCTGTCCCACATCCACAGCAACGGCTCCAGTATCGAAAAGCCTGTCACTTAAATATGCGATCATGCGGTTCGGATAACGCTGCGGTGTTGCATCATCCACCTGCTCCAGCTCTTTTCGGATCTTCCGGCATACAGCCAGCCATTCCTCATAAGAGCCGATCTGCGCCTGCTGCTCTGTCAGTTTACACGCTACATCCTCTGCGCTGACGCAAAAACATTTCTCCCCTTTTCTTCCCTCATGGATCTCTCTCTGAAGGTTATAAGGATCGATATCCACACGGACGATCTCCGCTCCCTTGGCAAACTCATGGACCTTCGTTCCGATCTGGCGTGTGCAGAGCGAAATCCCAAAACAAAGCAGGAGATCACTTTTCGCATTGGCGATCATATTTGCATACCGGTGTCCGTAGGCACCGCCGATACATCCGAAGTTCAGCGGATCATCAAATTTCAGAACAGAACGGGCGAGTACACTTGTGATCATAGGAATATGATGGACGCGTGCGAGATCAGTAAGCATTTTTTCTGTTTCGCCATTCGCTCCGTGGCCGATCATAAATACCGGACGTTTCGCACCTTTAATCTTATCCAGAATATACTCTGCTGCCTCTGCCGCATCAGAAGAATCTGCTTTTGCAACAGCATCCCTGTAAAAAGCGGCTCCATTCTCAGGATCATTTTTTCCATATATGGCTGTATCGATCTCTTCTTCAGAAAATTTCATATCATAAACCGGATCTTCCACTTCACTTCTCTGTACATTCATAGGCAGGTCGATAAGAACCGGGCCTTTCCGTCCTGTGTTGGCGATCTGCCATGCCAGGTTCAGTTCCCGGACGATATCTTTCGGGTCACGGACCTGTATGGCATACTTGGTTACCGGCTTCGCCATGGAAACCATATCGATCTCCTGAAAGCCCTGCTGTCGAAGTCCTGCAATACCGGAATACTCATAGGTATTGAGCTGTCCGGTAATAAAGATCACCGGAAGCGAATCAAAATATGCATCAGCCACGCCGGAGAGCAGATTGGCAGCTCCGGGACCGCTTGTGGCATATGCACAGCCGCAGGCTCCTTTCGCCTGAGCATAACCGCAGGCCGCAAAAGCAGCTCCCTGCTCATGATAGCTGGAATGGCTTTTTGTATGAGGATTCTTTTCAATGGAATCTACCAGATGTGCGATCATGGTTCCCTGATATCCAAAGAAATCCCGGATCCCTTTTTTCTGTAAAAATTCTACAACATAATCTGTAAGCTTCATTTTAAACATATTTTTTTACCTTTTCCATAAAACCAACTCTGCCTGTTTTTTCCAGATACTGAATATAGATATCCAGTAATTCCGGATCTGCTTCAAATATCTCATCGTATTTCAGGCATTTATTCATCATATCCGTATATCTGCCAAACACAATTTCCAGCTGCACATAATCCTGATTCTTATGCAGGTTTCGGATATAATCCAACTTCTTTCGATATGCTCTCGCACATGTATATTTTTTACCGCAGAGCTTTGCGTAATTCCAGCACTGGTTGAAATATTCCCGGTAGCTGAGACCAAATTTCTGCCGGCGTGCTCTTCTTTTTCTCCGGGAAGCAAGTCTCTTCAGATCTTTTCCCTGCTGCATGAATTCTTCGCAGGGAATCAGTGTGCTGCACACAGCTATGGCACTCTGACGGTAATTCTCAGGTCCTTTATCCCGGTAATTCGCTCCGTAGGAAGTCATAAGATATTTCTCTGCATCAACCGGTATAAAAAAATGTTCTCCCTCAATCTCTACTTCCTTCTGTTCCTCAAAAACATATGCAGGATAATAGACATTTTTATTCAGAAAACGCACCACATAATTCTGTACATCTTCCTGTGGCTGATGGATCAGATCCCGAAATATCCTCTTACCGAGCCATCCTCTTCCACAGAGCATAAGCAGACGTACCATACAGACACAGGCAAAAGCTCTCTGATTTCTCCACTTTTCTTTTCTTTCGTGGATTCTTCTCCATCCATCTTCCCGCATACGGTTCCAGAGATATTTTCTCCTGGGACCATATTCACATTGCAGCGGCAGTATTCTTACTGCCATACCGGGATACTGAAATTTTCCGTAATCATCCATCTTGTAAAACAATGTGTCTTTATCTGTATACCGAAGATAAAATCCGGGGAAATATTTATAACTGTCCATGGATTCCAACGCTCTCCTCAGCACCGGTTCCTCTTCAAAAACATTCTTGAACCTTTCCATGTCTCCGGTTTTCATATATATAACACCAGCTTCGGGATTCAGTGGAAAAGGCCGTTCCGTCACTGCGCAGAGAGTAAGATACGGAGAAAGAAAATATGTGATCTTGTTTTTTCTGCATATGATATCTATTTCTTTAAGGAGTTCCAGTACTTTCTGTTGTTCTCTGTTCAATACACTCTGCCTCATTTCTATTGTTTTGGTGTATGGTACAACTACATGATCTTTTTCAGAAGTTCCTGAATATTTTCCTGGCTTTTGTATTTATCCAGCCAGACATCCAGAAATTCCGATACATCGGATTTCTTTGCAAAAAACGCACTTCTTTTGCTGCCATTGTAAAGATCTCGCAGGAAGATTCCGGCAAGTTCCGTCTTAAGATATGGATGCTGCATATGCTCCAGAGCTTTGAAATAATTTTCGAAAGCTTCCTTTGTCTGGCCCTGCTTTCTGCGGATATCGCCAAGAAGTTTCCAGGTTTCTCCCTGCCACTGCTTATGAACCAGATAGCTTCTGACTTCTTCCGCCAGATATTCCATATCACTTACTTCGTCTGTACACAGAAATCTGGTACGGCAGTCAGCAAGAACTTCCGGATATCCAAACCGTTTCCATGCCAGGGTAAGTGCCTCCCGGTAAAGCATTTCCTCCGAAAGCGGCTTCTTTTCTATCTTACCAGAAATACCGATTTTCAGATAAAGCTCTTTTACCAGTTCCTCAAGCTCCGCTTTTGTGCGCACAACAGATACCTTTGCCAGATAAAATGCTCCGTCTATTTCTGTATCCTCCGGCAGTAATTTTTTCCAGAGTTCCATGTAAACAGATGCCTCGGACTTATGACGTGCTTCCAGAAGTTTTCTGCACTGGGAAATGACCTGTGTTTTTTTGTCCTGAAGGAACTTATCCAGCTCAAGATGCACAATTCCATTGTTGGTGGTTTCTCTTGCAAGTGCGTACTTTTCCATGGCTTCATTCTGAAGACCTTTTTTCCAGAGGAGATCGCCCTTATATTTGATGAAGTATCCATCCTGCGGAAAATGCTTCAGACAATACGCCAGAAATTTTTCTGCCTCGGAAAAATCCTTCACCTCTTCAAGGCGTTCCATAACAAACCTGCACTTGAACTTTATAAAGCCAGGCGCATCCGGATATTTTTTCAGAAGGTCATCTACGATCGCTTCTGCTTCTTTCTTCTCGTGAAATTCATACAGACTGGCAGCTTTCCGGAATGCACGGATATCTTCCACCGTCTGTTCCATTTCCGGAGTAATATGATCCATTTTTCTGCGTACTTCATACATGCGATATGCTTTGGAAACACGCTCTGTATAGATCAGGGTCAGCATGGCAGCCTGAAAAGTACCGTCCTCTGTACGGATCAGTGTAGGATGATAAAATGGCCGTATCCCGTTATAATCCTCACGGCCGATAAATTCTGCACTGAGCTGGATCTTATAATAGTTGTCAAAAATCTCATTCAGCACGTCAAAGCGCTTCTCTGCCAGCAGAGTTTCCAGTGATCTCTCAGATCTCAGAAGTCTCGCCTCAAGATCCTTCGCCGCTGCTTCTGCTCTGATCCGGTTTCGCTCAACATCCAGTTTATGGTCTTTTTTTGCCATAAGCAGACAGTAAAATTTACGGAATGTCATCTGTCTGCGAATTCTTCCTCTGGATATCCTCGGCATATATTCATCACGGATTTCCTGATAATTCGCTCCCGGTACATAAATAGACTCATGGGATTCTCTTTCCCCATGAGGCGGTATATAGGACCATTCGTCCCCGTAATGCCAGATCAGATAATCACTGACCCTGTGGGGAACCATTACCTTTTCCCCTTCAAAATCCATATATTTCACCGGAAACATCATATCCTTATCAAAAAGAAACGGGCAGCCACCCCAGCGCATGGCATAGCGGCTGCACTCTTCCTCTTTATATGAAAACATGAGTTTTTCCAGTTTTTTCAGTGTTCTGTCTTTTCCGAAAAATTTATATCGGAACAGCCAGTACAGATACTTCCATGCAGAAATTTCCCATCTTGCTCCGACTACCATACTGATATTGATAAGATCCGTATAGATCATCATGTATGTTCTGTACTTCTCATACTCCCTGTCATCATCCGGGATCGGATCCAGTGTCAGAACATCTATGATCTCTCCGGCTTTATCGTCTCCGATGATCTGATGCTTATGGATGGAACAGGTATCTGTACTTCCATATCGCGGAAAACTGTTGGTATAGGTGCGGTCTACGTCTGAGCAGTAAATTGCCCGGTTGTCCGGCATTTCTGTTTTGCAGATCTCTACAAATTTATCCCAGTCACTCTTTGGCATATAGATATCTACATCATCATCCCATGGGATAAATCCCTCATTTCGAAGAACTCCGATCAGTGTTCCCCCTGCCATTACATATCTAAGATTGTGCTTTTTGCAGATTGCGTCAACCTCCCGGAAGAGCTGCAAAAGAAGTTCCTGTTTTTCTGTCATCTGTTAACCTCTTTGATCAATAATTTTCAAAAGCTCTGCCAGCGTCTCGGATTCTTCATAAAAAAATCTCGTACACTCCGTCCGTCTGTCACGGATCATGATCATCAGCTCCTGAAGAAGATAACGAAGTCCGTTTCCTTCGAAATTAAAGCTGTATCGTTTCAGAAACTCCTGACCTTCCACTTTCGCTTCAAAATATCCTGTATTCCACCAGTCATTGGGCACTGTAATGCGGCCTCTGGTTCCGATGATCGCAAGCTCATTCTCCACATCAACCGTTGTTCCGATCTCTATGGTCGCCAGTGCTTTCGGATAACGGACAGTGATCATATCATAAATAAATTCTCCGTTATTTCCCTTCACAGCATTGGTATTCACATCCAGATAATTGCTGCCAAGAAGCTTGATGCATGCACAGAGCGCCTGGCTTACTGTCTCGTTAAATGTCTTGCCGCCTTCAAAATCATCCTGGGAAACCGCACACTTTACAGCGATCACATCTCCTACCAGCGCACCATGTGTAAGCCATACAAGCTGTGTAAAAGCGCGCAGATAAACAAGGGTAAGCCTTTCCACAAGAACTACCCTGTGTTCTTTCGCAAGTGCGAACAGTTCTTCCATTTCCCCCGGAGCCAGCGTCATCGGCGTGTCACTGATCACATATTTATTCTGCTCCAGTGCATGCCTTATATAAGCCGCCCTGTTTTTCAGACCGGATTTAATATAGATGATATCCAGACCGTTCAGGAATTCCCCGTAATCTGTACCATAAGAGTCCAGTTCATATCTGTCACAGAACTCCCGGGCAACAAAAATATCCTCTGAGTAAACACTCTCCACATGAAGCCCGCTTACAAATTTGGATTCCAGAACCATTCCATTATCTTCCGCATCATCAGTTACAATGCCTACACGGTAAATAGTTCCCTCACTTCTCAGTTTGGTGCTGGAAATATTCTTGGTCCGTTCCAGATAAACCACCTGGCAGTAGTTCTTAAGATAATCAAACTTCCCGCGCCAGTCCGATCCGACAACCAGAAGGTCAATATTATACTTGGTGATATCGCTGAGTTTCTGTCCCTGATATTCCTCTACAATGATCTCATCTGCAAAACCTGTTTTCCGGACATTCTCAATCCTTTTCAGGAGGCTGTCCTGAACATTCAGCTTACCGCGTTCAATATCATAACTCTCGCTGGTGACTCCCACGATCAGATAATCTCCCAGCTCTCTTGCCCTCTTCAGAATATTATAATGTCCCTGATGGAACAGATCAAAAGTACCATAAGTAATGACTCTTTTCATTATACGTCCTTCTCTTTCTGATCTTCCTTTCCCGTCAGCATGTCCTCTTCCACATAAAAATCTTCTTCATCAAAAAACTCTTCCGCACTGTCATTCTCTTCTTCCAGTGCATCCTGAAGCTCCTGAGGATCTCCGGCATCCTCTGTCTCTTCCTCCAGTGTTGCAGCCAGCTCTTCGATCGCTTTCTTTCTCTTACGCATGATCTCATAGTCGTCTTCTTCGTCGTATTCTTCCTCCAGTCCTTCATCCTGGACCTGTTTTTCTTTCTTAAACAGGATAAAAGTCAGAAGCTTCAGGATGCCATTGTAAATGAAGGAAACCGGCGCACTTCCGAGAATCAGCACAAACAGCCAGGAAATTCCGAACAGTGCCCATACATTCAATGTCTGCGGGATGCTGAGAAGAAGCAGACCATTTAACACGATCATGATCGGATAATGGAAGAAGTAAATACCCATGGTATTTCTTCCCACGAAGGTGATCGGCAGCTTCCTGTCCGGCATCAGTGCCAGAAAAGTAAGGACCAGCACAAAAGATACCAGATACATCAGAAGACGGATCAGCATTCCAGTGACATCATCCATTCCCGATACCTGATAAGAGTGATTACCTCTGAGGATATCAACCGGCATTTCATTGGCGATCATAAAATTCGGGATTCCGTACAGAAGCAGTCCCGAAATCGGCACCAGAACCCATTTTCCCTTGAACTTACGGACAATCTTGGTATAATCACTCTTCCACAGATAGCCTGCCACAAAAAAAGGAAAAAATACAACAATCCTTGAAGTAGAAAGATATGTTGTAAATTCCGGTCTTGTTCCTGCCCATAACGCAAAAATAATACTTATCGGCACAATAAAACGCACCTTACCCAGTGCTTCAATAGTCAGTCTGTATGCAAATAATGCCAGCACATACCACATAACCGTGCCAGACGGGCGAAGCAGCTCATAATCCATACTCTTGCCGAGCCAGATATATGCATACCAGGTCAGGCTGTATCCAAGAATATAAGGAATCAGAAGATTCTTCACATTCCTCAGCACATCCTGCGGCTTCTTGGACAGATATCCGGACATAAATACAAATGCAGGCATATGAAAAATAGTAATGGCATACCATACATAACGCACTACAACGTCCACTTTAACCAGCTGAAAAGCGATCAGATGGTTAAATACAACAAGAAAAATCAATAATACTTTAATGTTATCAACCAGGTAGGAATATGGTACCCCCTGACTTTCCATTCTCTGTTTCATTTGTTTCCACCTTGTAATATTCTTACTGATAATTCCCTCTGTTCCTTCATCAGGTCAGAGATTCTTACTTAATTTTGATGAAAGTATGAATAAATAATAACATACCTTTATGAATTTGGAAATAAAAAATTAATATTTGCCACAATTATTCTCCATTTCCAAAACTATACAGGACGATATTTTTTTCCCTGTAATCCCTGTTTTTAACGGTATTTCCATACTCCGTGAACTGCATAGGAAATAAAAAAGAGCAGGCTTTTCAGACGTCCATATCCGACATAACGATACACCTGATAAGTCATTGCGGCAGATTTCAGTTTGTTTCTGGATTTTCCCCCTTCGCTGAGCCGGTACTTCAGATACGGTTTATTGATCCCCACTGCAAAACCGCCTCTCCGAAGGATCTTCAGCCAGGTAATATAGTCTTCGTGACTGTCATCGTGAGTCATCGGAAACGCAAGGGCATCTTCTCTCTTAAGAAGCACAGACGAGCAGTTAATGCTGTTATGTTTCAGAAGATCATGGTAGGTAATACGTTCTTTTACCGGGATGTATTTCCCTGTGGTGTGTCCATTCGGCTGCATCAGCTCTCTCCCGGTAGAACAGATATCACATCCGGTAAGCTCCATCGTCTTTACCTGTGCTTCCAGCTTGCCCTTTTCCCACCAGTCATCCGCATCCAGAAAGGCAATGAATTTTCCTTTTGAAGCTTTTACTCCCTGGTTTCTGGAACGGGCGGCTCCCATATTTTCTTTATTTCGGATATAACGGATATTTCCGCTGTCCATATATTTCATTACGGTAAGTTCTGTTTTGTCTGTGGAGCAGTCATCAATGACAAGAAGTTCTGTTGGAACGTTCTGTGCCAGCACGGACTCGATTGCTTTTCCAATATATTTCTCACCGTTATAAACCGGCATGATCACGGAAACCAGTGGTTTTTCCATAAAAACGACCTCCCTTTTCTTTATTTACAAAATGCGCGCCAGAACCAGCCTGACACGCACTTTTTGATTTCGTATTATTTCCTATTTATCCTGTGAATCTTTCAGGGCATTCTTCTGATCGTCATCCACACCTTCGGATACTTCTTTCTGGAAAAAGATCTTCACAGTCATAAACAGAAGCTTGATGTCCAGAAGGAATGAATAATTCTCAATATAGAACAGGTCCAGTTTCAGCTTGTCGTACGGTGTGGTGTTATATTTGCCATAGACCTGTGCATAACCGGTCAGTCCTGCTTTTACCTTAAGACGGTAATGGAATTCCGGGATCTCCTGCTCGTATTCCTGCATGATCACATCTCGTTCCGGGCGTGGGCCTACCAGAGACATATCTCCCGCAAATACATTAAACAGCTGCGGAAGTTCATCCAGATGCAGGTTACGGAGAACATGTCCCACCGGTGTGATACGGGAGTCATGTTTGGATGCAAGACGTGCTCCGTTCTTCTCGGAATCCACACACATGCTTCGGAATTTCCGGATACGGAACTCTTTTCCCCTATAAGTGAGACGATCCTGAAGATAAAATACCGGGCCGCCATCATAGGCTTTCACCGCAATGGCAATGATCAGCATGATCGGGGAAGATACAATAATTCCAAGGCCAGAAACAACAATATCCAGAAGTCTCTTCGCTGCGCGCTGCTCCATGGAAAGTCCCTGGTTTCTGCACATCAGAAGCGGGGTATCAAACAGGTGGATCCGGTCCGTTCCCAACAGAATGATATCAGAAATCTTCGGGCTCATGTAACAGCGGATGGAATGAGAGAAACAGTATTTCAGATACTTGTTTCGGATCTGGGACGGAAGATCCCAGATGATCACGCCTTCATAATCTTCCATCATGGCGTGGATCTTCTCTTCTCCTTCGCGGATGTGTACCTTGCCGCTGATATCGTATTTATCCTTTCGGGTGTTCATCTTGTGGATGACATCTCCGGGATCACGGTCACCGTAGATAACCAGAAGTCTTCTGGCTCCGTACAGTCTGGAATAAATAAAGCGGCTTCCCCAGATCCAGAGGATGGTTACTACAATCTGGACCAGCGTCATTTCTATGATAGGACCGGCTGCAAGGAACCAGCGGTTGATCAGAGTGATCTGAAAATACGTTACAACATTGGTACAGATACTTGCCAAAGTCAGCGAATAAAACACGTCGATCCTTTTCAGATAGCCTACCTTCAATCCTCCGTAAAGCTTGGCAAACATCAGATAGATCAGTGCATAGATCAGGATCAGCACCCAGTTACCTTTTCTCCAGAATGGTTTCAGGATCAGGCTGCTGTAAAAATCATACCACACATAAGCAAAGATTGCTGTCTGCGCAATAATGATCAGACTCGCCAGACAAAACACCACAAATCTTTTATAATCTTCTCTTTTACTTCTGTTCACAGATTTTTCTCCCTTCCTTAGGAGTTGTTATTAACCATACCATTATAGCCAATATATACTCTTACGTCCAGAGATTCCTCTGATTTTTATTCTGATATTTTCCGTTCGCACCGTTTTTCTCTGTAAATATGGCAAAAATCCCCGGAATTTTTCCAGGGATTTTTGACTGTTAATATTTATTTTTCTTTTTCAATTTCCGCGCTTTTTGCGATTATTCATTCACCAGATTATACTCTTCGATGGATTTGTTGATGGAATCTGCCATGTTCTTCACAGCTGTATCCACATCTTCTTTTCCGTTGAGCATGCTCTCGATCTCGGATTCCACAGTAGCTCTCGCCTCCGGGAATACGCTTAACAGAGCACCTACATAGTCTGCGGAAGAATCATGAAGCTGGTCAATCGCTGTCTGGAACTGTGGATATTTCTCAACATTGTCCTTGAATACCTGTTCGTCCTGAGCTTTTACAGTTACAGGGAAGTATCCGGTCTGTGCGTTCCAGTAAGCCTGAGATTCCGGAGAAATAAGGAATTTTACAAATTCCCATGTTGCACGAAGTTTTTTCGGATCGTTGTTGTTCAATGCCCAGAGAGATGCACCACCGATGGAAACACCACCCTCGTCGCTGGATTTGATCTTCGGGAAATATGCGGTACCAACCTCAAATTTTCCGTTTACATCCTGAAGGATCTGTTTCAGGGAAGCTGTGGAACCAAGTGTGATAGCTGCTTTTCCTGCGGAGAAATCTGCAAGTCCTGCATCGCCGCCTTTTCCAACGGTCGGTGCGAAACCTTTGTCGTTAAGGTCTTTCCATGCGGTAAGGATGTTCTTTGCAGCACCGTTCTCATCGAATGCTACAGCAGTAGCTGCGTCTTTTCTTCCGTTTCCGTTGTTTGCATATTCAAGGCCCTGTTTTCCGATGAACTGCTCGAAGAACCATCCGTAGATTCCAAGAGACATTACTTCACCTGCGCCGCCTTTGTCCAGAAGATCCTGTCCGATCTCGCCGATTCCTTCCAGGCTGTCCGGAACTTCTGTGATACCTGCTTTGTCAAACATATCCTTATTGTAATACATGATCGGTGTGGATGAGTTGAACGGCATGGAATAAAGCTCATTGTCGATAGTGTAGTAAGCAGCCAGGTTCGGCTCAATCTCAGATACATCATAATTGTCTGCGTCTACCATCTGCTGCATGGGAACGATCCATCCGGAATCGATCATAAATCTTGTTCCGATCTCATATACCTGTACAAGATCCGCACCCATGTTTCCGATCTGTGCACTTTTCAGTTTGTTCAGGGAATCATCATACTCGCCCTGATACTGAGCATCTACCGTAATTCCATATTTGTTCTCATCGTTGAATTTTTTTACCAGTGTATCAATCGCCTCGCCATTGACACCACCCATGGAATGCCAGAAAGTAATGGTTGTTCCGTCTACATCGGAAGCATCTGCCATCTCCACGTTTTCATCTGTGCCGGCATCTGCGGCGAATACAGTCACTCCGGAAAGTGACCCGATCGTCATTGCTGCGGTAAGAAATGCTGCGATGATTTTTTTCTTCATAACTTTTTTCTCCTCTTGAAAAATTTTCTCTTTTTCTTTCTTCTTTCTATATAAGATGAACTGCAGGCCTTGCAGCACTGCAATATCTTTTCCCCTGTGGAAAAAGTGCTCCGGGTTTATTGTTCTCTCCGGTATCAGCCTTTGACTGCTCCGGAGAACATTCCACGGATCAGCTGTTTCTGTCCAATGATAAAGATGGAAATGGACGGGATGATGATCATGACAACACCTGCGATCATCAGGGTGATGGACTGTGAATCTACGCTGTCCAGCATGCTGATACCGATCTGAACGGTTCGCATATTGTTGGAACCTGTCACAAGAAGTGGCCACATGTACATGTTCCATGCATTGATGAAGGTGTACACTGCCATGGCTCCGATGGCGGATTTTGTCAGCGGAAGCAGAATCTTTACGATAAACTTCAGATTGCTGCAGCCGTCAAGTTTTGCCGATTCATACAGTGAGATCGGGAAAGTCATGTAAAACTGACGGAACAGGA
>OLRU01002383.1_pt1 | contig 13347 bp, 7 predicted proteins | sample 1672961 | NCBI WGS metagenome assembly OLRU01 (sample SAMEA3136741, study PRJEB25190) | human gut metagenome | biome: human gut; feature: human-associated habitat; material: faeces | place: Austria | collected 2013 | reverse complement strand
TTTCTTTAGACAACGGAAAATAGAGGGGGATGAAGGGGGTGATGTTATCGAATGTTGTCGATGTATGAAGAATCTTGAATATAAAGAATGTGGGAGAGTAGAAATATAATGTAAAGAAGGGCTATGGCAAAGGAAATCAAGCTATAGCCCTTCTTGTATTTATCGATAAGACTTTTCTAATATATTCAGTATTTCGTCATCGGTTATGGGATGTGGGTCAAGTGTGAATAAACCGCCCATGGTGTCACGTGCATTCTGCAATATTCTAGGAAAGTCATTGGGCCGGATGCCATATTCACTTAATTTTAAATCTTTTACTTTGCATTCTTTTTGCATTGTTACTAGTGCATCGATGAAGTCGGATGCACGATTACTCTTCTTTTCGGTCATCACTTCGGCCATTTTCATGTAGCGTTTGGTGCAGTCGTGACGGAAAGTTTCAAAATAAGCTTCGGAAAGTGCTATTAATCCGGCTCCATGGGGAAGTTGCGGATAGTAGGCACTCATGGCATGTTCCAGTGAATGTTCGGAAGTACAACTGGAGGTAGATTCTACCATTCCGGCGAGTGTACTCGCCCAGGCAACTTTGGCGCGTGCTTTTAGATTTTGTCCGTCGGCTACGGCTACCGGCAGGTATTTATATAATAAGCGGATAGCTTCCAATGCATATAGGTCGCTGATAGGGGTTGCACAGTTGGCAATGAAACCCTCGGCAGCATGGAAAAAGGCATCAAATCCTTGAAAAGCGGTAAGTTCGGGCGGGATGGATACCATTAATTCAGGGTCTACAATGGAAAGGGTAGGATAGGTGAGGGGACAGCCGAAGCCTATTTTCTCCTGTGCCGTTTCATGAGTGATTACTGTCCATGGGTCCATTTCAGTACCTGTGCCCGCTGTTGTCGGAATGGCTATAATAGGCAGAGCTTTGCTGATGGGACGTCCTTTACCTGTTCCTCCTGAAACGTAATCCCAATAATCACCGTCATTGCATGCCATTACAGCAATGCTTTTGGCGGAATCGATAGAACTTCCCCCTCCCAGTCCGACCACAAAGTCACATCTTTCTTCACGACAGATGGCGGCTGCTTCCATTACATGTTCTTTGATGGGGTTGGGAAGGATTTTATCGTAAACCAGTGTTTCTACATTATTCAGTCTTAATTGGGCAAGTACTCTCTCCAAATATCCATATTTCCGCATGGAAGTTCCGGATGAGATGACGACCAGTGCCTTTTTTCCCGGTAATTTTTCACTGGATAATTTCTTGATTTCTCCGCAGCCAAATACTAATTTGGTAGGGATGTATAAACTAAATACAGGATTTGCTTTCATGTTCTTTCGTATTTAAAGTTTCACTGGTAACAAATGTAGGAAAATAATAGTTTGCTTGTTTAAGTAATTTGTTAAATTTTACATACTGCCGGATTGTATTCGTTTTCTTTAATTCAGTTTGAGATAGATACGTTTTTTCGATTATACTCGAAAAAAGAAATAAACAGTGTTTTTTTTTCGATTATACTCGAAAAAAACTATCTTTGTGGGAAAAGATTCGAGTATGGACGATAAATGGAAAGCTTTAGAAAAGTATAACCTTTGGGGTGGAAATACGTATCAATTGGGACTGGAACGGAAATCTTATACCGACAAGATTGGCAATTTTGTGGGGAATAACTTGGTGAAGGTACTTATAGGACAACGTCGTTCGGGCAAAAGTTATATTCTCAGGCAAATTGCTTCAAGTCTTGTCTCGGAACGAGGAGTAAATCCGGCTAATATCCTATATATAAATAAGGAGTATCTGGAATTTGATTTTATTGATGATTATAAAGCATTGGAAAGTCTGTATCGTTTTTATCGGGAAAAGCTTAAACCGCAAGGAAAAGTATATTTGTTTTTCGATGAAATTCAAAATGTGGATGGCTGGGAAAGGTTTGTAAACTCCCATTCGCAAGACTTTGTCGAAGAGAGTGAATTGTTTATCAGCGGTTCTAACTCTAAAATGCTTTCCAGTGAACTTGCCACTCTTTTGTCGGGACGTTATGTAGAATTTCATATATTCCCCTATAGTTATGCTGAATATTTACAGTTGATGCAGCAACCTGCCGGTCGGGCTTCTTATTTGGCCTATTTACAGAAAGGCGGTTTGCCCGAATTGTACAACCTGCCCACTGTCGAGTCAGAAAAACAGTATGTCGCTTCTGTGAAAGATACGATTTTGTTGCGTGATATAGTGAAGCGTAAACCCGTTCGTGATGTAAGGTTATTGGATGATATTTTTATTTATTTGGTGAATAATGCGTCCAATCTGTTTTCCGTTCAGCATATTGTTAATTTCTTTAAATCCAAGAACCGGAAGGTGAGTTATGATACCTTATCTAATTATCTAGGTTATATAGAAGAAGCTTTTCTTGCTTATAAAACAGAACGTTACAATATAAAAGGAAAGGATGTGGTGGCAGGTAATTGCAAGTATTATCTGAATGACTTGTCCTTTAAGAATTTTCTTTATCCGGGCTTTGCTTATGGAGTCGGGTATTTGTTGGAGAATGCAGTATATTTGGAACTTCGTCGTTTAGGCTATATTGTATATACAGGTTCTTTTCGGGATAAAGAAGTTGATTTTGTTGCTATGAAGGACGATAGAGTGATTTATCTTCAAGCAACTTACATGTTGGAAACGGCACAAACCATGGAACGGGAATATGCTCCTTTGCTGACGATAGGTGATAATTATGAAAAATATGTCGTTTCCATGGATGAGGTACAATTCCCTTCCAATGAAGGGGTCAGGCATATACAGGCTTGGAATTTAAAGGAAATATTGTAGGAAATCAGTTTCTCTTTTTAATATACAGTTTTTGGTAAGAGTTGTCAAAACTCTGATGATATTGTCTGTAGTCTATTATCCAATGTTGCTCACCGCTCCCCCGGATATGTAGAGCAGGAATAGCACCGAAGAGGAGAGTATAGTGGATATTATTTGCTTATGTGCAGTTGGCGCAAACATACGATTGGCATATCAGTCTGTATATCAGTATTCCGCTTATCTTTGCAGTCACTATCGGGCTGAGTCTGCTTTCTTATTATTATTTTGAGAAACCGGCCAACCGCTGGGTAAAACGAATTTTAAATAAACAATAATAACTAGTTCATGGAAAAACAATTATCAGAAAAACTGCCACGCGTTGAGGTGGTGGATGCTTTACGGGGATTTGCAGTCATGGCAATTCTTTTAGTGCATAGTTTGGAGCATTTCATCTTTCCGGTTTATCCGGTAGACCAGCCTGCATGGTTGAATATACTGAATGACGGGGTATTCAATGTTACATTTACTTTATTGGCTGGAAAATCGTATGCCATTTTTGCTTTGCTGTTTGGATTTACATTTTATATTCAGTCGGCTAACCAACAGCGTAAAGGAAAAGATTTTGGTTATCGTTTTCTGTGGCGTTTGCTGTTATTGGTAGCTTTTGCTACGCTGAATGCAGCTTTTTTTCCGGCAGGAGATGTGCTGTTGCTGTTCTCGGTAGTGGGAATCGTATTGTTTGTGGTGCGCAAGTGGAGTGACTGTGCCATACTTGTTACGGCTATTTTGTTTTTATTGCAGCCCGTTGAGTGGTATCATTATATAGTAGGTCTGTTTGATCCTTCTCATACTTTGCCCGATTGGGGAGTGGGCGCGATGTATAAAGAAGTGGCGGAATATACCAAAGAGGGGAGTTTGTGGGTAAGAATATGACCTTTGGTCAGAAAGCCAGTCTATATTGGGCTCTGGGAGCAGGGCGTTTCTGGCAGACTGCCGGCTTGTTCTTGATGGGGTTGTATATCGGACGCAAACAATTATTTGTAACTTCCGAAAAACATACTCGTTTTTGGGTGAAGGCTCTTATCATTTCCGCTATCTCTTTTGCTCCGCTTTTCCAACTGAAAGAGTTGATTATGGCTAGTGACAGTGAACTCATTCGCCAGACTGCCGGAACTGCTTTTGATATGTGGCAAAAGTTCGCTTTTACATTTGTACTGGTTGCTTCTTTTGTATTGCTTTATCAACGGGATAGGTTCAGGAATTTTGTATCAAATCTTCGTTATTATGGTAGGATGAGTCTGACCAATTATATCACCCAATCTATTGCCGGAGCTATTATTTATTTCCCTTTCGGATTTTATCTGGCTCCGTACTGTGGATATACGTTGAGTTTGTTGGTTGGTTTTGTACTCTTTTTGTTGCAAGTACAGTTCTGCAAGTGGTGGTTGAAAGGACATAAGCAGGGACCGTTAGAGAGTCTTTGGCATAAATGGACCTGGATGTATTCCAAAAAATAAGGAACTCTGGGCAGGAGTTGCATATGCTATACGGAAGAGAGGAAAAGGCGAAAAGTAATTTGTCTTTTCCTCTCTTCCGTATAGGGACTGATTCTTGTTTCCCAAGTTTCCCGAATATCATAAAAAGGATATCAGTTCAGGATTATAATCAATTATTTTTGCCTTCTATCTGAATTTGAATTGCTTGTCCTGTACGTTGCAGACATTCTATAAAAATAGAAAGATGATTGGTCTTTTGCATCAACTCACATATAATTTCCTTTTCTTCTGTGCACCAAGGTTCATAAGCACGTGGGAAAGTTTCACGTTGTTTATGGATATAAGGTGGAAGGACTGTTTTCTGAATGCCTAACTCTTGGACTTTTTGTTTTATACGGCAAATATCTTCTTCTGTACAATCATTAAAAGATTCTTTTGTAAAGAACCCCGGATATTTTTGGTCAATGTCAAGATTGATTGTAGGCTTAGATAGGGATTGAAAGGTTTTTTCTCTGCTTTCTAGTTCCTTTATCAGATTGTTGATGTACTCATCGGCTTGAACAGATGATACAACTATGGAACATTCGTGGCGGGAGTATTCTTTATGGCGGTTGGCGGATAACCAGTTGAAAGAACCCTCTATAAGTGTATGGTTATCAATGGCCAATGATTTATTGTGGATACCTTTTACTTCAATGAGGGTTGCGGCATTTTCTATTAATATGTTCCGTCCCTCTTCGGCACGGCTGAGCAACTGATTGGTTTTCGTATCATAATCTAGAGACGAATCGGTGTAGACTGTGACATCCACTCCTCGGTGTACCGTGTGGCGTATCAGCGGAACCAACTGGTCGTTTTCTATGGCGTGGATAGATATGAATGGAGATACAATCAGCAGGCGGTGTCTTGCTTTTTCAAAAGCTTGGTGCAGAACCTGGATATGCTCTTCTGTGGTGGACAGACGAAGGGTGGGGTGGTAGGTGCACAGCGGAACTTCCTGTTGGTAAATAAAGTTGTTGGAAATCTCGTTGGATGGATCATCGAAAAGCCATTTAGCCATATTTCCTACCGGGGTGTTTTCTTCCGGATGGAAAATATTCATGTTGCCAAAAACAATGAAATGATGCTGAGCGCGCGATATCGCTACATTGAGCATATTGTATTTTCCATCACGCTCCATAAAAAGAGAATGGTCTTCGGGAGAGTTGACTGTTGAAAAAAGAACAATCGGACATTGGGCACCTTGCAGGGAATGTACTGTGCCGATGATCATATCTTTATATTTCTCATTTCCTGATATTTTTTGTATTTGATGCCGTATTTCGGCTTCTTGGGCTTTAAAAGGAGTTACTACGGCTACAATTTCATGAATAGGCTTTTTATAGGTCTTTTCCAGATTATCTTTTTCCAGTTCCAGCCAACAGACAATGGCTTCCGCTTCAGCCCGGTTGAGGCGACTTCCTGTTTTTCCAGGGCTGCTGTAACTGTTGATGTGTACATATCCTTTGGAAGGGAGGGACTTGTATTTTACTTCGTTACCTTTTTTAGGAAGTAACCTGCCGTGGTAAACATAATCATTGCAATAGGCAATAATGGAATCTACGCATCGTCTGTGTTCGGTCAGAAAAGCTCCTTTTTCACCTTTTACTGTAAAATTACAGCTTTTACGTGCCAGTTTCATTATACTTCCGGAAGAAGAAAGGAAACCATTGTTTTCTAAAAAACGGTATTTTTCCGAGGACTGGTTGGAAACAATGCCCAGATTCTTTAAATTAATGAATGAATATTCATCAGAAATGGACCATACAGGCTCTATTTGTTGAATATCACCTACTAAAATCGCTTGCTTGGCCAAACTGAAGGAGGGAACGGCAAGTTCGGGTGAAACTTGTCCGGATTCATCTACAATCAACAGATCTATTCCATTGTATAAAGGAATATCCCATTTTCCGTTCTCCGCATAGGTCATATACTTGGGTAGAGAATGGAAAGTAGAGATGAAAACAGGCATTACGCAAGCCAAACGTTTTAATCTTTGGGTATAGGCTTCTTGTGTGCGCTGCTTGCCTTCATCGCACTTGCTTAACCGGTGAATAAACTCGGCTTCCCGATAATGTATGGCATACCAGAACATTTGATACCGATAGCTGATATCCAGCCTTACTGCCATGTCTTCTGTATAAGGCAAGTTGCCATACTCAGGGTTGGAACTTATTTTTTCGTAACGTTCTTTGAATTCTTCTGTCAAAGTCCACTGTTCTATTACTTTGTCATAGGAGGGTAATGGCTCATGGAATTTGCGGATAAACTTCTGTAATATATTGTTTTCCTTCCGGTTTCCGTATTCTGTTGTTTCGGCAGCTTGGATACAGAGAATAATCTTTTTTTGGAGGGCTTGCATTTCTTTACGGAGAAATTGCCGGCATTTTGTTTCGTCTTGATAGTTTTTCTTGAAAAAGTTATTGAAGCATTGCAGATAGAATTGTTTGTACTCTTCTTGACGTTCAGGTGTATCGTATGCTGCCGGAAATCCATCCCCTTTGGGGTTGAACATCATTTTGTACTGTTGTTGCAGCTCTTTTTTCCCTGACAGATATAGGCCTAATGTATCCAGTTCGGGTAGCCAGCGGTTGGACAACCGGGGATGTGTTGTGTCATTGGTTGTTTCCGCTTTGAAATCCTTTAGGATATTGGTGATCGCCTGATTATTAGCTGAACTTGCAACTATAATTTCCGGCTCTTCCGGATTGTTTAGAATGTTATGAGCAAGTCTGTTTGCGATGACAGTTTGCAGAAAAGTGGTTTTTCCTGTTCCCGGAGGACCGTTGACGACAAAAATATCAGCACATTCCGGTGTTGTGTACATTGCTAGTGTTTCGCGTTGAGATATGGACAAAGGAAAGTCGCTGCTCATTTGTGCCCAGTGTTCTTGGTTGCAATATACTTTCCGGTTAGTTGGAATAGGAAGAGCGTTAGCAGATTTTGTTTGTATTAATAAATTCAACAGGGGATGTGGAGTGGTATTGTCATCTTTTAAGAGTTTGTCATATAGTGTGATTATGGGCTGTGCCATATTGCGCTCGGAGGCTTTTATGATAATGATTTCTGGATTATCATAGTAATTCATTGTGCTGAAAGTTTTGCCGGTTGCTTTCTTGAAAAGCTGCTCGCATGCTTGCCAATAGGCCTCCCATTTTGTTTCTTCAGTGTTAAAATTGGATAGTAGTTGATCTACTTTTGAAAGAGAAGCTATAGTGCGGTCATTGGCTGCATTAGGCTCCAAAAATTTACGAATAAATATTGGGATTCTGTCTGATTCGTTCTCGCATACGGTTAGTTTGCCGTCAGGCAACATGATGGCAGTAATCAAGAAGGGATATTCCGGTCTTTCTGATTGGGAAGTCCAGCCGTTTTCAAATTCGGGCAAAAGAATACAAGGAGCAATCATTACTTTTTGTTTTTCATTGCTGTCTTCTGCTTTCCAATCAGGGAAAATAACAGGAATACTTTTGAGAGGAATGAATTTAAGTATCTTGTCACCAATGTTTAGGGTGATTCGTGGTCCTTTGAGAGCAATAGCTTTGCGCTCTGCATCTTGAAGACAAGTTTTCCAGTATTTTAGTAAGGTCTGGTCCATTTGTTTTTACGTTTGTGTGATGGAATAATTTACAAATATAAGAAAATAGGTGAAAAGAATACGGTAATTGGGGTAACATTCCTGAATTTATGATTTTTTTACATTAAGAGGGATTGGAAATGTCGGGATAATCATTATTAGCGGTAAATGAATTGGGATGAACGGAATAATGGTAATATTTAGTGGTGATGAGGCAAGAAACTTGCCTTTATGAAGCAAATGAAGCTAAAATAGACGAGAATTTATCTGTGTGGGGAGTGTGGATATACTAATTTTGCCAATAAATGAAACTTAAATCTATGATGAAAAGATTTGCAAATTTATTGGCTGTTTTTATTCTTTCTGTAAATTGTATTAGTGCCCAAAATCTAACTCGTTGGGTTAATCCGTTTATTGGAACCGGTGCTGTTCAATCCAGTCTTTCTGGGAATAATTATCCAGGAGCTACTGTCCCTTTTGGTATGGTGCAGCTGAGTCCCGATACTCGTGAAGCGCCTGATTGGGCACAAGCTTCGGGATATGATTATAATGATTCTATTATTTATGGTTTCAGTCATACACGTTTAAGCGGAACCGGTGCTTCCGATTTTATAGATATCCTTCTATTTCCTACCATGAGTGATAAAAGGAAATCGTCTTTTACTCATCAAAACGAACAGGCGCGTCCGGGGTATTATCAAGTATTATTAACGGATGAGAAGATTCAAGCGGAGTTGACGGCTTCTGTGCATGTAGGGGTACATCGCTATATCTATTCTGATGGCGGTCAGTTGAAATTATGGTTGGATTTAGATCATTCGGCAAATAAGGAGAGTTGGAACCGCCGGATAATTCAATCACAAATCCGTGTAGTTTCTCCTACAGTAGTAGAAGGATATCGTGTTATTACAGGATGGGCAAAACTGAGGAAAATATATTTCCATCTTGAATTTTCCCAACCAATCTTATCCAGTCAGTTACATGATGGCAATCGGAGGTATGAGAATACTCCTGTCATTAATGGTACAGAACTGTGTGGATTATTCTGTTTCGACAAGAAGTGGAATAATGAATTGATATGTAAAGTCGCTTTATCTCCAGTTTCCATTGAAAATGCCCGGTTGAATATGGCAGCTGAGGTTCCCGGATGGAACTTTGAACATATTGCTTCTGCTGCCGAAGCCAGCTGGGAGAAAGAATTGAAGAAAGTCATCATCCAAGGTACCGGTTTGCAGAAAAAGATTTTTTATACAGCTTTATATCACACTATGGTACAACCTAATACGATGAGCGATGTAAATGGTGAATATATGGCTGCCGATTATACGACACGTAAGGTAGCCGATAATGAAGTTCATTATTCCACTTTTTCTTTATGGGATACATTCAGAGCAGCTCATCCGCTTTATACTTTGCTGCATACCGACCGCATTCCTGATTTTATTAAAAGCATGATGAGGCAATATGACTATTATGGTTATTTGCCTGTATGGCAATTATGGGGGCAGGATAATTATTGTATGATTGGTAATCACTCCATTCCTGTCATTGTGGATGCTGTGCTGAAAGGTGTTGCAGGAGTGGATGCGGAAAAGGCTTATGAAGCGGTTCATAGCAGTTCCATCGTATCTCATCCGAACTTTCCTTTTGAAGTATGGGAGAAATATGGATACATGCCTGAGGATATTCAAACACAATCTGTTTCTATTACTTTAGAACAAGCTTTTGATGATTGGTGTGTTGCACTGTTGGCCCGGAAATTAGGGAAAGAGGAGGATTATGGGCGTTTTATGAAGCGTTCTGCTTTTTACAGGAATTTATTTAATGCAGAAACAAAATTCTTTCAACCGAAAAATAAGAAAGGAGAATGGATGGAGCCTTTCGATCCTTATAAGTATGGAGCCAATGGTGGCTACCCTTTCACTGAGGGGAATGCCTGGCAATACTTCTGGTATGTACCCCAGAATATACCTGACTTGATTTCACTGACAGGGGGAAACAAAGCTTTTACGGCAAAGTTGGATACCTTTTTCACAGTCAATCACCAAAGTGGTGAACTGAATGACAATGCTTCCGGTTTTGTAGGGCAATATGCGCATGGCAATGAGCCGAGCCATCATGTGGCTTATCTGTATGCGTGTGCGGGAGAACCTTGGAAAACACAAAAATATGTGGCACATATCATGAATGAACTGTATAATGATTCCTCTTCAGGTTATGCCGGTAATGATGATTGCGGGGAAATGTCTGCCTGGTATGTGTTTGGCGCACTTGGCTTTTATCCGGTAAATCCGGTTAGCGGGAAGTATATTATCGGTACTCCTATGTTGGAGGAAGCGGTTATTCAGTTGCCTGATGGAAAGACTTTTACCATTAAGGCCCCACGCAAAGAGCACAATGAGATTTATATCCGTTCCATGAGACTGAATGGCAAGAAATATACAAAGAATTATATTACTCATCAGGATATTATGAATGGCGGAACGTTGGAGTTTGTAATGACTGCCTCACCGGGAAAATGATAACAAATGGTGAAGTATTGGAATTTGTGCCGGGAAAGATTTCTAAATGTTGAATAACTCCCTTTTATAGGTTACGATTGAAGCAAAAGAGTCTAAAAATGGCGAGTTTTTCTCTACCTAATGGGAGAGGTATATCTACTTTTGTTTCAGAAGAAACTATTAATCATGAAAAATATGAAACATTTTAAGACTTATTTAGCAGCAATGGCTTTGGCCCTTTCCGGATGCCAGAGTGCAACAGATTCCTGTGGAACTACAGAATTGTGGTATGCCCAACCAGCAAAAGTTTGGATGGAATCTTTACCTATCGGTAATGGGCGTTTGGGAGCTATGACTTATGGTGGAATAGAGGAAGAGAAACTGGCATTGAATGAATCGACAATGTGGTCCGGCCAGTACAATGAGAACCAGAACAAACCTTTCGGGCGAGAGAAAATGAACCAGCTCAGAAAGTTGTTCTTTGAGGGAAAACTATCGGAAGGAAACCGTATAGCCGGAGATAATCTTCATGGCAACCAGACTTCTTTCGGAACTCATCTTCCCATTGGAGATTTGAAGATGCAATTCATTTACCCCGAAGGTAAAGTGACCGGCTACCGTCGTTCGTTAAGCTTGGATGAGGCTGTCAGCAGCGTTTCTTTCAACTCCGGCGGTGTGAACTATAAACGTGAGTATTTTGCTACAAACCCGGATAATGTTCTCGTACTCCGCTTGACCGCTGATAAGCAAAAGTCCATTACTATGAATATGGGATTGGATTTGATGCGTCAAGCCGATCTTTCTGTAGAAGATAACCAATTGGTATTTACCGGGAAAGTAGATTTTCCCTTGCATGGTCCGGGCGGAGTCTGTTTTGAAGGAAGAATAGCCGTTCTGGCTGATAATGGAGAGGTAAAGATGGAACAGTCTGGAGTAGGTATAAAAGAAGCTGATGCCGTGACTTTGATTGTCGATGTGCGTACCGATTATAAAAGTCCTGATTACAAGACTCTTTGTGCTGATGGTGTGAAGAAGGCTGCAGCTAAATCTTATGATGAATTGAAGCAGGCGCATATAAAGGATTATAACACGTTGTATAATCGTGTTTCTATTCATTTCGGACAAGACGCTAACCGCGCGTTGCCTACGGATGTCCGTTGGAAACAAGTGAAGGAAGGCAAGACTGATACTGGTCTGGATGCCTTGTTCTTCCAGTATGGCCGTTACCTCACCATTGCCAGTTCCCGCGAAAACTCTCCATTGCCCATTGCCTTGCAGGGTTTTTTCAATGACAACAAGGCGTGCAACATGGGCTGGACCAATGACTATCATCTGGATATCAATACTGAACAGAATTATTGGGCAGCCAATGTTGGCAATCTTGCTGAATGTAATGCCCCCCTGTTTACCTATATTAAGGATTTGGCGCATCACGGTGCGAAGACAGCCGAAGTGGTCTATGGATGTAAAGGCTGGACTGCTCACACTACAGCCAATGTCTGGGGATATACTCCCGCCTCCAGTACCATTATTTGGGGACTGTTCCCGATGGCAGGTTCATGGATAGCTTCCCATCTGTGGACACAATATGAATTTACACAGGACAAGCAATATCTGGCCGAAACGGCCTATCCGCTTTTGAAAGGTAATGCACAGTTCATCCTGGATTTCTTGGCAAAAGACCCGAAGAGTGGTTATCTGATGACAGGGCCGAGCATCTCACCCGAAAACTGGTTCCGTACAGTAGGCGGTGAAGAAATGGTTGCCTCCATGATGCCTGCCTGTGACCGTGAACTGGCCTACGAGATCTTGTCGAATTGTGTTCAGGCTTCAGAGATATTGAATACCGACCGCGAGTTTGCCGATAGCCTGCGTACTGCCATCGCCCAACTTCCTCCCATCCAGTTGCGTGCCAATGGTGCCATTCGTGAATGGTTTGAAGATTTCGAGGAAGCTCATCCCAACCATCGTCACACTTCCCACCTGCTGGCACTCTATCCTTTCTCCCAAATCACTTTGGAGAAGACTCCCGAATTGGCGGAAGCTGCCCGCAAGACCATCGAGAATCGTTTGTCTGCCGAGAACTGGGAAGATACAGAGTGGAGTCGTGCCAATATGATTTGTATGTATGCCCGTTTGAAAGATGCACAGGAAGCATATAAGAGCGTTCAATTATTACAAGGTAAGCTTTCACGTGAAAATTTAATGACTGTATCTCCAGGTGGCATTGCTGGGGCGGAAGGTGATATTTATTCATTCGACGGAAATCCCGCCGGTACAGCCGGTATGGCAGAAATGCTGGTGCAGAACCACGAAGGTTATGTAGAGTTCTTACCGTGTTTGCCTGTTGAATGGAAAGATGGTAGTTTTAAAGGTCTGTGTTTAAAGGGAGGAGCTGAAGCGACTGCTGAGTGGACGAATGCTGTCATTAATAAAGCTTCTTTAAAAGCTACTGTTGATCAGGTTTTAAAAGTGAAAGTTCCTCAAGGGAAAAAATATAGAGTGCTTTTAAATAGTAAGGAGGCAATTGCAAATCCTGATGCAAAAGGTTTGATAACAGTGGAAATGAAACGTGGAGATTTGCTGGAATTGTTGTAAAAAACAGGTTGCTTTGCATAGCTTGATTGAGGATTACATCTCAGTATATTGAGGTGTAGTCCTCGTTTTATGATAAGGCAACCAGCAAAGTAATGAAATAGTAATATTGTCCATATCCTCAGTAATTTTTTCTATTCTTTAAATCCTTGAATCCTTGTTACTTTGCATCATAAAAATAACTAATATATGATATTCATGAAAACACAATCTAATTTTTATCTATTTCTTATTGCTTTGATTTCTGCTATGGGAGGTTTCCTATTTGGATATGACTGGGTAGTGATCGGAGGAGCAAAACCTTTTTATGAACAATATTTTGGTATAGCTGGT
>OLRU01002381.1_pt1 | contig 13353 bp, 12 predicted proteins | sample 1672961 | NCBI WGS metagenome assembly OLRU01 (sample SAMEA3136741, study PRJEB25190) | human gut metagenome | biome: human gut; feature: human-associated habitat; material: faeces | place: Austria | collected 2013 | reverse complement strand
TTTACCACTGTGGAGTGCCAGGTCAAATTCGGCGACGCCATGCTGGACTATAAGCACGAGCATATGCCCGAGGACAAAAACGACGTCCTGAGCAACTTCGCCATCCTGCCTCTGTTCCATCTGGGTACGTTCATCTGCCTCTTCGTTTGGGCCTGCAAGGGCTGGGCCCTGAACCTCTGCGGCGACATCCGCGACTTCTACCGCGACCTCGGCCTGATGCACAGCGATGCCATCGCTGTGGCTCCCATGCTGATGGAGGCCATCTACAAAGACGTCAAGCGGGGCCGCCGCGCCCGCCTGAACGGCGTCTGGAACCCCTGCGGCTCCTCTGCCATGTTTGACGGCACCATGCTGGCCGAGCTGGCACAGCAGGGCATGATGATCACTCAGGTGTACGGCATGACCGAGACCTGCGGCGACGGAATCATCAACTACGAGCAGGACGAAAAGCACATCCGCGCCGTGGGCAAGCCCGACGACCACGCCGAGTACAAGCTGGACGAGACGGGCGAAATCTGCATCCGCGGCGGCTGCGTCATGCTGGGCTATTACAAGGCCCCCGAGGCCACCGCAGAAGTCCTCGACGCCGACGGCTGGTTCCACACCGGAGACCTGGCCCGTGTGGACGAGGACGGCTTCTATTACATCACCGGACGCAAGAAGAATATCATCATCCTCGACAACGGTGAGAACGTCAGCCCCGAAGAACTGGAAAATCTGCTGTCCAAGTGCGAGGCCGTCAAGGAATGCATCGTCAGGGAGAAGGGCAAGAAGATCTGTGCCGTCATCTACTGCGGCGAGGCCGACCAGCAGACCGTCCGCGACTTCATCACCGAGACCAACCGTACCCTGCCGCTCTACAAGCGGATGAGCGCCGTGGAGTTCAGCACCGAGCCTCTGCCCCGCACCGGCACCGGCAAGCTGCTGCGCAAGTAAGAATAAACCGGGCAGGCTGCGGAATACTGGAAAAGAGCCGCAGCCGCCTTGAATGGAACTACGAAAGGAAGATTCAAACTATGGAAAGAACCGAGATCGTGTCCCAGATCCTTGCAATTCTGGAAGATGTTGCAGAAATTTCCCCCGAGGATGTCAACGAGAACAGCGTCCTGATGGACGACCTGGACCTGTCGTCCATGGAGATCCTGACCGTCGTCGCCGATCTGGAGGAGACTTTCGGCCTGCGCATCCCCGAAAAGGAGCTGCGCAACTTCGTCACCGTCAGCGATTTGGCCGACTATCTGGCCGCACACGCGGGGGAATAAGGAATGGATGCCGAACAGCGCTCTGTTTTTCAGGGTATCGTTTACTATTACCGCGAAAACATGGTCAACTGCCGCTATCAGGTCACGCTGAAAGATGCCGTGGACGGTGCGCTTTTGCAGCAGGCTCTGGATGCGGCCCGGGCAAAGGCACCCTACTATTTCCAGAAGCCGGTGTGGGAGAAAAAGCTGCTCCACCTCGAGTCGTCGGACGTCCCCTGCCCGGTGCGGCAGGGCAGCGCAAAGCCCGAATTTCCGGACGAGAACGGCTTTACGGTTGCCCTGAGCTATGAAGGGAAAGTCGTCTACTTTGACTGGTTCCACTTCCTGGCCGATGGCCGGGGCATAGCACCCTTCATGACCATGGTGCTGCAGTTCTACTGCAATCTGCGGTACGGCACGGCTTTCGAGGGCCGGACCCTTGAGACGGACCCTGCCTACGACATCGAGGACATGGTTGAAGAGGTTAACGGGCGTCCGAATGCAATGCACACGATCAACAGCGCAGTCTTTTCTTCTACGCGGCTGCTGACCCTTCAAACTCGCTTGAGTGCTGCTTATAAGGGGATTATGGCTCTTCTCTATAAGGAGAAATGCCGTGATTTTATGAATAACACGACGATTGACATTGTGAACAGTATGCTTGAGTCTCCGGACATTCACCATATCTTCCCGGAAGCATATTGCGAGAAAATGGGCATCAAGCGCGAACGGTATAATTCCATCATTAACAAGACCCCGATTCTCCCAGCCACCAACCGCTCGATTGGCGGAAATGCGCCGAGTGAGTATCTGGGGGCAATTCTAAAGAAGGTTGATGGACTGAACGAGGATGAACTTCAAGCACGGGTAGAATCGCACTTTATCGACTATTCGGAATTGAAGGCAGATAACTTCAATGGCTACTTCATTGACAGAGCAAAGAGTCTTCTCAATCTGATTGAAAAGGCAATGAATAAGCCTGTCACTGACAGAGATGCAGAAAATACGCTGGATCAGTTTGGGGCGAGTCTGGCGTAAAAGGGAGTGACAAAACTATGGCAGGATATTTTACAGAATCAAATTACGAGAACGCTGTCTTGCAGCTTCTCAATGAAGAACTGGGCTATAACTATATCTATGGACCGGACGTGGAGCGCGATTATCACTCGCCGCTTTATGAGGATGTTCTGCTACCTTCCTTGCAGCGGATCAACAAGAGCCTGCCTATGGACGCTCTGACGGAGGCAATCTATAAGCTCAAGAACTTTGAAACCGGAACGCTTTTGCAGAAGAACATGGTCTTTATGGACTACCTCCAAAACGGAGTCCCGGTAAAATACTATGACAAGGGCGAAGAACGCTCTACCCTTGTCTACCTTGTAGACTTCAAAAATCCTGCCAGTAACGAGTTCACGGTTGCGAATCAGTGGACTTTCATTGAAAACTCCGAAAAAAGACCAGATGTGATCCTCTTTGTCAATGGTCTCCCGCTCGTCATTGTGGAGTTAAAGTCTCCATCCCGCGAAGAAACCGACGCTTCCGCAGCATACCGTCAGCTCCGGAACTATATGTATGAGATCCCCTCTATGTTCATTTATAATGCGGTATGTGTCATGAGCGACTTGACCACTTCAAAGGCTGGTACAATCACGTCCGGCGAAGACCGCTTTATGGAGTGGAAAACAACAGACGGCAGCTATGAGAATACGCAACACGCATCATTTGACACATTCTTTGTTGGGCTATTTGAGAAGACCCGCTTCCTTGACATTGTGAAAAACTTCATCTGCTTTAATGTGGATGGACAGAATACTTTCAAGATACTCGCCGGGTATCATCAGTATTTCGCAGTCAAAAAGGCGATTGAGTCTACAAAACACGCAACCGTGACGGATGGTAAGGGTGGCGTCTTCTGGCATACACAGGGCAGCGGAAAATCACTGTCTATGGTCTTCTATGCTCATTATCTGCAAGAAGCATTGGAAAGCCCTACTATCGTTGTCATCACCGACCGTAACGATCTGGATGACCAGCTTTACGGGCAGTTCGCTCGTTGCAAAGACTTTCTCCGGCAAACACCGCAGCACGCAGAGAGCCGCAAGAATCTGAAAGAATTGCTTGCGAACAGACAAGCAAACGGCATAATCTTCACGACCATGCAGAAGTTTGAGGAAAGCAACGAAGCTCTTTCGGAACGCCGGAACATTATCGTGATGGCAGATGAAGCGCATCGTGGGCAATATGGTCTCAATGAGAAGGTGGTAGTCAAGCAGAAGGATAACGGCGAAGTCGAGGCGAAAACCGTTATAGGCACCGCCCGCATTATAAGGGACACGCTTCCTAATGCGACCTACATTGGATTCACTGGAACACCGATCTCCACAAAAGACCGCAGTACACGAGAGGTCTTCGGTGATTACATCGACATCTATGATATGACACAGGCAGTTGAAGACGGCGCGACCAGACCCGTCTACTACGAGAGCCGTGTGATTTACCTAAAACTCGACGAGAACACCCTCCATCTGATCGATAATGAGTATGACATTATGGCTGATAACGCCGATCCGTATGTCATTGAAAAGAGCAAAAAGGAACTTGGTCAGATGGAAGCAATACTCGGTGCCGACCAGACGATCAATTCCTTGGTAAATGACATTCTTGATCATTACGAGAATTACCGTGAGAATATCCTAACCGGCAAGGCGATGATCGTTGCTTATTCGCGTCCCATAGCAATGAAGATTTATAAGCGCATTCTTGAGCTACGTCCGGCGTGGACGGAGAAGATTGCAGTGGTCATGACGCAAGGCAACAATGATCCCGAAGAATGGCGTGAGATTATCGGCAATAAAGCACATAAGGACGATATGGCGCGGAAATTCAAAGACAACAACTCTCCGCTGAAAATCGCCATCGTCGTGGATATGTGGCTGACCGGCTTTGATGTTCCCTCCCTTGCTACGATGTATGTCTATAAGCCGATGGCTGGACACAACCTGATGCAAGCTATCGCCCGCGTCAATCGTGTCTTCAAAGATAAAGAAGGCGGTTTGGTTGTCGATTACGTCGGTATTGCGGCTGCACTGAAACAGGCAATGAACGACTATACTGCCAGAGACAAGAAGAACTATGGTGATACAGATGTAAGCAAGGCTGCATATCCGAAGTTCCTTGAAAAACTCTCTATTTGCAGAGATTTGTTCCACGGATTCAGTTATGAGAAATTCATGACCGGAAGCGACCTCGACAGGGCGAAGCTCATCAGCGGCGGAGTGAACTTCATACTCGGCAAGAGTGTTGCAGAGTATGAGCTTCCCGACAATGAAAAGACACAGAATGTGTTTATCAAGGAGGCTCTGCTTCTCAAGCAGGCACTCTCGCTGTGCAGCAGCTTGATAGATGAGAAAACCCGTATGGAAGCAGCTTTCTTCGAGTCCGTAAGAACGATGACCGTGCGCTTGGTTTCAGGCGGTACCGGAAAGAAGTTTACGCTTCCAGAAGTAAATGAGCGCATTAACGAGCTTTTGAAGCACAGCATCAAGAGCGAAGGCGTTATCAACCTCTTCTCCAATGTCCAGACTGAGTTTTCGTTGTTCGATCCAAAGTTCCTTGAAGAAATTGCAAACATGAAGGAAAAGAACCTTGCAGTCGAACTCTTGAAAAAGCTGATTGCTGAACAAGTATCTGTTTATCGTCGTACAAACATTGTCAAATCCGAGAAGTTCTCCGAAATCATTCAGAGTGCGATGAACCGTTACCTGAACGGAATGCTCACCAATGAGGAAGTTATTCAAGAACTACTCAAGCTGGCAAAAGACATTGCTGCCGCTGCTGCCGAAGGAGAAAAACTCGGATTGACAGCGGACGAGCTTGCCTTCTACGATGCTCTCACAAAACCACAAGCCATCAAAGATTTCTATGAGCATGATGAGCTTATTGCAATCACGAAGGAACTGACGGACTTGCTTCGTAAAAACCGCACAATAGACTGGCAAAAGAAAGAAAGTGCAAGAGCTGGAATGCGGCGCTTGGTCAAAAGGCTGCTGAAAAAGCACAAATATCCACCAGAGGGTATGGATGACGCCGTTCAGACTGTCATGGGCCAGTGTGAAATGTGGGTGGACAATCTGTGAGTCAATAGCTTGCGTTCTTAAGGGAACGGATGGTCTATCCGGAATACGATGATTAAAATTGAAAGTATACGGTATGCTAAAACACTTTTCTGACTATGATGGCGGGGACTTCGCCATGAGCATTTCTGGCAACATGGTGATGGGCTTCAACGAGAAGCTCATGATGCGCATTGGCTGATGTATTATATTATATTGAGAGATGAGGAAGAGCTAATCCAAACCATTATATTTTCAATAGAAGGATAACGATGAGAGATGGCATAATTTTTGTTGCAGGGATCTACGGCGTGGGGAAAAGCACCTTGTGTGAAAGACTTAGTATCTCCATTGGAATCCCCTGCTTTTCAGCTGGCGACTTGATAAGCGCAATCAACGGAGAAATTTATGGGCGTAACAAAACTGTAGTGAACAAGGAAAAAAATCAGGATATTCTGGTTACGGCGGTAAATGAAAGGCTACAGAAGGATAAGACATTTATATTAGCGGGTCACTTCTGCATTTTTGATAAATCATTTAATGTTGAAAGGCTGCCTGAGTCTGTTTTTTCATTAATGTCAATTTCGAAGGTGGTTTTACTTGAATCAGATGTGACTAAAGTTTGTGAAAATCTCCGGTATAGAGATTCCCGTTGCTATCCACTTGATGCATTGAAATCCCTAAAGCGATGCGAAAAGATGCAATGTGAAAAGATCACAGAGCAGTTAGGTCTTCCACTTTACACCCATCAGATGTTATTTGACGATTCTGACGTGCAGCAAGTCAGAGAATATGTTTTAGGGGGGAAGTAAATGAGAGCGCTACTCGATACGAATGTCATTATACATAGAGAAAATACCAAAGCGACAAGTTTTACTATCGGAAAACTATTCTACTGGCTCGATAAACTGCGCTATGAAAAGCTGATTCATCCATACTCTATAGCTGAACTTCGTAAATATCGCAACCCACAAATGCAATCGCTGTATGATGCAAAAATTGATGCTTATACAGAGATGCGATGCATTGCGCCGCAGACGGCGGAATTTACCGCACTGCTCAGTGACACACCTAAAACAGCCAACGATCAAATTGACAATCAACTTCTCTGCGAATTGTATTGCAAAAGGGCAGATATTCTAATCACAGAAGACCGTCGTATGCGCTTAAAAGCAGATAGATTAGGGCTGTCAGAGCGTGTATTTACAATCAACTCGTTCATTGAAAAATGTACCAATGAAAATCCTGATCTTATAGACTATAAGGTACTTGCAGTCAAAAAGGAACTGTTTGGTAATATTAATGTGGCAGACCCGTTTTTTGCTACTTTCCGTGAAGCATATACGGGATTCGAGAATTGGTTTATAAGAAAGAGCAACGAAGAGGCCTATGTATGTCGAACGGATACAGGTGCAATACTTGGATTCCTATATCTCAAAACTGAAACAGAAGAGGAAAACTACAGTGACATTGCCCCAGTTTTTCGACCTAAGCGAAGACTAAAAGTTGGAACATTCAAAGTTGAAGCCTCTGGCTTTAGACTTGGTGAACGATTCATCAAGATCATTTTTGACAATGCTATTGAACGCAATGTGGAGGAGATATATGTTACGCTATTTATGAACCGCCCCGAATTAAGGACACTATATGGTCTGCTGATTCGGTGGGGGTTTTATGAATATGGCATTAAGAAAAACTGCAACGGCGAAGAAGTAGTACTTGTTAAGAAAATGGCCGGTTATGATATATCAAAATCGGTCAAAGAGAATTTTCCCAATATTAGATACAATGTGCAGAAATTCTTCCTTCCGATTGAAGCACAATATCATACTCCGTTATTTCCTGACTCGCAATTGAGAACTGAAGGGAACTTTGATTATCTGGGAGACAAGGCACATCGCTATGCGTTGCAAAAAGTGTATATTTCCCTCTCGTATAAACGGGATATGCGTCCGGGTGACCTGCTTGTTATTTACCGAAAGGGGACAATGGCAGGAAGAAAAGCGTATGAATCTGTGGTCAGTACAATTTGTGTTGTTGACGAAGTGAGATATAACTTTTCAAACAAAGAGGATTATCTAAAATACTGTGAAAGCCGGACAGTCTTTAGCCAAGAAACGCTAAATCAGCTTTGGGAAAAGCACGGTGAAAAACTTTTGGTTGTTAAATTTATCTTTATAAAAAGCTTGACAAAACGGATTACTTTGGGCGAATTGTGGAGTGGTGGAATCATCCCACAATATAGCGGACCAAGACCGTTTGATCATATTCCTGATGCGGATTTTGACACGATTTTAGCCAAATCACAGACAAAAATACACTTTGAAAGGCAATGAGGCATGGCCACGATTCTATTATCCATCAAACCAGAATATGCCAATAGAATATTTGACGGACAGAAACAATATGAGTACCGAAAACGAATCCCTAAAAAAGAGGTTTCAAAGATTGTTGTATACTCCTCTGCTCCGGAACAAGCTGTTATTGGCGAGATTGAAGTTATTAAAACGCTTAAGATGAAGCCTTCTCCGCTCTGGAACAGTACAAAAGCAAATGCTGGCATAAGCAGGTCAAAGTATAGAAAATACTTTAGTGGATGCACTACTGCATATGCTTTTGCCCTTGGTTCATTTAAAAGGTATGAGACTTCAAAATCTTTAGCGGACTTTAATATTCAATCAGCGCCTCAATCGTTTGCGTATTTAAATGATTAATATATGCATTGGCAATTTAACTGAAAAGAATTGCTATAATCACATTGTAGTGAAATGAAAGTACATCATTAGATGGAAAAATAGACAATGGAGCAGAACGATAAAATCCAGCTTTTTGAAAATCAGCGCATCCGCACGACATGGGATGAAAAGAAGAGTGGTATTTTTTCTGGCGTGGATGTGCTGGTGGTATTGACTAATCAGTCGAACCAGCGTTATACGGCGAAGCATTGGAGCGTCCTCAAGATGCGGCTAAAAAAGAGAGGAGCGAGCTGACTACAAATTGTAGTCAACTGAAAATGCATCCTACTGATGGCAAGCGATACAAGACAGATGTGGCCGATACCGAGCAGCTCTTTCGCATCATCCAGTCCATCCCTTCACCCAAGGCAGAGCCGTTCAAGCGCTGGCTGGCATAGGGAGGCAAACTTGTTGAAGGTATTGAGATTAGAGATAATGCTACATTCTCATGCTTTGACCATGAAATAAATCATAATAGACGAACATTTGTAAAGAGACAATCTCCCAGACCTGAATTGGTGAAAATTAGCAAAAGACGACTCGTACATAAAATGGTATGAAAGTTTTGAATATGTTTGCTAATGGGGGAGATGGCGAATTGTTGAAATCGGTCAACGGTACAACAATAAGTAATGCGGTATTAAGATTGTCAGGATTACCATTTCTAAATCGGAATTTCTAAATAAAGCAAAGATGGTGCAGCTATGAAAGAGTGGGAAGTCAGATTAGATCAACTAATCAATAGCGGTGTCATTGGGGCATATCAGTATTGCAAAGTGGATCAAATAGTCCTATTTAATAAGGACGCAAATGTCGCTTGGAATTATTTCACCCATGTTCATTTTTCAAGCCAATATGACACCGTGGCGGAATCCGTTTTGCTGGCATCACCTGCTACACTACGAAATGGATGGAAGCTCATTGTTTCGCAGTATTCGATGCGGAAAGAAACATTTGCGGATTGTGTTCGTTCTGCTCTATCTACTGGTGTATGGAGCTATACAGATTCAAAAATAACAGAAGGCGACAAAATTGACGAAGCATTTCCAACGCCTGTAAAGTTCATCGCAGAGAATGACCCGACTGGGAGTTACTACAACAATGTGATTCCGCTTGAGAAGTCGCTATACGGTTCAAATTTTCTGGGGAGTTACTATGTCTTTGAGATATACGCCCGTGGAGAACGTCTCAAGGAGCTACTACGGGATAAAGATGTAAAGAAAATTCAGGATATTCTCCACAAGTGCAAATTGAATTATAGACTGGATGAGTTGCCTGACCGCATAGGAAATATAGTCTGCAAGTTCGACATAGAAACACTCAGAACTACACCCAAGCGTTTAGGTGAATATGGAATGACTTATTCCTTCGAGTTGACACCAGAAATTGCACACGACATGAATCTTCATCTTCATATTGAGCAGGAACACGATAGATTGCTATACGAATATGTAGACGAATCATTTTGCCTACACCCCGGCGAAAGTATTGAAAAAGGTGTTGGGCCAAATCAGTGTAAGACTACTTTGACTATATCCGATGCTGAGTCGAAGCTGATTCTTTTTAGAGCAGTAGCGGATCAGGCTGTCTACTCAAGCTATTACGGGCAAATAACGCCCGGCGTCATTGTTGCACATTCTGTTCGTCAATACAGGACGGTTAAAGTAGGTGACAAGGAATATACTGTGCCTTTGAACGGCGTCAAAATGGTGGGCGAACCGCCACTTTTAGTAGAAATGGCTGACGCTGAAGAGCGGCAGCAAAAATGGCAGGATGCCTTTTTCAAAGAGCAAAACTATCTTCGCGTTTATAATGCTGGGCAACATGATGAGGCACTAAGCAATATAAGGTCAATCATAAACAGGCAGCTTTTATGGGATTTAGACGAGATAAGGATCGTTGACCCCTATTTATCACCGAATGATATTCTCAACACAGTTGCCCTTTGTGAGAAACCGGGTATTCGAGTATGCTGTTTGACCGATATTCATACGATTTCCCACAACAAAGACGCAAAAGCAGAAATACTAACTGACGACGCGCAAGATACCGCATTTGACGAAATACGAAACTCCTTCCAAAAGGAACTTGAAGATGGGTTGGGGCAAGAAACTGACTTGCGGCTATCTTTTAGGACGGTTCATGGGAACAACGGCAGTAGTTTTCATGATCGATACTTAATTCTCAAATACCAGCTCAATAAAACTCGCGTGTGGTCTCTCGGCACTTCTGTCAATTCTGTTGGAAAGAGTCACCATATCGTACAGATCGTTGAGTCCCCAATGCTGATTGATGACTTTTTTGATGAGGAATGGAGTCAAACTGACACTGACAAATGTAAAATATATGATTATTCAGATTATGCCGCTGTACAAGCTCAAGACGCGGAAGAACCGCAAGTAGGTCTCCACAGTGCCGTGGACAAAGGCTGAATGCTCACCAATCAGATTGCAACGAAACAAAGGAGAAACGCTATGCCATATTTAGAAACTGTCCAAGAGCTTCTGGAAGCCAAAGAGGGCGAACACGTCCAATTCAAGGAAGCCAAAAATCGGTTTGACTTTGGAGAGGCGGCGAAGTGCTGCTGTGCTTTGGCGAACAATGGCGGCGGCAAGCTGGTATTTGGCATCACGGATAAGAGACCCCGCAGCATAGTCGGAAGTGCAGCTTTTGACCAGCCGGAGCGTACCCGCATGGGGTTGATTGAAAAATTGAAGGTCAACGTTGATTTCCAGATTTTCAACTACGAGAGAAAGCGGATTCTGGCCTTCGACGTGAAGAGCCGTCCAATCGGCTTGCCGGTACAATACGACGGCGTAGCGTGGATTTACGAGGGTGATACGCTCAAGCCCATGCCGGAGGATATGCGCCGCAGCATCTATGAAGAGACCGGTGGTGATTTCTCCGGGACGATTTGCGCCGGGGCAACGGTTAATGACTTGGACGAGATCGCCATTGAAAACTTCCGTACCAAGTGGATCGAAAAGAGCGGCAAAAAGCAGCTTGCCACGCTGTCAAAAGAACAGCTTCTTCATGACTGCGGTGCGATTACGGATGACGGTGTGACGTATGCGGCTCTGATCCTGTTCGGCAAGAACGCGGCGATCATCAAGTATCTGACGCAGGCTGAGATCATTTTTGAGTATCGTTCCTCCGAAGCGTCGGGTCCTGCCAATCAGAGAGAAGAGTTTAAGATTGGCTTCTTCGCTTGCTATGACCGCGTGTGGGAGCTTGTCAATCTGCGGAACGATAAGCAGCACTATCAGGAAGGCTTTTTCGTGTTTGACATTGCGACCTTCAATGAGCGCGTTGTCCGAGAAGCGATCCTGAACGCGGTGAGCCACAGGAACTACCAGTTTGGCGGCAGCATCTTTGTTCGCCAGTTCCGCGACAGATTGGTTGTCGAAAGCCCCGGAGGACTTCCCTTCGGCATTACGCTCGACAACATTCTGGATCGTCAGCTCCCGCGCAACCGCCGTATTGCGGAGATCCTTTCCCTTTGCGGCATGGTGGAGCGTTCCGGTCAGGGCATGAACCTGATGTTTGAGCTGAGTGTGCAGGAGGCAAAGCCGCTTCCTGATTTCACAGGTACGGATGACTTCTTCGTCAGCGTCACGCTGAACGGACTGATTATCGACAAGGCAATGCTCTCCGTTATCAATCGGATCAGCGAAAGAGGCGCGGAACTGCTGTCCACTGAGGATTTCCTCGTGATTGATGCTCTGTACCACGAAAGACCGCTGAACGAGAAGATGCAGTCTCGCTTGAACCGTCTGATTGAGATGGGCATTGTCGAGCATATCGGTCGCAAGAAGTACGTCCTTGCAAGAAGCCTCTATGCGGCAACGGGCAAAACCGGTGTGCATACAAGGCATGTCGGCTTGGATCGAGATACCAACAAGGAGCTGCTGCTAAAGCACATCCGGCAGAACAACGAAGTTGGTACTCCGTTCAAAGAATTGCAGCAAGTTTTGCCGGGGCTTGATCGAAACCAAATCCGCGTTTTGATGAGAGAATTGCGTGAAAGTGGGAAGGTTTTCTGCGAAGGAACAACAAGTGCCGCAAGGTGGTTTGCGTCCAAATAATCCAAAATACTAACGAATCTTGGAACCAACTTGGAACTGACTTGGGACCAACTTGGAACTAACTTGCGACCTAATCAGCAAAGTATGTGCTAACGATTAAAGCGGACGGCGGATCTCATAAACCCGGGAGCAAGCAGGCGGCACGGGACGCGAAAAAGAACTCCATTCTGGAGAAGTGCGCCGTCCCGCTGCTGCGACTGCGCACAGATGGCAGCAGGGAAAAAGAGAAAATCAAAAATGCGCTAAAGAGGGACTGACTATGCCGAAAATTATCAGGAACGCGATCAGATGCAAAAATTGCGGAGATATCATCGAAAGCAAAACTGTCCATGATTTTAAGTTTTGCAGCTGCGGCTCCTGCGCCGTGGATGGCGGCCACGATTACCTTCGCAGATGCGGAAATCGTGAGGATTGGGAAGAACTGTCTGAAGCGGAAAAGGTGGAGGACAACGGCGCATTGACTTGATCCTGGGTGATTAGGAATTGGGGTGATAGGATGTCTCTTAAAATTCAGCTTTTTGAAAATCAACGCATCCGCACGGCGTGGGACGAGGAAAAGGAAGAATGGTATTTTTCCATTGTCGATGTGGTTGGTGTACTGACGGACAGCGTTGATCCCACGGCGTATTGGCGCAAACTCAAACAACGGTTGAAGGCCGAGGGCAATGAAACCGTGACAAATTGTCACGGTTTGAAAATGACGGCTCATGATGGTAAAAAACGCCTGACCGATGTGGCCGATACCGAGCAACTTCTCCGTATCATCCAGTCCATCCCGTCACCCAAGGCGGAGCCGTTCAAACTCTGGCTGGCACAGGTCGGCCGGGAGCGCATTGAGGAAACCATTGACCCGGAACTGACCATCGAGCGGGCGTTGGAAACCTATCTCAAAAAGGGCTATACCCGCGAGTGGATTAACCAGCGGCTGCAAGCCATCCAAGTTCGCAAAGAATTGACCGATGAATGGGATGCCCACGGCGTGCAGAAGGGCGTGGAATACGCCATCCTCACCGATGAGATCTCCCGCGCGTGGTCGGGGATGTCCACCCGGCAGTACAAAAACCTGAAGGGGCTTAAAAAGGAAAACCTTCGTGACAACATGACCACGCTGGAGTTGGTGTTGAATATGCTGGCAGAGGCAACCACCACGGAAATTTCCAAGCAGAAGGCACCGGCGACC
>OLRU01002342.1_pt1 | contig 13565 bp, 9 predicted proteins | sample 1672961 | NCBI WGS metagenome assembly OLRU01 (sample SAMEA3136741, study PRJEB25190) | human gut metagenome | biome: human gut; feature: human-associated habitat; material: faeces | place: Austria | collected 2013 | reverse complement strand
TAGTTCCTCGGCTCCAGCTTTTCGATGATTTCCGGGCTGGGCAGTCCGTATTGGTTGTACATCACCGTGCAGTAGGTGTTCTGCCGGATGGTTGTTTCGGTGTGCTGTCCGATGAACCGGTAAAGAACGGCCTTGTCCCAAGGCGCAAGGTTCGGATTCTGGTGGGCGCAAAGCACATCCCATCGGCTCATGCCCGGATAGCGCTTTTGGTTGGGGTGAGGCTGCGCGTTGAAGGTCTGGATGGCGCGTATATCATCGGCTACCAGTTCTTCATAGCTGTAGGTCTTCACCTTGTAGGTGTTGTTCTTTTCGTCATACACCTTCTCTTCCTTCGGGCGGTTGGCTTCCAGCTTAGCCCACCAGCGACCAATACCTACCTGCGTGCGTTTCTCCACGCCGTACTTCTTTTCGCGGTTCTTGTGCTCGGCACGTTTTTCACGCGAGTTCCCGGGGTTACACCAGCGTATCAAGGGGAAGACGGTACCGGCTTGCATCAAGCCGTCGGCAAAGTCACTTACCAGGTGGTGTTCCACTTCCAGCTCGGCGGGGATATACATGCCGTTCCGGTCCAGGGTTTGGAACATGTTTCGCATGCAGTCCAAAAACAACTCGGTAGTCTTGTACCGGTTGTAGGCATATCCTACCACAGCGCCGCTCACCACATCGTAGGCATAATAGGCTTTCACACGGTTGCCATCCTTCATCGGGCGAGGCAGGTCGCGGTCATCAAGGCTCACCTTGCTCAATGAGAACTCACCGATGCTGCGCAGATGGTAGGGGCGGTAGGCGTTGTTGAAATCCCATTGGCTCATGTGAAGCTTGGCTCTAAGGGCTTTGTTTTTGGGGTTGTTCAGGTAGTTGGCTACCGTGGCCGGACTTAACACCAGCGGATTTCCATCCTTGTCGGTAAAGTCTGCTGGGTTCAACACCTCGCCGGTTTCGGGGTCATACAGTTCCAAATCACCTTGTACAAACATATTGTACTGCTCCCAAACGGTGGTATTGAAGGGCTGCTCCGGCTGGGCATCGATGCTCAGCAGCAGGCGTTCAATGTCGTAGGTCACCTTCCGGCGGTTCTGGTTCATGAACTTGCGGCTGATAAGGCTTTCATAGCCGTTGGCCTTGAAGTCATTCACACGCTTCTTGAAGCGGTTGGAACTCACGGGTAAGGTATGGCCGAACTCTGCTTGATAGTAACTGATGGCTCCAGCCAGTTCTCCCCAGTTCACCGGTCCTGCCTTCATCGCTTTACGCATAAAGGTGGCATCCTCCATGGCACGCATCACGGCCTCAATTACCGAAGCGTTTACCGTATATTCCTGGATGTGTTCCGGTGGCAGTGTATCTCCGTTGTCAAAACGGAACCGGGTGTAAAAATCCCGGGCTTTCGCATCGATGTGGTAATGGCTGCCGAGCCAGTTTCTTATTACGTCTTCTTTCATATCTCCGTATTTTAATTTTATCCGTTCCTGAAATCGCAGGGGCATGGTGGCAATCTCTATCAGTGCATAACTTCCAAGCCCCTTGCCTTGTCGCACTACGTTGATTTCTTTCCTGGCCGCCAGCTTCTTGTAATTGGGTACCGACATGATGGGAGCAAGTTCTTCCATGGAAAGCATGGAGGGATGATGTCCTCGCAGCGCACGGCTCTTGCTGTAGTCGGCCTTTCCGTCTTCCCGAATCACCGGGCGGTCATCGTAGGTCAAATCCTTGTATGATATGCACAATATCTTTCCATAATACTCCATTTCATTGCTGTTTATAAGGCAGCTGCCATCTGTTGGGTCTCGTGCTGCAGCTGCATGAAGTCTGATACAAACTCACATTGGTAGGTTTCGGTCCGTTTTCCGTCCACGTACACGTCCACATCGTTGGTCTTCCGGTGGACTACCAGCTTTACACGGGGACCGAAGGTGCAGGTCATGGTATGCTCACACTCCTCGAAGGTGGTTTCGCAGTTCGGAATGAAGTTCCCGTCAGTCAGTTTGCCGCCTCGCTTCAGGGCAAGAGTGCGTATCCGGCGCGCCTGATCGCTGTCACGGACAAAATTCAGTGCTTGCCACACAGCCTGACGGCTGCATCCGAATGTCTTCATCAAGAAGGTCTTGGTCTCGTTATCTGTCAAAATCTGCTTTCTCATTTTGTTATTTCTTTAAGATTGGGTATCTTTAGCGCTGTTTACAATGTTTACAGCCTTATGGATACTGATATGATACTTTTAAAGGCTCAGTTTCAAGCCTTGCGTGATTACTTTACATCCTTGTTGCCTACCATCTTTGAACATGACAAAGAGAAAGACGACAAAGTGTGGCTTGCTAAATACCTTCTATGGAAGTTTGAGCGCGAGCTTCTCGCACCATTTGAGAATAAAGAAAAGCTCTCGCCTCTCGAGAAAGATAAGATATGTCGCCGACGGTTTCAGCTGCAAGTTCTGATGGACGTAGCTTATATCCAGGGCCGGCTTGAAGAATACGACATACCAAGAATAATAGATTCCTACGCTGCTGCTCAAGCACTTCAAGTCTTTCAGCAGTCTGGGGATGGGTCAGAGGAACTGATGCTTCCTCTGATTGATAAGATTTATCGCCCGGAATAGAACTTGAACCCTCGGGGTGCTTGCTGATTGCATTGCAAAGCACTCTCAGCGCATCTTCACATACGCAAGTCAAATTTTCCAATACACGGTAGGCATCCAAGTTGCTCAACTCGCCCTCCGTCATGAACTGCTCGGCCAGGTCCATCGCCTGGTCGGCAATGTTCAGTGTGTGACTTACGCTTCCTGTCATGGCGAGCATCTTCTGCTTATACTGACGCTCTACTTTTGCTTGATTGATGTTCTTTGCCATAATCTGAATTTTTAAAGGTTAATATCGTGGGGCGCGGGGAATCGAACCCCGGCGGCTTTCTACGCTTTCTTATTTCGCTTTCTCATTTTCTATTTACCAACTTTCCGGCCGTGCCTGCCGCCCCTGCCCGTTTTTCCGGGCTGCCAGTTATCCGGCAATCTCTTTGCCCTCTTGTTTCTTCTGCTCGTGCCACCTTAGTGTCCGAAACGCATCATAGTTCATCACGAGTAAAGATGTATATAATTCATCTCGTAACCTTTCATCCTTGTTAGGTACTGCATCCTTGATTTCATCAAGAACATCACCAAACGCACTGAGGAGTTTTTCCAATGTTTCCGGTTTTACCTTTTTCAATAATGTCTCTTTCATAATCTTATACTTAAAATTCGCTAATCACACGCCTTTTTTGTATATTTGGCGCGCTGTTTACATCTTAAACACGCTGCAAATATATAGAATTAATTCAATACGCCAAACTAAATATGGAAGAAAATCAATATAAAGGCATGAATTTTATAGAAAGACTTCAATATTTCATGGAGAAAAAGGGCATAAATGACAATCAAATGACTGTCAATGCCGGTCTTTCTGTTGGACTTATCGGGAAAGCAAAGGTGTCTGGCAAAGGTATGAGCTCAATGAATATTGAAAAAATTCTATTAGCCTATCCAGAATTATCTGCCGATTGGTTACTTACTGGTGCAGGTAGCATGTTGAAAGATGATTTGAACGGCATTCAAACAGCAGACGAAGCCAATCCTTCGACTCTGCCTACAACATCTATGAACCCATCTGTCGGCACACCATACTACGATGTTGACTTTATTGGGGGATTCGATGAGGTATTCAACTCTCAGGTGAATATACCTGCCACTAATATCGTAATAAGGGGATTCGAAAAAGCCAGCCTCTGGTGTAATGTTACCGGGCACTCTATGGAGCCCAAAATAAACCATGGCGACATCATTGCCCTTCGTCAATGCACACTCAACGACATCCAGTATGGCGAAATCTACGCAGTGGTACTGGACACCATCCGTACCATTAAAATCCTGCGCAGGTCTCCGGATCCAGGTAAACTGCGCTTCATTCCTATCAATACAGAGGACTATGATGAGCAGGAATTCGACAAATCGCGCATCGTGAATGTCTTTGAGGTCATTGGAAGCATCAGCAAATTCTTCTAATGAGGAAGCACATGCGTCATATCACCCAACAGGCACAATAAGACGCACGCACACACTTTTAGAGGCATTTACAGGGCATAAGGAAGTAAAACAGCTGTATATCAAAGGCTTCACGCTATATATATAATGTGTATCAATAAAATAAGTGTCGTTTTTCCTATCTGAAAACAGCGAAAAACGGCACTTATTTACATTTGATACATTCTTTCCTATTTCGGACGAACCCTCCAAAATCCGAAAAAGTAACCCTAAAAGTAACCCTAAACTCATTAAAGTAGTAACCCTAAACAGTAACCGTAATAGTAACCCTAAACCCAAAATTACCATCCGTAAGGGCATAAAAAAGGGGAGCCATAAGCTCCCCAATCAGCATTCAAAGAAATAACGCCTAAAAGCCTTTCTAACGGCGTTATTATGTCGTTCTAACCATTGCCCTTACTACCGCCCGAAATGAGCGTAGATTGCTTAATTATAGCCTTTTTCGTGCATATTGTGCCGTTACCAGACAGTCCGGCATGAAGTAGGTAATTCTTGGTTGCACCCACCTGATCTGCCGTCAGAACCGTATAAACAGCCGATATACTACTGAAATACCAGTCTTTCTGCTTCGTTCCATCTATTTTATGCAGCAAATGCACATGAATCACTTTGGCCATATTCGTTTCTATTATGCTGCAAATATACCAAATAATACTTATTTGGAAGAATTTCAAGGAATCATATTTAAAAATAGGCACAAAAAAACGGCCACACAGCCGTTCACACCATCATATAAACAAATCCACCTACCCAGCCACAAAACGGCCACACAACCGAAAATAAAGCCCTTCCAGACCGTTTTAGCCCCATCTGCAAGCCCAATGTAAAGCAATCGCCCGAAGATCCGCAGAAAAGCCCCTCAAACGTAAAGCAGATGTAAGCCCATGTAAAGAGAAAAACCGCTTCGAAATATTCAGCCCATTTTTCCGACCATGCCTAAACCCTTTGGTTCTCAAAGCTTTTCACCCATTTTCCCCGATCATTGAAAAAACCGCTTCGTTCTATGCCCCATATAATGAAGTAGGTCGTCGGGTACGGCGGCTCCTACAGCACCGGCTGTATGATGATCGCATACTCCTTTTATCTTTAGTGATTTGCCATTGAGCAGGCATCCGCTGACCGGGTTGAATTCTAATTGACGGAAGCCTACAGGTAATCTACATTCATCTAGTATCTTGTTATCTCTTGTCAGTTGGCATATAAGTGTATAGACGTTAGGAGAATCAGGCGACCATAATAATGGTTTCCTGATGCTCCCTGACAGGAAGCAAAGAGAATCTGCAGATGGGACAAATATTTTTTCAGAAGTATCGGCTATGCTACCGTTGGGAGCTTGTAGATATGTTTTTACTTTGATTGGCTTTTTCTCCTGTGTCTCAATTTCTATAGATAGGGTGTAGGTGGCAGATTGCTTATTTTGTAGCTTGGATCTGAAATGGATTCCGGAATAAGGAATGTGGGTGGGGTTACTGACCAGCAGGTATACAGGACGATATATTCCTGATCCAGTATACCAACGTCCGGTTAATGCTTTGCTGTGATCTACTTTTACAGCGATTTGGTTCTTGCCTTCTTGCAAATATGGAGTTAAATCATATACAAAGCTGATATACCCATTAGGGCGTTTGCCCAGCCAATGACCGTTTATCCATACTTCGCTGTTCAGATATACGCCCTCAAATAGGATTTGTACTTTTTTATTTTTCCATTTGGAAGGAATGGTAAAAGTTTTTCGATACCAGCTTATTCCGGCAGGCAGGAAGCCGCTTTGCCAGTCGGTTCCGTTTTCAAATTGTTTATAAGTGCCTTCTATGCTCCAGTCATGAGGAATGTTCAATATGCGCCATTGAGAATCGTTATATGAGGAAGAAGAGGCTCCTTTGCCTGCATCTCCTAGATGGAATTTCCAGCTTTTACAGAAATTTATGGTTTCTCCGGCAAAAGATGCCAATAAGAAAAATTGTATGCAAACAAATAAAAGGATACGTTTCATGGTTAGTGTGAAGAGAAAGAGGGGCTGAATGTTGCTTGAAGAACAATCAGCCCCAGAACTAATTTACTGATGTTATATATAAGCTAATACCTGTTGATTTACCATCCTTCACTAGGCGTACAAAGTGGATTGGTGTCAAGTTCTTTGGCTGGTATCGGGAAGTAGTTGAACTTATTGATATTACCGGATTTGCCAGTCTGATAGTTTTTATAGCGGGTATCATCACAAGTTTTTAATGTCTGCTCTAACAATCCCCATCTGCGTAAATCGTAGAAACGTTCGCCTTCCACAAAGAATTCAATGGCGCGTTGGTGTACCAGATCTTCAAAAACCCCTTCTTTGGTTATTGGGCCGCTATAGTCATTCAGGTTGGCGCGTCGGCGGATTTGATTAATATATCCGATAGATGTGTCTAAAGCCCCTTTGTTCATATAGGCTTCTGCCAGCATCAATAATACATCGGCATAGCGGATGGCTCTTTCATTGATGAATGACTTGGGAGGTGCCGGTTCATCTTTTTGAGTCTTCCAGTTCTGGTATTTCAAAATCCAGTATGTTTTCCACTTGTCTTGTGCAAAAACTTCCCTGAAAGGTCTTTGGTAGTAAGTGCATCCCTCATAGTCCCATGCCACAGAACAGCGGGCACGATAATCAAAATTGCCGTCTTTGTCTTTTTCCTTCCAGAAGATATCCATAATTTGCTGGGTAGGATTTGCTTCATACCATCCTCCGACTTCAGCAGCGGCATATTCTTTAGGGCGGGTATTGGATTGGGTGGAATTGATATTTTCTCCATCTCCCCAAAGATCTGTTCCACCCACATCTTCTATCAATAACTCGAAAATACTTTCGGCATTGTTTTCATGAGTGTCATCAAAATTCCAATTAAAGTCCTCTACTAGTTTGTAGGTGTAAGGATTCTGCGTCAGAGGCTCGAGGACGTTTATCGCTTCTTGCCAATTTTCTTCATAGACATATATTTTACCCAAAGCGGCATAAGCGGCTCCTTGTGTAGGCTTTCCTATTTTATTCGTTATGGGCAATAGGGAAGCAGCGGTTTTTAAATCTTCTTTGGCTTGTGCCCATATATCAGCTTGTGATGATTTTGCTAAAGGGAAAGTCGAGGGAGATTGGGAGGCTGTCAGGCGGAGAGGGGCGTCTTTAAACTCTTTGGCTAACTGGAATAAATAGAAGCCACGTATGAAAAGACATTCTCCTTTTACCGAATTTTGAAAATCGGTAGAAAATTGTTCTTTCTTTTCTTCCAGTTTTTGCATAATGGAATTGGTACGGTACAAGGCATTGTAAAATTGATAGAACATGCCTTGTGTCAGTGAGTTTGTATTACTATTAGTAAAACGGTTTACTGTATATACATCCGAAATATCGTTGCGGAAGTCGACTTCATCGGCTCGGGCTATTCTCAGCATTACACCGCGAGTTCCATAATAACCGCCGTTTAGGGCATTCTTCAGTGGAGTATAGCAAGAGGTCAAGGCCAGATTGAAATCGGTTTCATCTTTCCAAAAAGTATCTTCTGTTGCTTGGTTGGGATTGGCCTGGTTTAATTGATCTTCGCAGGAACTGAATAGCATGCCTGAAATCAATATGGTCAATGTCGTTTTAATATATGTTTTCATAAGATGTTTATTTTTAGAATGTTACATTTAGTCCTAACATGAAAGTACGGTTAGTCGGGTAAATAAAATTATCAAATCCCCGATAATTGGCATTGTCTGCATTGACATCCGGTGAATATCCGCTGTAACTGGTGATAGTAAATAAGTTTTCAGCGTTAATATACACACGGGCATGCTGTATGGCACCTTTAAACCATGTCTGAGGAAATGTATAACCTAATTGAACACTGCGGAGACGCAAATAAGAACCATTTTCAAGATAACGGTCGGATTCTGCACGGGTATTACGGTTAGGATCATCCCATGTCAGACGTGGATGGGAGGCATTTTTGTTTTCAGGAGTCCAATAATCCAGGCAACTTGCCAGAAAATTGGAACCTTTGGTTACATCTTCTAATGTCTGACGGGTTGCATTATAAATTTTATTTCCTAACACTCCTTGCAGTCCGATTGATAAGTCGAAATTTTTGTATCTCATATTACCATTCAGCGCGAAAGTAAAATCGGGAAAAGGACTGCCTTGAAATACACGGTCGTCGTCATTGATAACGCCATCGTTGTTGGCATCTACAAATTTTATATCACCCGGTTCGGCGGCTGGTTGTATTTTTTTACCGTCTTTGGCATATGCGTCTACTTCTTCCTGACTATTGAAATATCCGGCTGTAGAGATAAGCCAATAACCTCCAATAGGATATCCGGCTTTGGTTTCACTGGTAGTGATGTTTTGGTTGGTAGAACCGCCTTTGATAGATCCGCTTTCACTTCCCATGGCTATTACTTTGTTTTTATTGAAAGACCCAATTAAGTTGATGCCATACGAAATATCCGGATTGGGTTGGTCCATCCATCCTAAATTGAATTCAAAGCCATTGTTACGTATCTTGCCCGCATTGCGTATAGGGTCATTGGCACCACCGGAAGAGATAGGAATAGGAACGGTCAGCAAGATATCTTTTGTATTTTTCACATAATAGTCTGCTGTTAAGCTTAGTCGGTTATTAAAAGCCATAAAATCAATGCCGACATTAGTCATAGCGGTTTCTTCCCATTTTATATCCGGATTGGCAAAATTTTTAGGAAATGCTCCTTGAAGCAGACCACCGTTGCCATCGGGATAATTGATGCCGGTAGTGATGGTGGAGGAATATTGATAGTTATCGATTTCTTGATTTCCTAAAACGCCATATCCGCCACGAAGCTTTAGCTGATCAAGCCAATGCACGTTTTCCATGAACTTTTCTTCGGCCACATTCCATCCTAATGAAAAAGAGGGGAAGTAACCATATCGATTGTTCTTACCGAATTTGGAGGAACCGTCCCGACGAATGGTAGCGGTCAGCAGGTAGCGTTCGTCAAAAGAGTAGAAGGCACGTCCGAAGAAGGAAGCGATGGAATTCACCACGCGTGAACCGGTGGTAGTGGAAGTGGTGACATCACCTGCACTCAGGTCGGGAGTTGTATTACTCAGGAATCCTGTGGCTGTACCTACTTGTGTCTCCCAGTTGGAGTGTGACATTTCCTGACCTACCATTACGTTGATGTTATGTTTTTCTGCAAACGTATTATTATAAGTAAGGATATTGCGCCATGACCAGTATTTGGTGTTGGTCTTGGTCCAACGTGAGGTACGTGTGTCGCTTGTTTTGATACCGAACTGGTAGTCTGGCTGATAATAATAATAGTTATTGAAGTTCCAGTCAGCTGATAATTCCGTCTTGAAAGTCAATCCTTTCAGTAGGTTTGCTTCCAGATAGGTATTGAAACGGAAGTTGGTTTTACGGTTATTGTTGGTGCGTATGGAAGCAAGTCCTACGGGATTTTCGGGCATCCACACATCGTCCGGACCATCGAAGGAACCATCGGGAGATGTAACGGCGACCGTAGGTTGCTGTAGTGCGCTCATAATCGTATTATTGTCGGTACCGACATTTTGCTTGGATTCAGCAAACGAGAAGTTTACACCTCCGCGTAACCACGATTTGATTTCAGTATCGATATTGGCGCGCAGAGAAAGACGTCGGAAGCTGGACCCTAATGCAATACCGTCTTGATCGAGGAATCCGCCGCTAAAAGCATAAGTGGTTTTGTTGTTACCGCCACTGACAGAGATATTATGACTCGTCATGAAGGCTTTGCTGAACAATTCGTCTTGCCAGTTGGTACCTTCGCCAAGTAAGTCAGGGCGTACGAAAGAACTGCTTTGTTCTACCAGACCAAGAGCCGAGCGGTCATTGTGATGCTGTGCATACTGTCGTAGATTCAGCATATCCAGTTGTTTAGGCATTTCCTGCCAGCCCGCATATCCGTCGTAGGTTACGGTTGCTTCGCCTGCCTGTCCGCGTTTAGTAGTAATCATGATGACACCATTGGATGCGCGCGAACCATAGATGGCGGTTGCCGAAGCATCTTTCAGTACGTCCATGGATACGATGTCCGACGGATTGATGCTTGATAAAGGGTTGCTGTTTTCATCGTCAGTAGCAGAGTCCACCACTACGCCGTCTATCACGAAGATAGGCTGGTTGGTGGCGTTCAGTGAGTTGATACCACGGATGCGGATAGAGGTGGACGCACCCGGTGTACCGGAGTTTGCCTGAATCTGCACACCGGCAGCGCGTCCTTGCAATACCTGATCGATAGAAGTCGGAACCGACTTCTTGATGGCCTGGTCATTTACCGATACCACCGAACCCGTCAGGTCCGAACGTTTCATCTGTCCGTAACCTACTACAACGACTTCGTCCAGCATCTCAGTGTCTTCCTTCATCGTGACATTGATTTGTGTCTTCCCGGCTACAGGAATTTCTTGTGTCTTGTAGCCCACAAATGAAATTACGATGGTACTGTTGGATGGAACATTCAGTGTAAAGTTACCGTCGATGTCGGTAATAATACCGTTACTGGTGCCTTTCTGCACTACGCTCGCACCGATAACCGATTCTCCTGTGGCGTCCTTCACCACACCTTTCACAGTGATATTCTGTGAAAATGCCCATAGAGGTATCAGGCATAATAAGAATAGAAGCCCCAAAGGCTTAAAACAATAATTTGTGCATTTCATACTGAAATTAATTTAGTTGGATAACAATAATATTCTCTTTCCTTAATAAAGATGTGAAGACATGTTTTTCATTCTCAAGTTTCCATATTTGCATTTATCTGATTAAAGGGTTAAACATTGCTTTTTCGTTTGTGACAAAGGTATTCTATAAAAAGAAAAAGCGGATATTTAATTGTAGCCTGTGTTACATTTAAATGTAACATGACTTTTCTCTGTGTTACAAAATCATTCGCTGGTGTTACGTCCCAGGTTTGTTGACGTCCGAAAGATAGAGAATTAAGTGATAAATCCCATATTCCTTTCACTTATATCATTTATTCCTTTCATCCGCATCAATAAGAGGGCTGATGCAAAAGGTGGCATCTTTTGCTGTAAAAGATGCCATCTTTTGTATCATTAGATGCCACCTTTCGATGTAAAAGATGCCATCTTTTGCAATAGATGTATAAGGCTTCCTGGCAAAAGGGTTTAATGTTCCGCTCCTTTAGGTATAATGCCGAAGAGATAAAGAGCATATATGCAATGGCTTCCCTGTCCATTTCGAAAGTTTTTCTTATCTTTGCTTGCCTTTAAGTATAAAATGCAATGAAAACAGCTCTTAATAAAATCCTCCTTATAGTCTTATTGCTATGTTTGACCGTCCTGCCTTTGACGGCACAAACCGGTAAATTCTATTCTACTAACAACGAATTGTCCAGCAGTCTTATCAACCAGATTTTTCAGGATAAGCGCGGATTTATCTGGATAGCTACTGAGTACGGACTGAACCGTTTCGACGGACTTCGTTTCTCCAACTATAAGCATGTATCCGGCGACTCCACTTCCATTAAAAACAATTATGTGCGCACGCTTTTTGAAGACAGCCGGCAGAATCTGCTGGTAGGTTGCATCGACGGGTTGATGAAGTATGATTCGGAAACGGATACTTTCCGGGAGATTCCAATGATACGTGCGGGCAAGCGGGTTTTTCCACACATCACGCAGATGCAGAAATTGCATAATGGTGAGATCTGGGTGGTAACTACCGGACAGGGTATTTTCCGTTTGGACGAAGAGAAGCAGCAGGCGGAGTCCATTGACGCCATCATGAGGCAAGTGAATTATAACTTCCAGTCGAATTTATACGAAGATTCTGATTATAATATCTGGATTGGTACGGAAGGGCATGGATTGATTTGCTATCTGCCCGCTACGCAAGAAGTCCGTGTGTTCAGATATCCGGTGATTAATGATAACTATGTGTCGGCTATTGGTGAAGATAAGTACGGGAATCTGTTCATCGGTACTCAAAAGCATGGCTTGTCCCGTTATGATCGTGAGCAGAACCGCTTTATTCCTGTTCCCTATACGGGTAGCGAGGAACTGTCCATTTATTGTCTGACACTGGTGGACGACCGTCTGTTGATAGGCACCGACGGCCAGGGACTGAAGACTTACAACCGGATGACCGGGAAGATAGAGGATTATAGCATCAATTCCGCACCGCTGGATTTTTCGGAAGGAAAGATACACGCTATCATGGAAGACCGGGACAAGAACCTGTGGGTAGGATTGTTTCAGAAAGGTATTGTACTGATGCCCAAGCAGGAGAATCCGTTTGAGTATTATGGCAACAGGTCCATTTATTATAATCCCATCGGACAAGGATGTGTAATGTCCATCTATCAGGATAGTAACCGTCACCTGTGGGTAGGGGCGGACAATGAGGGAATCTTTGAACTGGATGCGGAAGGAAAGAGGCTGCGGCATTATCAGCCCGGCAATAACCCGCGTTCGATGGCTAATACGATTATGTGTATGTACGAGGATACGAACGGAGATTTCTGGCTCGGCACGTACACCCGGGGACTGGCAAAACTAAACCGGAGAACCGGTGAGTGCGAATATCCGCTGCCGGTGGACAATGAGAAGATTTTCTCGATTACGGAAGATCGGCATAAGAACCTTTATATCGCTACTTTCGGTTCGGGTTTCTACCGCTATAATCTGGTGACAAGGGAGTTGAAACATTATGAGTCGTCTAAAGATGAGTCGGGCGACCTGACCCGGAATGAACTGGCAAATGACTGGGTGAACTACATCTTCTGTGATAGTGAGGGAATGATCTGGCTGGGACACTATAAAGGTATCAGTTGCTTCAATCCGGTGAATGAGAGTTTCATTAATTACCGCAATGTGAATACTCTGATTGAAGACCGGGTGGGGTATGTTTTGCAGGAAGACCATGCCGGAAATATTTGGGCAGGTACGACGGACGGACTCTATCGCTTCAATAAGAAGACCGAAGAACTGACCTGTTTTACGGTGGCGGATGGTTTGCCTAATAATGTAATCTGTGGAATTTGCGAAGACGAGGAACATAATATGTGGATCAGTACTTATATGGGGATCTGTAAGTATAATGTCGAAAACAACCGTTACATCAATTATTATGCGGGCGACGGATTGCAGGGAAACGAGTTCACGCACGGCGCATTCTATAAAGATCAGGCGGGAAAAGTCTATTTCGGCGGTATAAATGGTATTACCTATTTCCAGCCTTTATCCATAGGGAGTGTGCTGAAAGACACCAAGGTCTGGATTACGGACTTCTTTATCTTCAACCAGCCTGTGCGGAAAAATACGCGTTCGGGAAGGCATACCGTTATCTATACGTCTGTGCCGGATGCGAATATGTTCCAACTGGCTCATTACGATAATACGTTCAGTATCATCTTCTCCACGTTGCAGTATAACAATCCGGAGCACCCGTTTTTCTGTGTCTCAACGGCTTTCCGGTAATCATAGCCATTGAGA
>OLRU01002332.1_pt1 | contig 13613 bp, 11 predicted proteins | sample 1672961 | NCBI WGS metagenome assembly OLRU01 (sample SAMEA3136741, study PRJEB25190) | human gut metagenome | biome: human gut; feature: human-associated habitat; material: faeces | place: Austria | collected 2013 | reverse complement strand
ATTACTGGAAGAAACCATTGACGGCTTGAATATTAAGCCAGAAGGAATCTACGTGGATGGAACGCTGGGAGGAGCAGGGCATGCAAGTGAAGTATGCCGCAGACTTTCTGCCAAGGGGAGATTTATTGGCATAGATCAGGACCAAGATGCAATAGTTGCTGCGAGTGAACGGTTGTCCGCCTATGGTGACAGAGTTCAGATTATTCGCAGCAATTATTGTTACATGGCGAATGAGCTGAAGAACCTGGGAATTCAGAAAGTTGATGGAATTGTTCTGGACCTGGGAGTTTCGTCTTATCAGTTAGACAATGAAGAGCGTGGATTTACCTATCGTGTGGATGCACCGCTGGATATGAGAATGGACCAGAGACAGAGCCGCACAGCTGCGGATATTGTGAATGGCTATGATGAAAGAGAACTGTACCGTATCATTCGTGATTACGGTGAAGATAAATTTGCAAAAAACATTGCAAAACATATTATGGCTGCGAGAGCCAAAGCACCGATTCAGACAACCGGAGAACTGACCGAGATCATACGACAGTCGATTCCGATGAAGATCCAGGCAACTGGAGGACATCCTGCAAAGAGAACTTTTCAGGCAATCCGAATTGAACTGAATCGGGAACTTGATGTTCTGAGAGAATCACTGGATGGGATGATCGATCTTCTGGATGATGGCGGAAGAATCTGTATTATTACCTTTCATTCTCTTGAGGACAGGATTGTAAAAACAATTTTCCGAAAAAATGAAAATCCATGTACCTGTCCACCGGATTTCCCAGTATGTGTATGTGGCAAGAAATCCAAAGGAAAAGTGATCACGAGAAAACCGATTCTGCCAAGTGAGACAGAAATGGAAGAGAATCCGAGATCTAAGAGTGCAAAACTCAGAATCTTTGAAAGAAGATATCTTTAATTAAGTATAGAAGTAGAAAGTTGTGAGATGTAGATGGAGAGGACGAACAGAGCAGTCACATCCAGAAAAAACAGAACAAATGCCAGAAATGCCCGTGGAATGTATGTGGATGGGAATGCGGTGCGAAGACTGCAGGAAGTTCCTGCGAGACCGTATCAGGCTCCTGGAGCGCAGACCGCGCGGCGAGTTCGTGAAAATATGCCGGAGAGACCGGCAGTTCAACCGAGACAGCTCAGTCGGGAAGCACAGAGAAACAGAGAAAAAGCAAAGAGCATGGGACGCGGTTTTGTGGTGTTCCTTGCAGTGGTAAGTGTTGCCGTGCTTTTTTGCTGTGTCAATTATCTTCAGCTGAAATCGGAGCTGACAGGTAAGATAAAAACAGTTGCTTCTCTGGAAACAGAACTGTCACAGATTAAAGAAGACAACAATGCATATGAGAGTCAGGTAACTTCAGATGTGGATCTGAATACGATCAAGAAGCTTGCCATAGGGCGTCTGGGAATGAATTATCCGAAAGATGACCAGAAAAAGACTTATACTATGCCGAGTAACAGTTATGTAAGACAGTATCAGGAAGTTCCTGAGTCCAAGAGGTGATAGATCATTGAGCAATACCAATACGAGGAATCGAAGAAGACCTCAGAAAAAAATTAATCACAAAATGAGAGGAAAGCTAGTAGGACTATTCGCTGTAGTGTTGCTAGCTTTAGTTGGTTTACTGGGCAGAATTACTTATATTAATGCTACCAGTGGCAAAAAATACAAAAAACAGGTTCTGACACAGGCACAGCAGAAGTATCAGAGCAGTACTCTTCCAGCGAAAAGAGGAGATATTTATGACCGTAACGGTAATATCCTGGCGACAAGTCAGAAAGTGTATTCTGTGATCCTTGACTGCAAGACCGTCAACTCTGATGAAAAATATGTAGAACCGACAGTAAGAGCACTGACAGACGTGCTGGGACTTGATGAAGACAAGATTCGGTCGATCCTTTCCGCCGAGGATACGAAGAACAGCCAGTATCAGATCCTGAAGAAGCAGCTCTCCATGGATGAGAAAAAAGCTTTTGAAGATTATGAATCTCCGGCTGAAGACAGCGAGCTGTCAGATGCACAGAAAGCAGAGCGGGCAAATATAAAAGGGGTATGGTTTGAAGAAGATTATCTGAGAAGTTATCCGTTTAATGAGCTTGCAAATGATGCGATTGGATTTACACTTTCCAGAGATACGGCAGACGTAGGGCTGGAGAGTTACTATAACAGTACGTTGATGGGGACGGATGGCCGTCAGTATGGATATATCAATGACAATGCAGATGTGGAACAGACGATCATCGATCCGAAAGACGGACAGAGTATTGTAACAACCTTGGATGTGGGTGTACAGCAGATTGTTGAAAAATATGTTAATGGATTTAAAGAAGCCATGGGAGCAAAAAATATCGGTGTGATCGCAATGAAGCCATCTACCGGTGAGATCGTTGCCATGGATGGCGGGGACCGCTATGATCTGAATGATCCGCGTGATCTTTCGAGTATTTATTCTGAGGATCAGATTGCAGCGATGAATGATGAGGATACGGTGACAGCCCTGAATGCCATGTGGAACAATTTCTGTGTGACAGAGACGTATGAGCCGGGATCTGTTGTGAAGCCGATCGTTATGGCGGGTGCATTGGAAAAGGGTAAAATTTCGGAGAACGATACATTTGTCTGTGATGGTGGACAGACCTTTGGTGCGAATGGCGATACGTACATCAAATGTGCGGTTTGGCCGGATGCACACGGAACAGAGGCACTGCGGGATGTTATCGCGAACTCCTGTAACGATGCGATGATGCAGATTGCAGCCAAGATGGGAACGGAACAGTACCTCAAGGCACAGACGCTGTTTAACTTCGGAAGCCGTACCGGAATCGACCTTCCAAATGAAGGTTCTGGTGTGATTCATACTGCAGATACGATGGGCGAGACAGAGCTTGCATGTTCCGCGTTCGGACAGGGATTTACCTGTACCATGATCCAGGAGATCAACGCCATGTGCTCTGTTATCAATGGAGGCTCCTATTATCAGCCTCATCTGGTAAGTGAGATCAAAGACAGCAGTGGTTCAACTGTAAAGAAATTTGATCCGATTCTTATGAAACAGACAGTTTCTTCAGAGATATCAGCAGATATCCGTTCTTACATGCAGGCCAGTGTGCAGGAAGGTACCAGTGGTACTTCAAAGGTACAGGGATACAGTTCTGGTGGTAAGACCGGTACTGCCGAAAAGTTTCCGCGAGGCAACGGCAAATACCTGGTTTCTTTTATCACTTTTGCACCGGTGGATGATCCGCAGATCCTTCTCTACGTGGTTGTTGATGAGCCGAAAGCAGATGAGCAGGCGGACAGTAAATATCCACAGTATATCGCACAGGGAATTCTGTCAGAACTTCTTCCGTATCTGAATGTTACTCCGGATGAATCTGAAGATGGCAGTGTTCCTGAGACGGAACTCTGGGAAGGATTTAAAGGCCGCCTGGTAGATGTATCCGGAAGTAGTGTGGATGAAAAGGGAAATCTGGTGGATGGCAGTGGAAACCGCGTGGATCTTGAAGGAAACCGTATTGATGAAAATGGCTATCTTTTAAATGACAACGGAGAACACAAGCTGGATGATAACGGACAGTATATCATGTCCACATATCTGATTACGTCTTCTTCGGATTCAGACACTACATTGAAGGAAGCGATTTCAGATACCAATGTTCCTGCACCACCGGAAGAGGATGAATCGGACACTACAGAAAATAACGATATGGAAAGCGAAGGCATCACAAACGAAGAGGCCGGGCTGGACTAAATAAAGAGTCGTACACATCTCCTCTGGAGAACAGTCATATATTGTTAAGACTGTTTTCCAGAGGATTTTTTTATGAAAAAAAATTATACATTTCATAAAAGGAAAGTGTGGATCGTTTTCTTTTTGTGTCTGCTGATGATCTTGTGTCTGATTGGCAGACTGATCTATCTTATGGGCTTTCGTTCGGATTATTATTATGAAAAAGCGGAGGATCTTCATGAACGGGAAAGAGACATTAAGGCCGCACGTGGTGAAATTGTGGACGCAAAGGGAAAAGTACTTGCTGCAAATAAAACAGTGTGTACGATTTCTGTAATTCACAGTCAGATAAAAGAGCCGGAAAAAGTGATCGCTCTTTTGACAGAAAAACTGGGGATATCTGAGCAGACTGTACGGAAAAAAGTAGAAAAAATTTCTTCCATAGAAAGAATACGTACAAATGTGGAGAAAGAAACAGGAGATGAAATTCGAAATGCAGGATTTGCGGGGATAAAAGTAGATGAAGATTACAGGCGTTACTATCCGATGGGGACACTCGCGTCGAAGGTGCTTGGGTTTACAGGCGGGGATAATCAGGGAATCATTGGACTGGAAGTGGAATATGATGATATTCTAAAGGGAAAACCTGGAAAAATCCTGACAACAACGGATGCGAGAGGGATTGAACTGGACGGAATCGGTGAAAACAGAGAAGAACCACAAAAAGGCTATACACTGAGAATAAGTCTGGATGCAGATATACAGAAATATGTACAGCAGGCGGCACAGAAAGTGATGGAAGAAAAACAGGCCGAGAGGGTTTCCATACTCCTTATGAATCCGCAGAATGGAGAAATTTATGCCTGTGTAAATGTTCCGGAATTTGATCTGAATGAGCCTTTTGAACTGAATTCAGGCATGGATGCAGAAGGGATGAGTGAAGAAAAAAAACAGGATCTTCTGAATCAGATGTGGAGAAATCCGTGTCTGAATGATACATATGAACCAGGATCGACTTTTAAGATCATTACGATGGCAGCCGGCCTTGCGGAAGGAGTAGTATCATTGAACGATTCTTTTTACTGCCCGGGATATAAGCTGGTGGAGGACCGGCGAATCCACTGTGCAAACCGAAGAGGCCATGGAGCACAGAATTTTGTGAAAGGTGCGGAAAATTCCTGCAATCCGGTGTTTATTGAGGTGGGATTACGGCTTGGTACGGATAAGTACTATCAGTATTTTCGACAGTTTGGACTGATGGAAAAGACCGGGATCGATCTTCCGGGAGAGGCGGGAACGATCATGCATCAGGAAGAAAATATGGGAGAAGTGGAACTTGCGACGGTATCGTTTGGACAGTCTTTTCAGATCACACCGATTCGTCTGGCAGCAACTGTGAGTTCCCTGATCAATGGTGGAACGCTGATCACTCCTCATTTTGGAGTGGCGATTGAGTCATCAGATGGAGAAACAGTAAAGGCGCTGGAATATTCCAATGGCAGAAAGATTCTGGATGGCAAGATCTCTGAAACTGTCCGGTATATCCTGGAGCAGGTAGTTGAGGAGGGATCCGGGCGCAATGCAGCAGTGGAGGGATATCGGATTGGCGGAAAGACTGCAACATCACAGACGCTTCCCAGAAGTGCAAATCGCTATATTTCTTCGTTTCTGGGATTCGCACCGGCAAATGATCCGAAAGTTCTTGCATTGTGTATTATCCATGATCCACAGGGAATTTATTATGGAGGAACGATCGCAGCTCCCGTTGTGAGAAATATCTTCGAAAATATACTCCCGTATCTGGGAGTTGATAAATCAGACGAAAAGCCTTATAATCAAACGTAATAAAAAACGAAAGAATGATAAGAGGTGTGAGGATGAATATTCAAGTTGTATTCCCGGTACTGATCTCATTTGCGATCAGTGTGATCCTGGGACCAGTCATCATCCCGTTTCTGAGAAAACTCAAGATGGGACAGACAGAACGAGTGGAAGGTGTGCAGTCGCATCTGAAAAAGGCAGGAACTCCGACAATGGGTGGAGTGATCTTTCTGATCGCTGCAGTGGTTACTTCTCTGTTCTATGTAAAAGACTATCCGGCAATTATTCCAGTACTGTTTCTGACACTTGGATTTGGAATCATCGGTTTTCTGGATGATTATCTGAAAGTTGTACTGAAACGTTCAGACGGACTGCTGGCATGGCAGAAATTTGGACTGCAGGTCGTTGTGACCGGTATTTTTGTTTTTTATATCCTGAACTATACAAATATTGATCTTGCAATGCGTATCCCATTCTGGCCGGATCATTATCTGAACCTTGGATGGCTTGCGATTCCGGTGCTGTTTTTTGCTGTGATCGGTACTGTAAACGGTGTGAACTTTACAGATGGCCTGGATGGACTGGCTTCCAGCGTGACTTTGATCGTAGCGGTATTTTTTACCGTAGTTTCCATTGGAACAAAGAGCGGGATCGAACCTGTGACAGGAGCCGTTGTCGGTGGACTGATGGGATTCCTTCTGTTTAATGTATATCCGGCAAAAGTGTTTATGGGAGATACCGGTTCTCTGGCACTGGGCGGATTTGTGGCAGGTGCTGCATATATGATGCAGATGCCGCTGTTTATTTTGCTGATCGGTCTGATTTATCTGGTAGAAGTACTTTCTGTCATGATTCAGGTAACTTATTTTAAAGCCACTCATGGCAAACGTATCTTTAAAATGGCGCCAATCCATCATCATTTTGAACTGTGTGGATGGTCAGAAACGAGAGTTGTAGCAGTATTTTCTGTAATTACTGCTGTTATGTGCCTGATCGCACTTCTGGCATTATAAGATGTCCAGACCAAAAGGTCAAAATCCACATGAGCTTGCTCATAGGTAATAAGGAGGAAATTAAAATGAATTTACAGGGGAAAAAAGTGCTTGTATTTGGTTCCGGAAAAAGTGGAATCGGTGCAGCAGAGCTTCTGGCAAAAGTAGGGGCGCAACCTGTCATTTATGATGGAAATAAAGATCTTGATAAAGAGACTGTAATAAAAAAAGTTCCAGATTGCAACAATATTGAAGTATATGCAGGAGAACTTCCGGAAGAAGTGCAGAAGAGACTGGATCTGGCAGTGCTGAGTCCTGGTGTACCGACGGATATTCCGCTTGTAAAGAGCTTTTATGAACAGGGACTTCCGGTATGGGGTGAGGTAGAACTTGCGTATCGTACCGGCAAGGGAAGAGTACTGGCAATTACAGGAACAAATGGCAAAACAACTACAACAGCTCTTCTGGGAAAGATTATGAGTGATGCAGAAGATTCTGTTTTTGTAGTAGGAAATATTGGAACTCCATATACATCAAAGGCACTGGAAATGAAAGATAGCTCCACAACAGTGGCCGAGATCAGCAGTTTCCAGCTGGAAACGATCGAAGAGTTTGCGCCGAAGGTAAGTGCAATCCTGAATATTACGGAAGACCATCTGAACAGGCACCATACGATGGAAGAATATATCCGCGTCAAAGAACTGATCGTCAAAAATCAGACAGCAGAGGATTACTGTATCCTGAACTATGAAGATGAAGTGCTTCGTGAGTTTGGCAGACACATTGTTCCGAAAACTGTGTATTTTTCAAGCGTGAGAAAACTGGACGAGGGTATTTATCTGGATGGAGATCTGATCGTACTGAAAACAGCAGACGAAGAAATCCCTCTGGTACATACAGGAGAACTGAAACTTCTCGGACAGCACAATTTTGAGAATGTTATGGCGGCATCTGCAATGGCATATTATGCAGGTGTGTCTGTGGAAAATATCCGTAAGAGCATCTGTGCGTTCACAGCAGTAGAACACCGCATTGAATATGTCATGGAGAAAAATGGTGTTGCATATTATAATGATTCCAAGGGAACCAATCCTGATGCAGCAATAAAAGGAATCCAGGCAATGAACCGTCCGACGCTCCTGATCGGTGGTGGTTACGACAAAGGTTCCAGTTATGATGAGTGGCTGAGTTCTTTTGACGGGAAGGTAAGATATCTGGTGCTGATCGGCCAGACGCGTGACAAGATCAAAGAGGCGGCAGAACGTCTTGGTGTCTGCCCATGCATTCTCTGTGAAAATCTTGAGGAGGCAGTAAAGATATGTGCCGAAAAAGCCAATCCTGGTGATGCGGTACTTCTTTCACCGGCATGTGCAAGCTGGGGACAGTTTGATAATTATGAACAGCGTGGAGACATGTTCAAAGAATATGTAAGAGCATTATAATATAAGACCAGACTTCTGTGACGGAAGTCTGGTCTTTGCATATATTAACTGTAAGAGACTCTGTGGGAGTGGATCATTTGGATGAAATTCACGTGATTGGGGGAAACTGTCTTAAGGGCAGCATAACTGTGCAGGGATCAAAAAATACAGTACTTCCGATCATGGCTGCATCACTGCTTCAGAGGGAAATCTGTGTTCTGAGAGGCTGTCCGCGTATTCTTGATGTCTGTTATATGGAAGAAATCCTTCACATTCTGGGAGTCGTTACCTGGTGGAAGGGCCATGATCTGTATCTTGACTGCAGCAAAGTCTGTGGAATGGAAATTGCCTCGGAATATACAGGAAGAATGCGTTGTTCTGTGATTCTGCTGGGAGCACTTCTCGGCAGAAACCAAAGAGGTGTGATCGGTTATCCGGGCGGCTGCGTGATCGGAAAACGTCCGATAGATCTTCATCTGTATGCGCTGAAAAGTCTGGGTGCGATAATTTCAGAAAAAAACGGAAAAATTCAGGCAGATTGCAAAAAGCTGAAAGGGCAGGAGATAAATTTTCCTGACAGAAGTGTAGGGGCCACGGAACAGGCACTGCTTGCAGCTGTTCTGGCTGAAGGAGAGACTGTACTCAGAAATTGTGCAAGAGAACCTGAGATTACATGGCTTTGCAGATTTCTGCAAAAGATGGGAGCACGGATCTGTCATGAGAAAGAAGGGTGCATCCGGGTTCAGGGAGTGACCTCTCTTCACGGGACAGAGATGCTGATACCGGCAGACCGGATCGTTACGGGAACATATCTTTGCGCGGCTGCAGCTTCGCGTGGATCAGTGACTGTGGAGAATGCACCTGAGGGAGAAATGGAGGCGTTCCTTGAAGTATATCGGAAAATGGGTGGACAATATGAATGGAAGAGTGGTAAACTAATAGCGAATGGAGCCGGAATACAATTTTCGGTTCCGTTTCTGGAAACAGAAGCTTATCCGGGATTCCCGACAGATCTTCAGTCACCACTGCTGGCAGTACTGGCTACAGTTCCGGGAATAAGCCGCATAAGGGAGAATATATTTGAGAACCGGTTTAAGATATGCAGTGAACTTACAAAAATGGGGGCACACATAGAAGTCAGGGGAAGCGAAGTAAAGATTTGTGGAAGCAGACTAAAGGGATGCAGGCTGCGGGCAGAGGAACTGAGAGGTGGAGCAGCGCTAGTGATCGCGGCTCTTGCAGCAGATGGAGAATCTGTGATAGAGGGTGTTCCCTTTATCCGAAGAGGGTATGAAGACATTTGCAGAGATTTGAGGTACCTTCAGGCAGAAATCTATATGGAGGATATCTTATCGGTTTGAGTTAATATGAGTTCAGAGGATACAGGTATTAGTTTTTTATGAGAACATCCAATTACAGGAAATTTAAAATAACAAAAAAACAGGCGAAACTGGTCGGAGGAGCTGCTGCTGTTGCTGTTCTGGCCGGGATTATTTTTTTCTTTGCTTTTTTTCATGTGTCAAAGGTGGAAGTGATGGAAAGTAACCACTATACAAAAGAAGAACTGAAGGAAATGGTTCTTACAGGAGCTTTTTCTTCTAATTCTGTTCTGGCACCGATCACGTGTTCAAAAAATAATGTGCGGGGTGTGCCATATATTGAAGGATATTCCGTCAGCAGATCCGGTCGGAACTCGATCGTGATCAGTGTCCGTGAGAAAAGTGTAGTGGGTTGTATCCCATATCTTGACAGCTATGTGTATTTTGATCGAAATGGAATGTTTGTAGAAGGCGACAAGACCAGGGATGAGTCTGTCCCCTATTTTGAGGGTATTCAGGTAAAAAAAGTTGTTATGAATGAAAAACTTCCGATTAAGGATGCTGTTCTAAATACTGCGGTTGCACTTTCTACGATTTTTGCAAAAAATGATCTTCAGCCAGATTATATCCAGCTGGAGGATGATTCCACCATAGACCTTATTTATGGAGACATCATGGTAAAACTTGGAAAAGATAAATATCTGGAAGATAAAATGTCCAGAATGGTTGCGATTCTTCCACAGATTACGGGTGAGAAGGGGATCCTTCATATGGAGAATATCACAGAAAGTTCTAAAACAGTGACTTTTGAAAAAGAGGAAGAGGAAGTAACTGCAGAGAACTGGACCGGGGGTTATGATGAAAATGGTGATTATACCGGTGATGGTGAATACGATGAAAATGGCAATTATGTAGGAGCAAAACCAAAGACGGCACTTGATTATGCAAAAGAAAACTGGGTAGGCGGTTATGACGAAGAAGGCGATTATACAGGTTCCGGTGAATATGATGAAAATCTGAACTATGTTGGATCGGAGCCGACGCAGGAACTTCTGGACAGCTTTGGAGACTGGACAGGTGGATATAATGAATCCGGTGGCTTTGATGGTGTCAGCGAGTATGACAAAGATGGCAACTACGTGGGACCTATGTCGGATAATGACGGCACTTCTTCAGGTGATACTTCGGAGGAAGATTCAGAAGAAGACAGTTCTGATACGAATACAGATTCCTCGGATGAAGATACTGAGAGTTACAGTGATGAAGAGTCGGATGGCTGGGATCAGGGAGATACAGATGAGGAATCTTATGAGTGATGGAAATGGCGAATAATAGTGAAAAAAGTATAAAAAAACAAAAATAGTAGTTGATTAATTCGAAAAAAAAATATATGATATATCTATATGCAGCCTGATACGCTGATATCAGGTAAATAAAGGAGGAAGTACATTGTTAGAGATTATGTCAAATGAAGCTGAGTCCTCTGCAAAGATTATTGTAATCGGTGTAGGCGGGGCTGGTAATAATGCAGTTAACAGAATGGTGGAAGAAGCCATCGGAGGAGTTGAGTTTGTTGGTGTAAATACTGATAAACAGGCCCTGACACTTTGCAAAGCTCCAACAGTACTTCAGATTGGTGAAAAGATTACAAAAGGCCTTGGCGCCGGTGCACAGCCGGAAGTTGGTCAGAAGGCCGCTGAAGAGAGCATAGAAGAAGTAAAACAGTTGATCGAAGGTGCTGACATGGTATTTGTTACCTGTGGAATGGGTGGTGGTACCGGTACAGGTGCAGCTCCTGTTATTGCAGCAGCAGCTAAGGAAATGGGAATCCTGACCGTTGGCGTTGTAACAAAACCTTTCCGTTTTGAAGCAAAAACACGTATGAACAATGCTCTTACAGGAATCGAGAATCTGAAGAAAGCTGTTGATACATTGATCGTTATCCCGAACGATAAACTGCTCGAGATCGTAGACCGTCGTACAACTATGCCGGAAGCACTTCGCAAAGCTGACGAGGTTCTGCAGCAGGCTGTCCAGGGAATTACAGACCTGATCAATCTGCCGGCACTGATCAACCTTGACTTCGCGGATGTTCAGACAGTTATGACAGATAAAGGAATCGCACATATCGGTATTGGTGAGGCCAGAGGAGATGACAAGGCTATGGAAGCTGTTCAGCAGGCTGTATCCTCTCCGCTGCTTGAGACAACCATCAAAGGTGCTACTCATGTGATCATCAATATTTCCGGAGATATTTCTCTTATGGATGCAAATGATGCAGCAAGCTATGTACAGGAGCTGACAGGTGAAGATACAAACATCATCTTTGGTGCTATGTATGATGATTCTGTTGCAGACTATGCTAAGATCACAGTTATTGCAACCGGATTATCCGATACAGCTGCAAAGACCACTCCATTTGGTACAAGAAGCAATACAACACCATTTGGTGTACGTAAACCGGCAGCAGGTACATCTGCATCGTCTTCCAGTACAATGTCTATGCCAAGCTTCAGTCTGCCGACTATGAACAATGGTTCTTATACAGGCAAAGTTCCGACCAGCACAGTACAGAAGAAAGATATCCAGATTCCGGATTTCCTGAGAAACAGATAGGAAGCGACAGGATTAGAAACTGAATGATTCAGACATAAAAAAGACGCTGTTTGATGCAGCGTCTTTTTGAGCGTAAGGATCAGCATTTGCAGGAGAAGGTATTACATTTTGTTTCGTTACATCCGTCTGTGCTGCATCCGACCACATCAATAGCAGAAGCCGTACATTTGCGCTGATCGTTATAGGTACATTCCTGAGCTTTACAGTCGATGTTGATTTTTTCACAGCCGCAGTGATGAGCTTTGCTGTTTGTCATACCGGCAGTCGCGCGGTCACGAAAACTTCCACAGTTTGTTTCATCTGCACGATGAGCATTATCTCCTGTAATCTCAATATCGCCTCTGGAACAGAGCTCATTTTCATTGTAAAGACATTTTGTGGCACTACATTTCAGAATTGTCATAATAGAAGCCTCCTTCTTATATAATGATATGATTATGCATAACAGCAAACGTCATGCAGGAATAGTATGCGCTGAAAAAATAAAAATATGTATAAAAAATAACTTGACATTATATAAAAGACATGATATCTTTTTAAAGTACGTGGAAAACAAAGCAGAGTTTCACTCTCACCTCAGCGCATATAATGCGGCTCAGGTTGATATATCGCAGCAGGCTGATCTACAGAGATCGGGGAATGCACAGAGATAAAAATGAAAAAGAGATTTCATTTGGTTATCCCTGGATATAGCAGAGTGTGGAAACTGTCCATACTCTTTTTTGTTTTCATAAGACAGGGTGGAGTTACTGTTCCTATACAGTAGCTGAGAGATTCAGGTTTATCATTTATTTAAATGTATGGAGGTGTACTACAATTAGCAATTTAATGATTAACGAACAGATCAGAGACAAAGAGGTACGTTTGATCGGACCGGATGGAGCACAGCTTGGAATCGTTTCTTCAAGAGAAGCATTTGCAAAGGCTCAGGAAGCCGGACTTGATCTTGTTAAAATCGCACCGCAGGCAAAGCCGCCGGTTTGTAAAATTATCGACTACGGCAAGTATCGTTATGAGCTCTCCCGTAAGGAAAAAGAAGCTAAGAAAAAACAGAAGACAATTGACATCAAGGAAGTACGTCTTTCTCCAAACATTGATACCAATGACCTGAAGACGAAGGTCAATGCAGCAAGAAAATTTCTTTCTAAAGGAGACCGTGTTAAGGTTACATTACGTTTCCGTGGAAGAGAAATGGCACATATGGCAAGCAGCAAACATGTACTTGATGATTTTGCAGAACATCTTGCAGATGTGGCAGTTGTTGAGAAAGCCCCTAAGATTGAAGGCAGAAGCATGACAATGTTTCTCAGCGAAAAGCGTTAAGCAGTTATCACAGACAGCGTGTTTTGGCACGTGTTCTTGATAATAAGAAATAAAAAACAGTACCACGAATTAAGGAGGAAATAATTATGCCTAAGATTAAAACTTGTAGAGCAGCAGCAAAACGTTTCAAAAAAACCGGAACCGGAAAAATCATGAGAAATAAAGCTTATAAGAGCCATATCTTAACAAAGAAATCTCAGAAGAGAAAGAGAAATCTGAGAAAAGCTACTGTTGTAGATTCTACAAACCTTAAGAACATTAAGAAAGCACTGCCGTATTTATAATAAGCAGCGGACGATATCGGAAGACGAACAGGAGGAAAATAAGAAATGGCAAGAATTAAAGGCGGATTAAACGCAAAGAAAAGACATAACCGTA
>OLRU01002329.1_pt1 | contig 13621 bp, 9 predicted proteins | sample 1672961 | NCBI WGS metagenome assembly OLRU01 (sample SAMEA3136741, study PRJEB25190) | human gut metagenome | biome: human gut; feature: human-associated habitat; material: faeces | place: Austria | collected 2013 | reverse complement strand
TCGTTTCCTGGATCATCTGATCACCGCCTCTCTGCATATCCAAATTGTACCACAATCGCTTTTTCAAAACAATGTTTATTATGCAATTTAACGATAAATTTATTTGTATTGTGTCAAAAAGTCGTCATATATGTTATATTTTTGCCATTTTTTCGCACACTTTTTATTTGTTTATTCTATTCATATTTTTTATTTTTATTCAAAAAAGCCATCAGCCCGATGAAAATGTTTTTTACATCTTCATCAGACTGATGGCTTTCAATTATGAACAGACGGTGAATGCGGACTAACCTATTCACCCGACCTACAGTGGCTATCTGTTCTATTTGTTAATTGTACAGGTAATTTGCAATGTCTTCGCTTTTGATATTCTCAGCATCAATCCATATCGGATCAAGTAAAACCTTCTTATCAATCTTTGTTTCCTTCTTCGGTGCAGTAGACTGAATAGCCGCCCACATGGTCTGATATCCCATCGCATAAGGATTCTGTGAAAGCACTCCCAGTTCTTCCCCTTTCTGGATCGCTTCCTGCTGTTTGCTGGTTGCATCTACGCCTACCATAGCAACTTTATTTTCTCCTGTGTCCTTATTTACCTCCAGAAACATTTCAGAAACCTCGGCATTGGTGCAGAAAACACCATCCAATGCCGGATATTTATCCAGAACTTCCTTCATGGCTTCCTTCATATCATCAACCTGGTCAGAATATACGGTTTCCACCACTTTAATATCCGTATAATTTGCAATATTATCCAGAAATCCTTTTACACGCTCCTGCGCGCTCTGTGTTTTCTCCTGTGCGGAAAAAACAGCCACATTTCCCATTTTTCCAATGGCGCTACCAAGCTTATATGCTGCATATTTACCGATCTGTGTATTGTCTGTTCCACGGAAAGCTCTGACCAGCTTCGTATCACTGACATTGGAATCAAATGCGACCACCGGAATTCCGTTCTCTTTCGCTGCTTCCAGCTGTGCCTGACAGGAATCCATATCTCCGGCAGAAAGACACACTACAGATGGATTCTCAGCGATCACTGCATCAAGAGTATTGATCTGACTTTCTACGTCCTCTTCATCATCCGGACCCTCAAAGGTCATCGTGATCTGCTTGTCTTTTTTGAAACCATACGCTTCATTTACGTCCTTGACAGCAGCTTCCATTCCTTCTTTTACTTTATTCCAGAACTCGCCTTTTTTGCTTTTGCTGACAACAGCTATTCTGGCACCTTCTTCAATAGAAAGAGTGTCATCGATCTCAGGGATCAGCGGGCTTTTTTCTTCTTCCACTTCGGTTGCTTCAGGGGTTTCCTGGACATCTGCTACAATCGGTGCAACAAGCTTTTCTACTTCTTCTTTCTGACAGCCTGTCAGCAGGGTTGCCACAGCCAACAAGGCTGCTGACGCTACTGCAGCTCTTTTCATTGTAATCTCCTCTTCCTCGCTGGTTACTGTTCTTTATCGTCTGCCTTGTCCGTCCACAGTAACTTATACTTTACAAAAATCTTACATTTGGTTACTTGCTTTTTACATTATACACTTTTTCGTATTTCCGTCCAGAGTTTTTACACTTTTTTCACAAAATCCAGAAACGCGCTTCCCTGTGGCTCTGTTTCAAACTTCATCATTTTTCCTGTTCTGGGGTGTTTGAATTCCAGACAACTGGAACAAAGTCCCAGTGATGTACCTTTTTCTCCCGAAGGATTATATTTCCGGTCTCCAAGAAGGGGCAGTCCCTCATGAGAGAGCTGCACACGGATCTGATGATGCCGACCTGTTTCCAGCCTGATCTTAAGAAGTGTCCGGGATTTTCTGTTTATCTCCTGCTGATCCAGAACTTTATAGTGAAGGATCGCTTTTTTTGCTCCCGGTGTATTGGCAGACACCACCTGAGACATGTTGGCTTTTCCATTTTTTTTCAGATAGTCTGTAAGAGTCCCTTCTGAGCTCTTTGCTTTTCCCTCTGTTACTGCCAGGTAATATTTTCCGGCGCCTCCTGCCATCATCTGTTTACTCAAATTTCCTGCTGCTTCGGATGTTTTCGCAAATACAAGAATGCCTTCTACCGGCTGATCAAGGCGATGTACTACTCCCAGATATGGGATCTTTCCCGGTGTTTTTTGTGCCAGATAATTTTTCAGGGCACTTTCCATATCCATTGTTCCTATTTTTGCTGCCTGCACCGGCATTCCTGCTGTTTTTCTGCACACAAGGATCTCTTTGTCTTCATATAAAATATTTTCTTCAATCTGATAATTCCACATATTTTCTCATCTTACTTCCTTTCTCACAGAAGTATAACTGATGATGTTTTTGATGGCAACTGATAAATATAACTGTTCGGAAAATCTCTGATCGAAAATTTTGCTCTCTGCTCGGATCATATTATTTTATCCAGGGCTTTTCGGAACGGTTATATACTTAATATATGCAATCTTATATACACAACGAGACGGTCATCACTTTTTTTACTTTTACAGTTTCCAAAAATGATGACCGTCTCAACACTCTTCGTTATTCAATTTTTCTTCCTCTTCGTTCTTTCGAATAAAGTTTTCTTGTTATACTTATTATACTTATCAATCGAAATTATTTTATATACTTTATAAAATAATTTCGATTCTCTTTATTCAATTTTGAAATTTTTCTTTTTCAGATTCTCTCTTCTTTTTTATTTCCTGCTCATAAACGACTGATATATGTAAGTATATCTCTTCGATTATTTAGAAAGTTTTATAGATCAGAAATCATTTTTTTACGATGTTTGATTTCCTGTTTATCTGAAGAATTTCGGTGGTTATACTTTTTCCTGTTCACTAAACAATTCTGGACTTAACTTCTTAAATTCAAAACCATTTGTCATCTCTGTACTTTGCGATCTGCTGATTCAAATCGACCTATTGGGATTTTCTCCTCTGCAGTTCTTTAAAGTATCCTGGAAAAAAGTTCCTGCCCGATTCTTCTATTTTTAATATCCTCTCAGATATTCTTCTGATGCAAAGCTTCAATCCATATCCTAATGGTTCTGATATGCATTTCAAAGTATCGTTCTCATCTTCACGTTTGTTCTTGGAATCTCTTCTTTCCAACGAACCGGTGAGTTGAGGGTTTTACTCTTTCGGGAAATATTTCTTTACATATTTCCTGAAATCTTTGTATCAGGTGTGTGACAGTTGTTCAATATGAGTTACCGATTCTATATTACCTGAAATACTGATTTCCTTTTGTTTCTGATTTCTTAAAATATAAGTAAGATTTAAGAGGATCTTATTTATATTTCATAAAAGAAACTTCTGTTTTCTTAAGGTGTATCATATGTGATCTGTATCAGGTCTTTCTTGCAGGAAATCCGGTTCCTGTCACTCTCATATTGATGATGGTGTTTGTTTATGTTCCCACTGGAATCACCTTTTCCTTTCTTCATCCTTCATGTGCATCTATGCTATGAATTGAATGATTTTCTTTTTTGTTTTTCTCTTGTTGTTTTTGATGGTCTTATAATAACATCGTTGCGGGTATTTGTCAATACATTTTTGTGTTTTTATGCTATTATTTTTATTTATTTATTTTGTTATGTGTTTATATTTTATAATTCGTTTGTGTTTTTTATTGTTTTCTGTTAATTTATGCTGTTGTGAAGTTATGAAGAACGGGATGGTATGTTGCGAACGGACGGTCGGGAAGGACGGGCGGGGCGGGTGAGGCTTCGGAGGTCTAGTGCTTCTAAGGCTGCAGGGATTCTGCTAAAACCGCTGAAAAAATCCCAGAACTCGCTGACGCTCAAACAGCTGGGATTTTTCCAGCAACGCAGCTTCCCCGCGGCCTAAGAAGTACTACGACTCCTGCAGAGTCACCCGCCCCGCCCGTCCTTCCCGCCCTGACTTTCGAACATGGAAAGTTAGTTAGAAAAGTTTCTGTATGACTGTATTGGCCCTGCAAACATTGCAATGTTTGTACTTTGCAATGTTTGCAGGGGATTGAGGTAAACTTTATTCGAAAGAACGAAGAAGAAGAAAAATTAAATAACGAAGAGTGTTGAGACGGTCATCATTTATTGAGCTTTTCTTGATATTTTTACCGGGGCTGGGGTTTGTCTCTGGGAATGTCAGCGTGAGGTGTCCTGTGGGGAGCAGGGGCTTCGGAGTGAGCCTTTGGTCATACTTGGCGGCTGAGGTGACCTGTGGAAAGGTATTCTGCGGATACAGGCCGCAGAATAAGGCCCATCTGTCTGAGCCAGGTACGCATCAGCGTACATGGCGAGTTATGGGCCGGACTTTTCACAGGTTGCCTCAGACGCTTAGTATGACCAGGCGAAACGACAGCCTCTGCTCCCCACAGGACACCTCACGCGTCCGCATCGTCATAAGTATCCACAACCCTAAAAACTCCCCACAACCACACCTCTAAAAGTAAAAAAGCAGACCGGCGACCTCGATCAAAACGGTCACCAGTCTGCAAAACAACACGGAAATTCTTAAATTACTATATTCCGCTCTGCAGCATATTCATGAACACACTTCCATCACCTTCACGCTCTATATGTGTTCAATCCCTGCATCTATTTACGATTATAATTGATCAGACAACCCTTAAGGATGATCTCTCTCTCATCATCTGTCAGCTCACCCAGAGTTACATCGAACTCCTTCAGAGCGTCACCTTCAACAGTATATCCCTTGATCACGTCTGCTTTTTCCTCAACCGCCTTGCGGATTCCCGGGAAGAACAGATAATCACCGTTCTTGAACGGAAGATCTCCGGACGGGATCAGGAATGGAAGCATACCCCAGTTGATCAGATTGGAACGATACCTCTTGGTTGCATACTCATTGGCAATGTTTGCCCAGCCGCCAAGTACCTTCTGGCAGGATGCAGCCTGCTCTCTGGCAGAGCCATCGCCCGGTTTCACTGCAAAGATGGTACTTCCTACGCCAAGGTTGGTCTTATCTACATCCGGATAAGTCTTGTTGATGGTTTTAATAACCGGTTTCAGTTCCGGAACAGCCTCTGCCGGGCAGTTACCTGCCTGGATCGCCTTCTGTGCTGCCTGGATCTCTTTTGCACGGCCAACATAAGCCGGATCCTTTCTGGACAGTGTGAACTCTGCAAGTCCAAGCGGATTGGAACGGTAGGAGGATGTCTCACCGGACGGGATCAGCTCGTCAGTGGTAGTAACCGGATCGTGGATCTCGGAAACAACCTTCAGGATCAGGTTGTCTGCAAGTGCAGCCATCTCCGGCCAGTCTTTGATATTCGGTCCAAACTGGATCTCTACGCTTGGATCTGCCACGCCCTTGCTGTCAAATACACGGTTCTCGTAGATAGACTTATCGAAGTAGTATTTATGCTCGGAATAGCTTCCGTCAAACTCCTCTGCTGAGGTCAGGAATCCCTTGTTTGCTGCTGTAGCTGCAATGGAACGTGCATCCATAAGTGCAACCGAAGAGATCTGACCGTTCTGGATCTTGGATCCTTCACGGTTCGGGAAGTTTCTGGTTGTATGACGGATACTGAATGCATTGTTTGCAGGTGTATCTCCGGCGCCGAAGCACGGTCCGCAGAATGCAGTTTTCACAACTGCGCCTGTTCCGATCAGTTCTGCAAGAACACCATTCTTAGCCAGTTCCATGTAGATTGGAGTACTTGCCGGGTATACACTTAAGGTGAAAGCATCATGGCCGATATTTTTGCCCTTGAGGATATCTGCTGCAGCGCAGATATTCTCGAATCCGCCACCTGCACAGCCGGCGATGATTCCCTGCTCAACATAAAGCTTGCCATCAACTACCTTGTCTCTCAATGTGAACGGAATCTTTCCGTCAAGGCTTACCTGTGCTCTCTTCTCCACATCTGCAAGGATATCGTCAAGGTTTGCCTTCAGCTCATCGATGGTGTAAGTGTTACTTGGGTGGAACGGCATTGCGATCATTGGTTTGATCTCACTGAGGTCGATCTCTACACAGCCGTCATAGTATGCAACGTTGCCCGGTTTCAGTTCTTTGTAATCCTCCGGTCTTCCGTGGATCGCATAGAATTCCTCGATCTTCGCATCTGTCTGCCAGATGGAGGAAAGACAGGTGGTTTCTGTTGTCATAACATCAACACCGATACGGAAATCTGCGCTTAAGCTGGCAACGCCTGGTCCAACGAACTCCATAACCTTATTCTTCACATAGCCGTTGGCAAAAACCTCGCCGATGATGGCAAGCGCAACATCCTGCGGTCCTACACCCGGCCGTGGAGCACCTTTCAGATAAATAGCAACTACTCCTGGCATATTAATATCGTATGTCTGGCAGAGAAGCTGTTTTACAAGCTCCGGTCCGCCCTCTCCCATAGCCATGGTTCCAAGTGCTCCGTATCTTGTATGACTGTCGGAGCCGAGGATCATCTTTCCGCCGCCTGCAAGCATTTCTCTTGCAAACTGATGGATAACTGCCTGATGAGGCGGTACATAAACTCCGCCGTACTTTTTGGCACAGGTGAGACCAAACATGTGGTCATCTTCATTGATGGTTCCGCCTACTGCACAGAGGGAGTTATGGCAGTTGGTCAGTACATATGGTACCGGGAACTTCTCAAGTCCTGAAGCTCTTGCAGTCTGGATGATTCCCACAAATGTGATATCATGGGAAGTCAGTTTATCGAATTTGATCTGAAGTTTCTCCATGTTATCGGATTTATTATGAGCCTTGAGAATAGAATATGCGATGGTATTCTTAGCAGCCTCTTCTTTCGCTACAGGCAGATCAGCCTGGTTCTCGGGAATGATTTCCTGTCCGTTCTGAAGATAAACGCCGGTATCGTAAAGTTTCATTTCGGTTCCTCCAATCTGTAATGATTCTTTTTTTCATAATTTCGTTTATTATAGAGGATTTTTACACATTAGTCAATAAAAGTGAACACACCTGGTGCATTGTTTTGCGTACAAGCGTTATTGCCCTGTGCTTTACTTTCCCTGCAAAATCCGCTATACTGAAGACCATATCGGACGGATATTCATATTCTGCCGGCTGTGGCAGTTTCAATACGGAGGTACTGTTTATGTTTCGTTTATGGGGAAAAATATGGAAAGACAATCGCATGCTTCAGGACACCGTTGTCTGTGATGACAGCGATGATACCAGAACCCACAAGATCTTTCACGGACTTGAGGAAATCTGTTATCAGATGGATCTGGGAAATCCTATCTGGCTGGATGCCACAGTGCGGGATTTCAAAAAGCATGATAAGGCCCGCTTTTATCAGGATAATTTCATTGAACATATTGAATTCGACTACCTGGAAATCCAGGTGATCGAGGAAGACTGAGTAACATATAAAAGGACGCAGGAAAGCCACGAATGCTTATCCTGCGTTCTCTTTTTTCAGAAATCCCCAATCTGGGAGGTATATTTCAGAAGATCATGCTTACTGCCTTTAATGAAGTTTATGCTCTCAGCCAGGAGAAAAACGTAACGCTCCGTATGGCAGCTTACATGGTTGTGATCAAGAGGATCACCACAGCCGGCAAGCTCCGTGGCGGCCCGATCTCCATGGGTTGATAAGGTATAGCCGATAAATTCCTTATCTTACACAACTGCATACATAAAAAAGCTCTCCGTCGGATACAGAGAATCGTATCTGCCGGAGAGTTTTTTTTGCATCCGGTTCCCTTATTCCGGAATATCTTTGTGTACATTTCTGTATTTTCTCAAATATACCGGGATATGTTTTTACTCTGCATTCATAAATTCCCGTATGATCTCCCGCATGATCTCTTCCTCCTCCGGAGAAAGCATCTTGCTGAAGTGACTTCCGGTAGCAGCCGTCTGACGGACACTTCTGGTGATCTTATCTACGATTTCTTCCTGCAGAACAGGATCCGGCTTTTCTGCGACCGGTACTTCCTCCACCCAGGTACGGACCTGTTCCACATAATCTGCAAGAGAAGCCATCACAAGCTCTTCCTTATAAGAAAAATCCAATGCCTGACGAAGAAGAAGCAGTACTACCGGCACTGCCGCCCCTATATAAAGATAAAGCATAGACAATCCTTCCCTGTATCCCAGTCTGCTGTTGAGAAAAACAGACAGTCCAAGAAGAAATGTACAAAACAGTGACGGATACCACACAAATCGGTTCATCCGATGCCAGAGCCTGTCCCTTGATTTCCACAGGTTCAGCCATTTTTCTTTGAGATTCTGTAATCGCTGCGTATTTCGGATCATTCTTCGGTAGGTAAGGTTTGTTGCCAGCATCCCCAGACCGCCGATACATCCCATGGATGTCATGACGTAAAGCGGGATGTTCAGCTTCATGATCATCTCCAGCATAAGCCCTCCCTTTTTCACTGCCGCACAGTGCCTGAGCGTGCTTTTGTTCTTTAGCCGCACTGCTCATCGCCTTAGGAATATTATACTTCTATATAACTTAACTGGAAAGAATTTTCGTTCGTCAAATGCTGCCCCTGTTTTCGGTCTTTTTACATTTCCTGCAGTGCTTTGACTACATTTTCAAATTTCATGAAGTGAGAAGCCTTTACGAGGATGGTATCTCCAGGTTTCACATATGTGTTCAGGTTCTTAAGAAGGCTTTCCAGATCTTTTTCTCGGATGACTGTCAAGTCCGGATTGGTCTGAGATGCCTTTTCCGCGATATGGGCTGCAAGTGGTCCTACGCAGATGCATGCATCGATTCTGCACTGACCTGCATGAACGCCTACACCTTCATGAAGTGCAGCTTCATCCGTTCCAAGCTCACCCATATCGCCAAGAATGGCAACCTTTCTTCCAAGTCCGTCCTGAAGAACATCCAGGGACGCCTTCATGGACATGGGATTTGCGTTGTAGCAGTCATCTACGATCATGAATTTATCGGTCTCGATCATATTGAATCTTCCGCTGACCGGTTCCAGGCTTTCGATGCCATTTTTGATCTGCTCTGCATTCAGTCCGTAAAGTCTACCCACAGCTGCTGCTGCCAATGCATTGGATACCATATGACGTCCCGGCATTGGAATATCTACATGAAATGTCTGGAGCTCCCCGTTCTCTGCCATTTTTCCCTTCAGACAGATGTCACAGCTCATTCCCTTCAGGCCACGGCTTTCCACATTTTCACAGGTAACAGAAGCATTTTCTCCGTTTCCGAAAAATACTGGCTGCATGCCGTTGTATTCCTTTACTGTAGAAAGCTTATCATCATCACCGTTAAGTACGATATTTTTCTTCACATACTGAAAAATCTCTGTTTTTGCCTTCAGGACGCCGTCTCTGTCTCCAAGGTTTTCCAGATGGCAGGTTCCGATGTTTGTGATCACGCAGGTGTCCGGTTTTGCGATCTTTGCAAGACGGGTCATCTCACCGAAATCACTGATTCCCATTTCCAGAACTGCGATCTCATCTTCATCACGAAGGCGGAATACTGTCAGTGGAAGTCCCAGCTCATTGTTGAAATTTCCCTGGGTTTTCAGTGTACGGTATTTTTCCTTCAGCACAGAGGCGATCACCTCTTTTGTGCTGGTCTTTCCAACGCTTCCTGTGATTCCCACAACAGGAATATCAAGCTGCTCCAGATAAAACTCCGCAATGTCTTTTACTGCCTGAAGGGAGGAGCCTACCTGGATATACGGATGATCCGCCCCTTCAAGAGTTCTCTCGGATAAGGTCGCGAGTGCACCTGCTTCCATTACCTGCGGGATAAAACGGTGAGCATCCACACGCTCTCCTACTACCGGTACAAAAAGACCTCCTTTTTCCACCTTACGGCTGTCCGTTGTGATCGCAGTCACTTCCTCCTGAAGTTTTTCCTGCGGGCCGTGGTAAATACCATTGCAGACTTTTGTGATATTTTCCAATGTAAGATTTTTCATGAATAAAATCCTTTCTTTTGCCAGAAACTCCTCCTGTCAACAGGAGGAGTTACGGTCAGATATTTTATTTGCTGTATTTCTTAAAAGAAATGCGGATCAGTTCTTCACAGAGGTCCGGATAGTCGATTCCCAGGACCTTTGCTTCCTGCGGGATCAGACTGGTGGGTGTCATTCCCGGAAGTGTGTTTGCCTCCAGGCAGTACATATCACCGTTTTCTTTCATCATGAAGTCAAAACGTGCATAGCCCTCAATGCAGAGAGCCTTTGCGCCAGCTTCCGCATAATGCTGCATCTTCTCAGTCAGTTCCGGTGAGATCTCAGCCGGACAGGTTTCTACTGTGGAGCCTGCCTGATATTTGTTCTTGTAATCATAAAAGCCCTGCTTCGGTGCGATCTCAATGATCGGATAAGCCTTTCCGTCTACAACTGCAACGGAAAACTCACGACCCCTGATATACTCTTCAACAACTACCTCATCTTCATAAGAATAAGCACCATCAATGGCATCCTCATATTCTTTCTGGTTGTTTACAATATAAACACCTACGCTGGAACCACCGCAACATGTTTTTACAACAACAGGAAATTCCATACCAAGATCATGGATGTTTCTTGTACAGTTTTCTTTCAGCATGGAAACGCCCTTCGGTGTCGGTACCTGATCCATGAGAAAGATCTTCTTGGTGAGACCCTTATCCATAGCAAGGGCACTGCTTAAATATCCGGTTCCTGTGTAACGGATCCCCAGAAGATCGAAGGTTGCCTGAACCTTTCCATCCTCTCCGTTGGAACCGTGAAGACCCATAAATACAATGTCTGCTGCCTGACACAATTCCAGTACATTCGGCCCGAAAAAGCTTCTTCTTGTGCGTTTGATCTCTTCGATATCATCATCGAAGCTTCTCATATACTCTGCCGCAGAATCTACTTCATAATCTTTATCTCCAAAGGGCTCATCCCAGTCCACCGGCTCCAGTCCGCAGAAAATATCTACAAGAATGGCATTATGGCCTTTTTTACGAAGTGCCTTGCAGACACCGGTTCCTGTTACGATGGAGATCTCTCTTTCTGTACTGGTTCCGCCTGCCAATACAACGATATTCATACTTTCATCTCCCTTGATGATCTTGTGTTTTCTTTTTTCGTATTCTTTTAATATTTCTTTTAATCTCTTATTCATAAACTACGATTGGTACTCCTACACTAATATTATTATAAATGATTGCCGCCTTATCCTTCGGGGTGTTTACACAGCCATGAGAACCATTTGTGATATAGATCTGCCCGCCATACTGTGAACGCCAGCTTGCGTCATGGATTCCGACTCCTCCGGAAAACGGCATCCAGTATGTAACCGGTGATGCATATCCAGGTCCCTTCAAAACTGCCGGTGAACGCATGGCATCCAGTGCAAAGCAACCGGTTGGTGTGGAATGGCCCTTTCGGACACAGCCGGTAACTACCGGTGTATCTACCAGAAGCTGTCCGTCTTTATAGAATACCATTCTCTGGTTGGTCAGGTCAATCTCTACATATGTATTTCCGATATCATTGGTATCTCTGCAAAGTCCACTGTAAGCATACGCCGGCTGTCTCACTTCTGTAGTTCCTGCAAGAATGGCATTATAAAGCCATTCAGTCTCTGTGGTCTGATCGATAGCCCATCCGTAATCACCGCCCTTGATAGTCTTCTGGCGACCATCGTAGGTGGTAAATGTCCTCGTGCAGCCAAAGGTATCATATTTATATCCCAGGCTGTTCACATAAGCTGCAACCTGATCTTTATTTACTATATAATCTCCGTTTGCGTCCCTGACCAGCCAGTCTTTGATGGTATTTCGGTCAAGCTGTTCCGACCGGTCCGAAAAATCATAGGTGATCACGCAGCTGGTAAGCTTGTTCATCTGGTCACAATCTTTTTTCAGAGCTTCATCGTCTTTATATATCGATGGTTTTTTGTAGCAGTTTTTCTTTTCCAGACTAACTGTTTTGTCTCCTGCGGAAACAGCTGCACGGATCACCTTCTGAACCTTTTTTGTATCCAGGGTCGTTCCTTCTTTTTCCGGCTGGATCTCGTAGGTTTCGCCATTATCCTTAATGCATGCGTCTGCAGGCTTTTCCATATTGTCCTTCTGCATGCATTTCAGATTCTTCACAGCCTCTGTCAGCTTGTTCTGATCTTCATAAGCAGTATCCGTTGCCAGTGTATATTTTTTCTTCTGATTAAAAGCAAGGAACCATTTGTACCGGGCCTGTTTCTTGATCAGCTTTTTGGCTCCGCCATCCGGCTTGTAGACCAGGCCGGCTTCTTTTGCGGTAATGCTCTCTTTTCCGTTGTTTCTTGTATCAACGGTAAGAACATATGCCTGCACTTCCTTTGCAAGAAGCTTTTCTGTTTCATCTGCAGTTTTATAGGAGCAGTTAAAACCATTCACCTGAGATCCCGGCAAAAAATGATCTGTAAAATAGTGTACACCATATCCATAAGCCCCTGCTGTAAGGATCAGCAGGATCATGATCAGTGCAATGACCAACTTTTTGCCTGTTTTCATTTTTTCTTTTTCCTCATCCATGAGCTCTCTCCAATAGTTATGACTGCCCGGTATTACGCGTGCTGAAATACCGGGCAGTCTGATGTGATCGATTTATTTCTCCAGAAGTTTTTCCACACTTACAAGCTTCACACAGAGAACAAATACCTCTGCTGCCTTGCCAAGCTCCTCAACGCTTGGGTAGCTTGGTGCAATACGGATATTGCTGTCTTTCGGGTCCTTTCCATATGGATAGGTTGCGCCTGCTCCAGTCATAACAACGCCTGCTTCTTTTGCTTTGGCAACGATGGCTTTCGCACAGCCTTCCATAGAATCAAAGGAAATGAAATATCCGCCGTGAGGTTTGGTCCACTCACCGATTCCAAGTCCGTTAAGCTCTTTATCCAGTGTTGCGAGAACAAGCTCGAATTTCGGACGAAGGATGTCTGCGTGTTTCTTCATATGCTCATGCAATCCGTTGATATCTTTGAAGAAACGAACGTGACGAAGCTGGTTCAGTTTGTCGTGTCCGATGGTCTGTACAGTCATGTATTTGCGGAAGTCATCCAGGTTCGCCTTGGATGCAGCAACTGCTGCGATACCGGAACCAGGGAAGCTTACCTTGGAGGTAGAAGTAAATTTATAAACAATGTCCGGATTTCCTGCTTTCGCACACTCATCAAGGATCTCAAGAAGGAAATCCTGATTGTCATCATAAAGATGATGGATGCTGTAAGCGTTATCCCAGTAAATACGGAAGTCCGGTGCAGCCGGCTTCAGATGCGCAAAACGCTTAACTGTTTCTTCGGAATAGGTGTAGCCCTGCGGATTGGAATATTTCGGAACACACCAGATTCCTTTTACTGCCGGATCTTCATTGACATATTTCTCAACCATGTCCATATCCGGGCCTTCCGGAGACATCGGAATGTTGATCATCTCAATGCCGAAAAATTCTGTGATACGGAAATGACGGTCGTATCCTGGTACAGGACAGAGGAATTTCACCTTGTCAAGCTTGCACCATGGTGTATTTCCCATTACTCCGTGGGAATAGGAACGTGCAATGGTATCGAACATTACGTTCAGGCTGGAGTTCCCATAGATGATGATATTCTCTGGCTCTACCTCTGACATCTCACCGAGAAGTCTCTTGGCTTCCGGGATTCCGTCGATGACTCCATAGTTACGGCAGTCCACACCGGTCTCACATTTCAGATCTGCATCCCCTGCAA
>OLRU01002321.1_pt1 | contig 13658 bp, 10 predicted proteins | sample 1672961 | NCBI WGS metagenome assembly OLRU01 (sample SAMEA3136741, study PRJEB25190) | human gut metagenome | biome: human gut; feature: human-associated habitat; material: faeces | place: Austria | collected 2013 | reverse complement strand
GGACGTATTTTACATCGGCGGCACCAAGGTGGGGGCCCTGTTCGGCGAGGCGGCGGTCATCTCCAACCCCGCTCTTCAACGGGATTTCCGATCCTGCATCAAGCGCCACGGCGGGATGCTGGCCAAGGGCCGATTGCTGGGCCTCCAGTTCGAGGCGCTGTTTGAGGACAATCTATACCGGCAGCTGGGCCGCCACGGTGTGGAGCAGGCCCTGCGCATCCGGGAGGCCTGCCTCCGGCGGGGGCTCCCCCTCCACTTCGACTCCCGCACCAACCAGCAGTTCCCAATCCTGACCCGGGAGCAGCAGGCACATCTGGAGAAGAAGTATGCCTTCACCCTCTGGGAACCGCTGAACGATGGCCGCGCCGTGGTCCGCTTCTGCGCCAGCTGGGCCACCGACCCGGCCGCCGTGGACGCCCTGACCGCCGATCTGCTCTCTTTGCCCTGATTTCACGATTCATACAGAAACAGAACGGCCCACTGCAAAATATCGTTTTCACTCCTATGCAGAAATTGATATATTAGAAAAGTTGCTGAGAATCGCCATTTGACGGTTCTCAGCAACTTTTTCCTGATTTTCAGGTTTTGCAACAGGCCAGCTCCTCTGAACTCAGATCATTCCATCAGGCTGTACCAATTTTGGATGGTATCCTTTGCCGCCTGCTTCGCCATGGCATAGCTGCGGGTTTTGAGCGCCTCAATAATGGTGGTGTGGTCCCGGATCGTCACGTCGCACCCCCCCTGTCGAGAGGTCGTAGCGACCACTTGGCCCTCAAAGGCGTCCATGATGTAATCATAGACGATTTGGAGCAGCATATTTCCGCAATACTGAGACAAGATCCGGTGAAATGCCAAATCATTTTTTACCAGCGCCTCCGGCGAGGCCTTCTCCGTCAGCATCTTGCGGTGCCGGTCAAGATTTTCTTCCAGAAGGGGAATAACCTCCTCCACCTGTTCCTCCCGGCCAAGCAAAAGCTCTAAAATGTCCCGCTCCAGCGCATAACGGGCATCCGCGATTGTTTTGGCCGATGGTTGAGAAATCAGCATGGCAAACACCAGGGGATTAAAACTCTTTTCAGACAGCGAAGTATTGACATAGGTCCCATCGCCAGGGCGGATGGTCAACACGCCCAAGGTCTCCAGCGCCTTCATCGCCTGCCGCACCGAGCCCCGGCTGACAGAAAAGAGACTGGCTAACTCCATTTCCGGCGGAAGGCGGTCGCCCGGCTTCAGCCGCTGTTCCAACAACGCGCTTTGAATCTGTTCGATCACATGGTTGGGCGCTAAGGTATGGGGCTGTGGTTTGGGGATCCAGATACTATTGTCCATAAAACAGATTTCCTCTCTGCCTTCCGCGCCGGACACAAGCGTATCCCTTTTCCGGAAGAAATAGGTATTATATAGATAAAATTCTTGCAGGCCTGTCATAATTCAGCTTGCCAAAAAAGTCTTTTCGAGAAGCTGGCAAACGTTTGAGCACGTTAAAAAAGCGCTCAAACGTTGTTTAATTGAAGGTAAAAGGCAAACTTGACGGTTTTCTTTCACTCGTTCTTTCCCTCCGAAATCCTTTGGATGGAGGATTTTTCGATCATTTCTATTTTTCATTATAGCGAAACCGAATGAAAAAATCCATATAAAACTTTTATAAAAAATCCCAGCGGGATACAGGAGGAACAGGGATCCACTTTCACCATAAAATTTTCACCTCACGACTGGCCATCAAAATATAGAAGTGCCTTCTCCTAAGCCACAGCTATTTTCCACAAAAAAGACGCAAAAAGTTGTGCAGGCAAACGAAATGTATCTTTTGACGAAAAAACAATATTGACAGCGCTCCATAACTGTACTAAAATAACAGCACATTCATTAAACGTTTAACGTTTAACAAAAATCAAAGTAACTGAGAAGGAGTGAACGAATATGACCAATGAGCAGATCCATGAAATCGCTCAGAAGCTTCGCCTGGAAACAGTGCGGATGGTCTATGAGGGAAAGGATGGTCATCCCGGTCCCGCTTTGTCTATCGCGGATATTATCGCTACCCTCTATTTTCAGGAGATGAACCTTGATCCGCAAAATCCTCAGTGGCCTGACCGGGACCGTTTGATCCTGTCCAAGGGCCACTCCTGTCCGGTGCTGTACGCCGCTTTGAATGAGCGGGGCTACTTCCAGCCCAAAGTGGAACATTTCCGCCTGCGTCAGCTGCACAGTATGTTCCAGGGACACCCCTCCATGCACAATACCCCCGGGCTGGACATGACCTCCGGCTCTCTCGGAAACGGCATTGCCATCGGCGCGGGCATGGCCTTTGCCGCCAAGGTCCAGGGCAAGGACTATACTACCTATGTGATCTGTGGCGACGGCGAGCTTCAGGAGGGAGTCTGCTGGGAAGGAATCAACATGGCCGCCGGCCGGAAGCTGGATAACCTGGTCGTTTTTGTGGACCGAAACGGCTGGCAGAGCTATAAGAGCGTGGAGTTCACCGTGGGCCAAAACAACATTGCCGACCGTTTCCGCGCCTTTGGATGGCACACCCAGGAGATCAGCGGACATGACATCCAGGCCATTCGCTCCGCTATCCACATTGCCAAGTCTCATCAGGGGAGCCCCTGCTGCATCGTTTGTGACTGCGTCAAGGGCAAGGGCGTCAGCTACATGGAGAACAACAACGCGTGGCACAAGGGCGTACCCACCGATGAAGAATATGCCATCGCTGTAAAAGAGCTTGGAGGTGTTCAGGCATGACAAACTTTAAAGGAACCCGGGAGGCCTTTGCCGCTGCCATGATGGATATGGCGGAGGAGCGAAAGGACATTGTTGTGATCTCTCCCGATTCGCTGAAGGCTATGCGGGCGGTCCCCTTCGGGGAGAAGTATCCCGACCGCTATCTGGAATGCGGCATTGCCGAGCAGGGCGCGGTGGATGCTGCCGCCGGTCTGGCCAGCGCCGGCCTCACCCCCTTCATTGGTACTTACTGTGGCTTTTTGACCATGCGCGCCTGTGAGCAGATGCGTACCTTCGTGGGCTACACCAATCTGAACGTAAAGTTTATCGGCGTCAACGCCGGACTGCTGGGCGGAGAGCGTGAGGGCGTCACACATCAGTTCTATGAGGATCTGGGGATCATCTCTTCCATGCCCAACTACACCATTTTTACCCCTGCCGATCCTGCCCAGTGCTATCACGCGGTCCGGCTGGCCGCCGAAACCGACGGTCCTGTATACATCCGGGGCGGCAGCGGTCGTGAGGTGGATGTATATGACAAGAACGCCCCCTTCGCGAAAAGCGGTATCACAGTTTGGAAGGACTATGGCACAGACGCAGTCCTCTTTTCCAACGGCTATGTTCTGGACCGGGTGCTGGCTGCCGCAGAACTCTTGAAGGAGCAAGGCATCAACGTCACAGCCGCAGACGTCAATATCCTCTATGGCAAGGATCCCTCCGCCATTTTGGAGGTCATGGGCAGAGCCCAGCAGCTGTTCACTGTGGAGGACCACAATATCAACGGCGGCCTGGGTTCCTATATCAGCCGTCTGGCCTGTGAGAACCAGCCCGCCTGGGTGACCCGTATCGCGCTTACATCTTATGGTGAATCCGGTCCCGCCAAGGAGCTGGCCGACGCCTATGGCTTCTCCCCAGAGGATATTGCCGCCAAGGTAAAAGAGACTCTGAAAAAATAAGTGGAAATCTGTCTTCACAGTGCGTTATAATTGAAAGGATGGAACGGATCATGAGTAAAATCCATGTAGCAGTCATCGGCGCCGGCGGAAAAATGGGCACCCGGACCAGCAGGAATCTGGCCAAGCTGACGGATAAGTATGACCTGATGCTGGTGGAGAACGCCCCCAAGGGGATCGAGAGCATCCATGCCCGCGGGCTGGACGTTATCCCGGTAGAGGAAGCCCTCGCAAAAGCGGAGGTCGTCGTTTTCGCCGTCCCTGATACCCTGATCAAAAAACTGTCCGCGATCTACGTTCCGATGCTGAAGCCCGGTACTGGCTTTCTGATCCTGGACCCGGCCGCCGCTGTGGCCAAGGAGTTAACACTTCGGGATGACTGCACCCTCGGCGTGGCCCATCCCTGTCATCCCTCGTTCCTGTTGGATCAGGACACTCCTGAAGCCCGTGCTGACCGCTTTGGCGGCGACGGCGGCAAGCAGGACATTGTAATGAGCATGATCTGCGGCGAGCAGGAAGTCTTTGAGAAAATGCAGGAGACTGCCCGCGATATGTACGCCGCAGAGCACGCCTATGTGATGACCTCGGAGCAGATCGCCTTCCTGGAGCCCACTCTTGTGGAACTGCTGGGCGCCACCTGTCTGTACGCTATGGCGGAGACGGTGGATGAGGCTGAGCGCCGTGGCATCAATCGGGACGCCGCCGTCTCCTTCCTCACTGGCCATATTTACAATTTGACCTGCAACTTCCTCGGGTATATTCCTGGAAAGCCGCCAGTATCTGACGCCTGCAAGGTGGCGATCGGCCTGGGAAACCGGCTGGTCATGCGTGAGGACTGGAAACGCATCTGGGATGACGAGGTGCTCCATAAGGTTATCGCGACCATGCTCCATCCCGAGAACCCCAAAATCTGATCACAGACTGGCAGCCATTCCATGTAAACTGATTTGAAAGAAGGAACGATGGAAATGAAATCAAAAATGCTCTCTCGCTTTTCCGCCCTATTTTTAGCCGGGGCAATGACCTTGGGACTGTCCGCCTGTGGGAACGGCGCTGGCAGCACCCCGCCGGCCGGCGGTACGTCCGCGAATGCCTCCTCTGCTGAATCCGATGAGCTTCTTGGGTCCTCCTCCGCCACAATCCGCTTGAAGGTCGGCACCACCACCGCGCCTGACGGCCATTATGTGCTGGGTCTGATCGAAATGCAGAAGCTGCTGGAGGAATATTCCGGTGGTGAAATGACTCTGGACATCTACCCCAACTCGGCATTGGGTAACGAGTCTGATATGATGAACTCCGTCTCCATGGGAATGCAGGAGATGTGTCTGGTCTCCACCGGCCCGATCCCCTCCTTTGCCACCTCCACAGCCAATTGGAGCGTGCTGGATCTTCCCTATCTGTTTGAGGACGCCGAGCAGGCCTATGAGGTGCTAGACGGCGAGGTCGGTCAGACCCTGCTGGACGGCTTCAATGGGACCGGCATCAAGGCTCTGGGCTTCTGGGAAAATGGCTTCCGCCAGATCACGAACAACACCAAGGAGATCGTCACCCCCAGCGATTTGGCCGGTGTGAAGGTCCGTACCATGGAGAACCCCGTCCACATGGCCACCTACACCGCCTTGGGTGCCGCTCCCACCGCCATGGCATGGAGTGAAATTTTCTCCGCCCTGCAGCAGGGCACTGTGGACAGCCAGGAAAACCCTCTGGCGATCATCTACACCGCCCGTGTCCACGAGGTACAGAAATACTGTTCCATGATCGACCTGTTTTACAGCCCCTGCGTCTTGATGATCAACGAAGACCTGTACAACAGCTGGACGGACGAGCAGCGCGCCGCCTTTGACAAGGCCGCCGAAGAGGCCAAGGCCGCGGAACGTGGGATCAGCCAGCAGATGAACAACGATTTCCGTGCCAGCATGGAGCAGGAGGGCATTACCTTCACCGACGTGGACAAAGAGGTCTGGAAGGAGGCCGTCCAGGGCGTCTATGAGGATCCCTCTCTTAATATCGATCAGGATCTCCTGTCTCAGATCCTGGCGGTGACTGGAGCTTGATTTTCCAATTTTCCTATCCCGATACAAGTACGGTCATGTCCCAATTCTAATGCACAGGGCAGGCGGACTGGCTGGCGTCGCTGCCAGCCCGCCTGCCGGCCCTGATTCTCCGTTTGACCGTTTGGATCGCGGGGAATGTTGGAAACGACCCCAAGAGGGAGGTACATACATGAAAAAAGTTTTGGATGGCTTCGCAAAGATCGTTGAAGTCTTGTGCGTTATTATCATGTGTCTCATGGTCTCGGTGGTTTTTCTCGCTACCTTTGGGCGGTATACTGGTATGTACGCCATCCCCTGGAGCGAGGAATTTGCCCGCTACTGCATGATCTCTATCGTCTATATGGGGCTGATGCTGGCCTCTCGCAACGGCAGCCACTTCGTTGTGGAGATCGTTCCGATGATTTTCCCCAAACCAGTGGTCAAGGCTGTCTCTGTGGTGGTGGCGCTGATGGTAGACGCCTTTGCCGTATTCCTGGTCCGCTACGGCTGGATGGTCTCCTCCCGGATGCTGGCCCAGGGGCAGCTCAGCCCTATGCTGAAGCTGCCTACTGGTATGGTCTATATGCTCATCCCCATCGGTGTCGCACTGATGGCGGTCTATTACACCGTTCACACCTTTGAAAATCTGAAGGATAAGGGGGAAGACGCCGAATGATCGCTGGTATTTTGTTTGGCATCCTCTTTCTGATGCTGTTTGTTGGTGTGCCCATTGCCATCTGTCTGGGCATTGCCGCCGCGGTCACCATGGTGCTGACTGGAAATGTTCAGTATCTGGCCGCCATCCCCACCCGGATGTTCACGCAGCTGGACAGCTTTACTTTGATGGCTGTGCCCTTTTTCATCCTGGCCGGCAACATCATGGCAGAGGGAGGAATCTCCGCCCGCCTGATCGGCTTTTTGGAGCTGCTGCTAAAGCGCCTGCCCGGCCGGCTAGCCTGTATTTCCGTGGTCGGCTCCGGCTTCTTCGGGGCGATCTCCGGCTCTAATCCCGCCACAGTCGCGGCAATTGGCGGGATCACCGCTCCACGCATGATCCAAAAGGGGTATCCCCCTGAGAAGGCAGCCGCAATCGTGGCGTCCTCCGGCACTCTTGGCGTCGTGATCCCGCCCAGCATCCCAATGGTCACTTACGCTGTGACCGCCGGAGTGTCTGTGGTCAGTATGTTTGCCGCCGGCTGGATTCCCGGCATCATGCTGATTATCGGCCTGTGTATTACCAACGCCATTACCTGCCGCCACTACGACTCTGTGGATACAACCAAATATCCCCCGAAGGAGTATTTCATCCGCTTTAAGGACGCCATTTTGGCTCTGCTGATGCCTGTCATCATTCTGGGGGGAATTTATTCCGGTATCTTTACGCCTACGGAGTCCGCCTCTGTGGCCTGTGTCTACGCCCTGGTCGTCTCCTTCTTTGTCTATAAGGAACTGACCCTGAAAAAGCTGTATAAGATTCTGTTGGACAGCTGCATCAGCTCAGCCGTTGTGCTGTTTGTAGTGAGTATGTCTCAGCCCTTTGCCTGGTTTATGACCACTGAGAATATTCCTACCATGATCTCCAACGCAGTCATGAGCATTTTCAGCAACCGCTTCGCCATGCTGCTGGCAATGAACCTACTGCTGCTGTTTCTGGGCTGTTTCCTGGAGACCCAATCCATCATTCTGCTGGTAACACCTATTCTTCTCCCTATGGCCAGCTACATTGGTCTGAGTGAGATCGCCCTGGGGCTTATCATGATCGTCAACACATCCATCGGTATGATTACACCCCCTATGGCTGTCAACCTATTTGTGGCGTCCGGAATCACGAAAACCAGGATCGGAGCCGTATCGAAAAAGATCATCCTCTATCTTGTCGTAGAATTCGGGATTTTGCTCCTTTACACCTATGTGCCGCTTTTGCTCAACATCCCTATTTAAACGAAGCACCTTACCGGACATCCTTTCAGAAGTAAATCTTGATTCTCTTGATTGCACCTTCGCCCCTGATCCAGCCGCTTGGCTGTGATCAGGGGCGCTCTTTTCCCGTCAGCGGAATATATCAGCCACTAAGTTGACCGCTTAAGCGGGCTTTTTTCCCGTTTGACCGATCCACCATCGTTTTTTACAGCAACTCTCCACTTCGCTTGGATGTAGATCCTGTACACATCAAGAGCTTTTTTAAATCCAACAGCACAACTGACACTGTTGACTGGGCGCAAAAAACCGCCACTTTTCGGTTGAAAAGCGGCGGTTTCTTCTGGTTGCGGGAGGAGGACTTGAACCTCCGACCTCCGGGTTATGAGCTGCTGTCAGTTTGTCCATCTGCTGCGGTTTAAGGGGTTTCGGGCGCTTTTTGGCCCAAAATCGTCCAAACCCGAAGGTTGTGTGCTCTCCGCTCCACAGCGATTTTCGGCAATCTGGGTCAGATTTTGGGTCAGGGAAGCGGGCCCCCACACAGCCGGTCATATCTGCGTATTCTTCGTAAAATTTCTCCGATTGAGTAAAATAAGAAAGATTTTATCCAAAGGAGGGTCCAAAATGGAACATCGGATTATGAACAGGAAGGCTCTGAAGGCGTTCGCCCGGGCGCTGTTGGAGCAGGAGCGCAGCTCGGGTACCATTGAGAAGTATTTCCGGGACGTAAGGGCGTTTACTGTCTGGCTGGGCGGGGCGGAGGTGACCCGGGAGCGGGCAGCTGCCTGGCGGGACAGTCTGCTGGAGCGGGGATACGCCCCGGTGACGGTCAATTCCATGGTGGCGGCGGTGAACCAGTTTTTTGCCTTCCTGGGCTGGGAGGACTGCAAGGTGAAGGCCCTAAAAATCCAGCGGAAGCTGTTCCGGGACGACCGGAAGGAGCTCACTCGGGAGGAGTATCAGCGGCTGTTGGATAGTGCCCATGAGCTGGGCCGGGAGCGGCTGGCATTGCTGCTGGAGACCATCTGTGCCACCGGAATCCGGGTGAGCGAGGTAAAGTATATCACCGTGGAGGCCGCCCAGCGGGGTCGGGCGGAGATCTCCCTGAAAGGGAAGCTGCGTACCATTCTCCTCCCCGGCAAGCTGTGCCGGAAGCTGAAAAAGTACGCCAGACAGCAAAAAAACGCCTCCGGCGAGATTTTTCTCACCAGAAGCGGAAAGAGCTTGTCCCGGCGGCAGATTTGGGCGGAGATGAAGCGGTTGTGCAAGGTGGCAGGGGTGGCCCCCAGCAAGGTGTTTCCCCACAACCTGCGGCACCTGTTCGCCCGAACCTTTTACAAAGTGTGCCGGGATGTGGTGAAGCTGGCCGATGTGCTGGGCCACTCCTCCATCGAGACCACCCGGATCTACCTCATTTCTACCGGCGTGGAGCACATGAAAATTTTAAGCCGGATGCGTCTCATCCAGTAGGACAAAATGAGTGTTTAGGACGCGCCGCGACGGCTGAGTCTGCTCTGAATCCGTTTCATTTTTCGCCAGGACGTTAAAAAACGGAAAGAAATGGCAAAACGGGCGTGAAAGCCAAGACCGCTTGAGCAAGGTTTTTTCAAGCGGTCTGATTTTTACGCCCAAAATTGCAGGAACACCTTGAAATCTTTCAAGCTTCGTGCTACAATTCAGCTAACCATATGTAAGGATTTTGTGTTTTTTCGCGCTCAGAAAGCAAAACACTCATTTTGCCTACAACGGGAGGAGATGAGGACGATGGAGGCGCTGCTGGACCCGGCGGTGGAACGCCGGGTGCAATCCCCGCCTCGTGCGGGACCTCCGGGTCTGCGGCTGACCCCGGCGGACTTGGAGGCATATCTGGACAGCCTGTCCCAGCAGGGACGGGGACACGATACCTTGGCGACCTACATGCGAAATGTCCACGCGCTGTATGACGGGCTGCCGGAGGACAAGACAGTCCGACCCGGCACCCTGGCGCGGTGGCAGAGGACGCTGCTGGAGGGAGGGTACTCCCCCCGGACCGTCAATGTCCGCATGTCAGTGGCCAACAGCCTGATGGCGTTTTTGGGCCGCAGGGACCTGCAGTCTGTAGGGTCTCTGGAGGTAGACGACGTGCAGCCGGAGCTGACCCGGACGGAGTATCTCCGTCTGCTCACCACTGCCCGGGCGCTGGATAAAGAGCGCCTGTATCTGCTGGTGAAGCTCTTCGGCTGTACCGGCCTGCCCCTGCAGGAGCTGCCGCGGGTAACGGTGGAGGCCCTTACCGAGGGCCGGGTCATCGTCCGCAGCTGCGGGATTGTCCAGCTGCTCCACCTTCCGGACTTTTTGCGGAAGGAATTATTGGCCTACGCCCGGCGGGAGGGGACGGCTTCCGGCCCCATTTTCCATACCAAGAGCGGAAAACCGCTGGGGCGTACCGCCGTCACGGACAGCATCAAGCAGCTGTGCCGGGACGCCCGGGTACCGGAGGAAAAAGCCAATCCCCGCTGTTTGAAGCGGCTGTGGCAGAGTACTCAGGACGGCATTCGCACCCAAATCGACCTGCTGGTGGAGCAGGCCTGCGACCGGCTGATGGAAGCGGAACAGCTTACCGTCGGCTGGGATGTAGGTAAGGGGGTGAGTGACGTGTGATGTGCTCTTCCCCGCCTCTGCGATTATGAGGCGACCATTTCAAACAGTAAGGAGGAACGGGTAAAATGAAAAAAAGAATCTTGTCGGCACTGTTGACATCTTGTATGGTGCTGACACTGCTGCCTGTTTCGGCATTGGCGGCACCGGCAAATGAGACTGGGGCTCAGTTCTCAAATACAGCAACATCTGAGCAGGAACAAAAAGAAATCATCATGAATATCCAGTTTATTTGCGACGACGAAGTCGTAAAAGGTGGTGACTTCTTTGTTCCTGCGGGCGTTCAGAACTACTCTGTGCTAAAGGAGTATGTGCCCGAAGGATACCAAATGACCGCGTCCGGCGACTTTATGGCAGAGGCTGACGCAACGCTGGCTATCAACGTCGAGAAGATTGCCCCTGAAGCAGTTATTATGAACATCCAGTTTAAGTGCGGTGATGAAGTCATTGCCGGCGGCGATTACTTTGTGCCTGCCGGAGTGCAGAATTACTCCGTGCTGGAGCAGTATGTGCCTACTGGCTATAGGATGACCGTGTCCGGCGACTTCATGGCTGAGCAGAACGGTAAGCTGGAGATCGGCGTTGAGAAGGTTATGGCCGATACCGACGTCATCATGAACATTGCCTTCAAGACCGCTGATGGTACCTTTGTTGCCGGCGGCGACTACTTCGTGCCTGCCGGCGTTCAGAACTACTCCGTGCTGAAGCAGTATGTGCCCGAAGGGTACGAGATGACTGTGTCCGGCGACTTCATGGCCGAGGACGGCGGCAAGCTGGTTGTCAACATCGAGAAGATCAGCACCGACGTTATCATGAACATCCGCTTTGTGACCGTTGACGGCGAGTTCGTCGCTGGCGGTGACTACTTCGTACCTGCCGGCGTTCAGAACTACTTCGTGCTGAAGCAGTATGTGCCCGAAGGGTACGAGATGACTGTGTCCGGCGACTTCACCGTCACTGCGGGCGGCCAGGAGGACATCACCGTTGAGAAGATCAGCGAAGATGTCATCATGAACATCCGCTTTGTGACCGTTGACGGCGAGTTCGTCGCTGGCGGCGACTACTTCCTGCCTGAGGGCATCCAGAACATGAGCATTCTGGAGCAGTACGTGCCCGAGGGGTACAAGATGATGGAGTCCGGTGACTTCACCGTCACTGCGGGCGGCCAGGAGGACATCACCGTTGAGAAGATCAGCGAAGATGTCATCATGAACATCCGCTTTGTGACCGTTGACGGCGAGTTCGTCGCTGGCGGCGACTACTTCCTGCCCGAGGGCATCCAGAATTTTGAGATTCTGGAGCAATACTTGCCCGAAGGCTTTAAGCTGATGGAGTTCGGCGATCTTTTCGTAACTGATGGCGGAAAGGAGGATGTTACAGTCGAAGAAATTAAAAGTACTATTCCTGTAAATGTAAGATATTGGGACACTGTCAACAACACTCAGGTGGGCGAGAGCTTCACAATCACCGTGGACGCCGACGCCACCAGCGTAAATACCAGCACCTTCAAGGATATTCCCGCCGGCTATGAGCTGGTTTGGACTGGTGACCTGCCCATCGTGGACGGCTGGGTCTGGGTTGAGGTTCGTCCTGTGGACGCTGAGACTAAGACCGTAGGCCTGAACTACTGGGACATCGTCAACAACAAGCAGGTGGCCGAGGGCTCCCTCACCGTGGCTGCCGACGCCACTATGGTAAACACCAGCACCTTCAAGGACATCCCCGCCGGCTATGAACTGGTCTGGACCGGCGATCTGCCCATCGTGGACGGCTGGGTCTGGGTTGAGGTTCGCCCCGTGACGGCTCCCCCTGTGGAAAAGACCTTCACGGTGACCTTTGACAGCAACGGCGGCAGCAAGGTTGCCAGCCAGACCGTAAAAGAGGGGGAGAAGGTGGCCAAGCCTGCTAACCCCACTCTCAGCGGATATACCTTTGAGGGCTGGTTTGTGGATAAGGCCTTGAAGACCGCTTACGACTTTAATACTCCTGTCACGAGCGATATCACGCTGTACGCCAGCTGGGACCGCCGCAGCAGCGGCGGAGGCGGAGGCGGAGGCGGCGGAAGCTCCTCCACCAAAAAGTACATCATCACTGTGACCTGCGGCGAAGGCGGCGAGATCACCCCCGATGGCGGTTCCGACAATGAAGTCGAAGTGCGCAAGGGGAATGACCAGACCTTCCGGATCTCTGCAGACAACGGTTACCGGATCTCCGACGTCCTGGTGGATGGCGAGAGTGTGGGGAACGTGGACAAATACACCTTTGAGGATGTAGATGAGGACCATGAGATCGAAGCTATCTTTACCCGCAGAGCCGCAGATCCCAGTGACAGCGGCACCGACCGTTATCTGAACACCAAAGACCATGTTCAGTATATGACCGGCTATCCGGATGGCTCGTTTGGCCCTGGCCAGAATATGACCCGTGCGGAGGCCGCTCAGATGTTCTACGCACTGCTGTTGGACCAGAATGTGCCTCACACGGTCAGCTTCTCCGATGTGCCCGCGGATGCGTGGTATGCGGAAGCTGTAAACACCCTGGCCTCTCTGGGTATGATCAATGGCTATCCCGACGGGACCTTCCGTCCGGACGCCCCCATCACCCGGGCAGAATTCTGCGTTATCGCCTTGGCCTTTGCCTACGAGCCGGAGGATTTCGACTGTAACTTCCGGGATGTGTCCACCAGTGACTGGTTCTACGACTATGTGGCCCAAGCCACCAGCTACGGTTGGATTTCCGGGGCTGACCGCAGCTTCCGTCCCAACGAGTGCATCACCCGTGCGGAGGTCTCCGTGATCGTCAACAACATGCTGGGGCGTGCAGCCGATGAGGACTACATCGACCGGCATGAGGACGAACTGAACACCTTCCCGGATGTAAAGCCCTCCCATTGGGCGTACTACTCCATCATGGAGACGGCCAACAGCCACGACTACACCAAGAACAACGGAAATGAGAACTGGCGCTGAGCGCCCAAGCTCTGTCCTGACGGACTTGAGGTAAACAGGACCGCCCGCCCCAATGGGATGGGCGGTCCTCTTGCGTTTTATGGTTCAAAACCTGTACGAGGAAGCAATTTTACCCACCCTTAGGTGGGGCAAGCAGAGCGTCTGGCTTGCCGCAAGCGGCAGCCGACGCAGTTTCCGGGCGGAAGCCCGGACCCACTTTATCGATAGAGAACAAAAAACTGCGGTGCCCTGTAGGACACGGAGCGAAATCCCGCCGTGCTGCCCCTGTGCGGCTTTGTGTGAGACGATTGGGCGCAGGACAACCGTGTACCAACAAGCGCCGGCATGAAGCCGCTGTGCAGCTCTTGTGGGCGAAAGGCGGGAACAGAAAGTTAGCGCCCAGAGGACTCCGTATTTTCCATTTTTGAAGCGAATTCTGATTCCTA
>OLRU01002315.1_pt1 | contig 13679 bp, 8 predicted proteins | sample 1672961 | NCBI WGS metagenome assembly OLRU01 (sample SAMEA3136741, study PRJEB25190) | human gut metagenome | biome: human gut; feature: human-associated habitat; material: faeces | place: Austria | collected 2013 | reverse complement strand
GGTCCCGCGCGCCCACGCCCGCCGGGTCCAGCGTCTGGAGCAGGCTCAGCCCCTCCTCCAGCACCGCGGCAGGCAGTCCGGCCGCCTGGGCCAGGTTTTCCACTTCCTCCCGCAGATAACCGGACTCGTCCAGACAGGCTGCCAAAAATTGAGCGCCCCGGAGCACCAGGGTAGGGGCCTGGCTGCGCTCCAGCTGCCGGGACAGATGGAGCAGAAGGGTGTCCTCCAGTCCGCCGTCCGTCCCGATCCGGGCCAGCGGGTCCAGCTCCTCCCGCTCCGCCGCAACGTACTGCCGGTTCTGGTTGTCCTGGTCGGCCAGTGACTGCATCCGCCGCCACAGCTCCTCCCCCTCGTCCTGCCGCTCCTCCGGCTCGGACAGCTCGGCGGCGGGGTTTTCCTGGACCAGCTCCTGTAAATACGCCTCCAGCTCCTGGGCGCTCATTTGCAGGAGCTCCATGGACTGGAGCATCTGCGGCGTCAGCTTCAGCTCCTGCTTCTGTGTCATCTCCAGCTTCACCGTGCTCCCCCCCCCTCCTGATTTGTCAAATTACTCCAGCTATTTCAGGCAAAACTCCATATTTTTCACAAAAACAGCAAGGCCAGTATAGCATATCATGGAGAAAAGCGCAAGAAAGAGGCGCACCGCTGCGCCGTTCTCCGCGCCCGGAGCGGCGTTCTCAAAAGGGGGGCTCAGGAAACCACAGGGCCGTTGCAAAGTAAAATTTCTATGATATAATACCAGATGGACAACTGGTTTCCAATCGATATACAGCGATAAGGAGGGTTCCTGTGGCACGAAACGTAGACCTGCTGGAGGGCTCCATCGTCGGGGGCCTCACCAGCCTGGCGCTGCCGATTATGGCGACCTCGCTGATCCAGATGGCCTATAATATGACCGATATGATCTGGATCGGCCGACTCTCTGCGGACGCAGTGGCGGCGGTGGGGGCGGCGGGTATGTATCTGTGGCTGGCCAACGGGCTGGCCATGATCCCCCGGCTGGGGGGACAGGTGAAGGTGGCCCATGAGCTGGGGGCCCAGGATCCGGAGTGCGCCGCCGGTTATGGACAGGCCGCCTTCCATCTGGGGGCGCTGCTGGTCGTCCTGTTCACCGCTATGTGCGTGTTCCTCAACGGACCGCTGATCGCCTTTTTCAAGCTGAACAGCCCTCAGGTCAACGCGGACGCCCGGATCTATCTGGTGATCGTCGCCCTGGGCTTTCTGTTCTCCTTCTTCAACCAGATCTTCACCGGCCTGTTTACCGCCATGGGCGGCAGTGTGGTGGTCCTGCGGTCCACGGCGGTGGGACTGGTGGGCAATATCCTGCTGGACCCCCTGATGATCTTCGGGGTGGGCCCCTTTCCCCGGATGGAGGTCGCCGGAGCGGCGGCGGCCACCGTGCTGGCCCAGGCCATTGTGACCGCCATGTTCCTCCTCGCCGCCCGGCGGGAGACCATTCTCTTCCCCCACATCCATCCCTTCCGGCCCAGCCAGAGGCGGACGTGGCTGGAGCTGCTGCGGATCGGCCTTCCGGTATCTATCCAGAGTATGTTTTTCTCCAGCCTCTCCATGTTGATCGCGCGGATCGTGGCCGGATGGGGAGATGCGGCCATCGCCGCTCAAAAGGTGGGTACCCAGATCGAATCCATCTCCTATACCACGGCGGAGGGCTTTGCCACCGCGGTAAACGCTTTCATTGCCCAGAACTTCGGCGCCCGCAGGCTGGACCGCATCCGCAGGGGATACTGGACGGCTGTGGGGATGATCGTCGCGTGGAGCTGCTTGACCACCGTGATGCTGGTGGTGTTCCCCGCGCCTCTGGTCCGGGTGTTCATTCAGGAGGAAGAGGTGGTCCGCACCGGCGTGAGCTATCTGCGGATCATGGGATATTCTCAGATCCTCATGTGCCTGGAGATCACCTCCTCCGGCGCATTCCAGGGCCTGGGGCGGCCCATGCCCCCAACGCTGGCCGGGGTCATCGGCAATGCCGCCCGCATCCCCATGGCCATCCTGCTCAGCGCCACCGTGCTGGGATTGGACGGTGTGTGGTGGAGCATCAGCATTTCCAGCATTGCCAAGGGCCTTGTGGTGTTTGCCTGGTTCGTGGTGGTCCTGCGCCGCTGTACCCGGGACGGCGATCTTGGAACGCCCCAATTCGTCCGGTGAGGAAGCGTTCCGGTAAAACCTTGACACGGGACGGCGTCCATTTGCCCCGGACACGGGAGCGATCGAAGGGCGGAGGCCGCCTCCGGCGGCCGGAACAAAAAAAGAAAGACACGACGGAAGTGCTCCATCTCATAGGGAAACGAAGTGAACCCCCAGGGGCACTACCGGTACGAAACAAACGGAATAGCCGCAAGCTATCGTGTGATGGCTTGCGGCTATTCATATTATAGGCTGTCTAAAATCGTTTTTAATGCATAGGGTTTAGCATATTTCAAATGCGCATCACTCACAAAAATGGTGTTTTCTTCTAATGGCTTTGTCCACATAGCCGGATATACTACTACTTTCTTTTTGCTATAGCGCCCCTCTGCCCAAACTGATTCGTGATTAACATCGATATGTATGCCGGAAATCTGGAGAATTTGTTCCAAGGATTTCAAAAGATACTGCTGTTTTTCGTATGGGATTGCAGATACTCTTGCCCCTGTTTCTCCCCAGTTCAATAAATCAAGTGCGGCCTTACGATCGAGAACGCTGTGGATGTATTGATTTCGATAGTGCTTTAGACACCTGTGGCAAGCACTGTCACAGGTACAGCTTTCGAGAAGTTCTCGAGTTTTGGTAAGTAGCTGTCGAATAGAGGATTCAATGCTAACAGCATAACCTGCACCACTTGAAAGGCTATCATACAAGTAGATATCAACGAAATCTCCATTGCGATTTTGTCGAACACGAAAACCAGTCACAAGCTCTGTAAATTCAATGTCCAATTCCTGACATGCTGCCAAGCGCAGGCCTTCTGCAAGAGACTGTCCAGCACGGTTAAGCCAAGAATTCCTGGTGGGATTAATATCGATCTGCTGTCGATCCAAAGCAAATTCCAGAACAAGCATATCTGTAACAAAGTCATATCCAAGATTCACATTGATTGTATCGCTATGCTTGCAACGTGTTTTGATGAATTTGGATCTATACGGACGCAAAACATCCTTAAGAACCGCGGGGTCATCTCCGGGCATTGCAGCACCGCAGTCGCAGCAGATTGTGAATCCCTTACCACTAACACCATTGTTAAGCATGATGATTCGCTGATTGGGACGAACAGCCATTCGGATGTTGGCACATCCATTAACCGCCGTAACATCATCTGCATCGGGTAGTGTGGAATATAGAGGTTGCTGAGTTGCTGAGTATTCTTCATTCAATTGTGCCGTTTCAATGGATGTGGCATTTCGTGGTGCGAATCCCCATGGGCGTAGCATTGGCAACATATTTGTCAATGCTTTATTGCCGCAGAAAGGACAAGTATCAGGGTTATCCTCTTCTAAGCCAAACCAACCACACTGACTGCAGGTACGAATGCTTTTTCGGTAGCTTGCATCCTGAATAAATGCTTTGGCTGGAGATGCAGCAGTTCTTTCGCTCCGCTCTCCTCCGGGATAATACAAACCACCAATCTGGTAGGTCGTCTTATCAACAACAATCGCTCTGCCAGGCGCATATTCACCAATTGCAACATCCAACCCTCGTTCAACCTGATATTTTACCTTCCCGCTGACATCGGAAATATATGTGCTAACAACATTTTTGGGGAAAGAATAGGTAGGTATAACACCCTCTTCATAAAGCGCATCCAAAAGCGATTTTTTCCCAGAATCACTGCTATCATCTGTTTCAAACAATTCAGGATGATCATCTCGTTTTTGCTTCAGCGCCGACAGAGATTTTTCAAGTTCACCTTTGTAGCTATCTAATGCACCTTTGGAGCTAACGGGCACAAGAATATCATCTTTGCTAATTTCAAAGATTGCCAAAAAGCTGCTGAAAGGCTGTAGGTGTTCATCCAGAAATTCAATGGCAGGGATAGCATCCAAACTGTTAGACTTCTCTCTCAGATAGGTTTGAAGTGCAACCATACCAAGGTGGCGCTGGGTAATTTTCTCACTGCTGATATCAATCCACGGTCTTCTGGGATTGCCTCTGAACATTGGTACTGGGTTGGAAAAGTACAAGGAATCATGGGGGCCATCCTCGCAAAAAGTAACAATCGTAGACAGACTTGAACCGCGACGGCCAGCACGACCAGCACGTTGCTGATAATTCTCACGCATAGGAGGAATATTGCGCAAACCGACAGCAACCAACGATCCGATATCGATACCTACTTCCATTGTAGTTGTGCTGCTCAGAATATCTACAGGCGCCTCGCCGTTCTGCAAAAAATCCTGGAAGCGAAGTTCATACTGCTCTGTCCTGGACCAGAGTTCATCCCGCTGATCTTTATGGGAAAGTTGGGCAGTATGTTCTTCAGTATCAATTACACGAATGGTGTCACCTTGAAGCGCATCCTCAATGGGCTTGCGCCAAAAAGCCAATGCATCAATTTCTTCCGTTGTCATGGGATGAATCTTTTCGCACTGACAACTTGGGCATTTCCCCTTTAATAAATACGGCGTGAGCTCTGAGCAGCGTTCACAACGGAACCACGTGTGTTCTAAATCAAAACGCGGTTTTATACGAGAAAGATCAATATAATACTTTCCGTTGGAAGACGAACCTTCGTCCATAAATGTTTCCCGCAAAATCTGGCTCCACTTTGCAGCAACAGAATCATTATCGCTCCATCCCATTATTTCGCGGATATCGGTCGAAAACTTTTTGCTCTTATCAATGCCATATCCCACATAGTTTGGCCGCACTTTTTCACGAATCACATCCGGGATGGTATGTCCAAGAATCACGGAAGTATCACAAGTTGAAAGAATCCATGCATTAAAGAATTCCATGAATTCTTCCTCACTTATTTCGATGCCTGCTTCCTCTAACGCATCAAGTGCATCCCATTTTGCGGCATCCGTAGGCTCTATCCAACTGAGGGCTGAATCAACCAGCGTATTATATCCTCCACAGTAAAAACGAATGAGCTGTTCCTTCATTTGGGTAGGCGCATTATCAATAGTAAAGCGAGGAGTGTACTGTTGCCCACGTTTCTTTGCACGTGTGTAATTCTTCAGTGCCTGTGTTCCATGCTCAATTAACCGTTCTCGTTGTTTTTCTGTCTCGCTATCATGGAAAATTTGAACATGATGCTCTACAGCCACCATTGCAAAGTAGTCATAGAAATAGTTCATGGACTGCTCCGCAACTTCATGTTCCATTCGATCAATGGCAAGCACCGCAAGCTGTCGGGCCGCAGTTATATCAGATGCGTCAGACATATCTCTTGCCAGTTTAGCTGCACGTTGACGGCTATCCGAGAAAAGCAGAACTTTCCGCCCTTCGTTCGGAAGTCGATCGGGATCGCCTGTTTTCCCTGGAACCGCGGGTTGAGCTTGGAATTGTGCTTTAATCAGATTGAAGAAGGACTGGTTGCCTCTTGTACTAAAAGAGGTCAGTTGCATCTTAGATAGTTCATGCCGACAATGCGGGCAGGTGGAAAATGTCAGAATATCCGGTCTGGCCTTTGCTGGGAAGCCGCTATAATACAGCTTCCTGATGCCCTGCTTTCCATCCAGGGAATCATCAGAAAAGTCGATGAAGCCGCTTTGAACATCCAAATAGCAAGGCGAAATTTTATTCTGTCCTTGACGTTCTGGTAATCGATAATCTGCGGACGGAATGAAAAGATGTATTTCTTTAACCTCATTTTCATTTATCATACCAGGTTGGTGCCAAAGGTATGTACGTCTTCTGGCTTCAAAATCTTGCTTCAGCACAAAACCTCTGAAGAAAAGACTACCGCACCGGCGATCATTGTATAACTCATAAATTGTGCTTCCGCATTCTTTGCAAGTAAGGTTACCATCCGAAAAATAGACCTCACCCAATGTTAATCCGTTTTCCGTGTGTGAATGAGGACATTCTGGATTAGTACAAGCGTAAACGCCCTTGATTCCACGAAAAAGCATATGCATTCTTGCTGGAAACAAAACGCTTCCACTTTCGCTTCGCGCTAAAGGTGCGATCGAAAGCATAACACTGACAGCGTGCAGGGCATCTTCTGAACTATTATCAGGAAAGATAGACTCCGCTAATTCTTGTAAAGAGACTGCTGTTCCGCGGCAAAGTTTGAACATTTGGCAGAATGGTACATAGTCTACCAAATGGTCGTATAGCCATTGGTATGCATCTTCAGAGGAAACGAATGGAGCAGGACTATTGGCAATACCTATCCAAAATCCATTGAGTGCCATAAGACGCTCCGGATCATCGCCTTCAAACGCATCCGGAATAGAGTCTTTAAATTTACTGAAGGGAATATGAACTGCACTTCCGCTACCTATTTCCTCTCGTTCGCCAGTGAGATAACAGAACGGATGCATGTCGTCAGATGCAGTCAATTCATTTGCAAATGTCCTGACGGCCAACCTGTCATTCTCGTCATTGTTGGGCATACTTGCAGTAGTCAATATAAATTGAACTCTACTGCGATCAATGCCCAAACGATGGAATAAACGCCGGATGAGCAATGATACCTCGCCGCCTGCAGAACCACGATACATATGCGCTTCATCGATGACGAATAGAAGCTTATTATTCGGATCTACATTTAGCCATGCCTGAGTATCTGACCATATTTTATGTTCTCTGGGCCGAAGAAGCATATATTCAAGCATGGAGTAGTTTGTAATCAAAATATCGGGGCAGAATTGCTGCATTTCAAAACGAGTTACCAGTTCTGCATCCTCATCGTTCGGAATATGTTTTCCGTTATAGAGTTTTTCAAGGAATTCATCAAAATTTTCTTTGGCCGGTAGTTTTCCGTCCTTAATGAGTTTATCTAAAAAAGCTTTTTCTTCGTCGTTTTCAGGATTGACCATATGAGAATATGTTGCCGCAAGTGAACGGTCCTCACTACGTCGGGGCTCCTTACCTGCATAAGGAGTTCTGCCGGTATACATGCCGAATTGAGGCCGGCGGGAATTATTTCCACATGAGGCGCGGAATATATTTATAAAGCGGTGGTCTGGATCGCCAATCAAACGACGCAAACGACTAATCTGGTCAGAAACCAGGGCGTTCATAGGATACATGATAATCGTTCGGACACCACGCATAGCCCAACTATCAGGGTTATTTCTTGCTTCTGAAGCAAGTTTTGCCATCAAGGGCCACATAAAACATTCCGTCTTACCAGAGCCTGTACCTGTTGACACAAACAGATCCTGACCCTCAAATGCCGCTTCCAAAGCGGAAATTTGGTGACAAAAAGGTGATGGGTATACGCCAAGATTGGCGTCTGATAGCGCCTTAAAATACTCTTTCAGCCAATCAGGTAACTTGGGAGATGACTGGATTCCGTTTGTCGTACTTTTGTAAGCAGGTGATGATTCAACATACGGTTTTTGATAAAGAACACCTTCTTGATTCAGCTTATTTTGTGCAGCAGACAGCAAGATAGGTGACTTCCCAAAATATTGAGACTTTATATAGTTTTCCAGAGCTTCACGCAGTTGCAAGTGAACTCCGTTTGCACCATTGGACATAATCATTCCTCCACAAAGCAGTAACCCATTGATTCCAACTCATGTTTGAACATAGGATAGATTTGCCTTGCCATCATTCTTGTAAAGACTTGGGGCGTTTTTGATGTAAAATCATATCGCACAGGCCAGCTATAGAGTTTGAAGAAGTTTTCTTCCGAAGGTGGCAGACGATAACCAAGTTTAATTTCTACCAGACTTCCCCTTGCCTTCGTTTTGATTTCTGGAAGTGTTCCATGTTTTTTTAGAAGTGATATTGCAATCCTTCTATATTCGCCGTGGTTGCCTGGAATATTCGAAAAATAGTCCCGCATTCTCCATTCTGGAATCGGTGTATTCAGAAATACCCCATTACTGTATCGATAAAATACAAAAATTTTATTTGGTTCACCATATCTTGCAAGGGATATATGGTCATTTTTTTCGGGAATCTGTTGCCAATACCCCCATTTAAATGGAGGATCAAGCCGCAGAAACTCTGAGTTATCTGGCCATTCTATTTGTTCCCATTCGCAATGCGCCAGCAGTTCTTCGAGATAGCTTTCAAACGACTGCTTCTGCAAACCAAACATTGATGATATTGTCCTGTCGGAAGTTGAAGTTTGAACGGAATAGAAACCCAATCCGCTCATAAATAACTTCAAGTCAGGTGAAATACCTCTGTAAAGAACAAGATCCCCATTTCCTCCAGTTGCAAGAGCGGCTGGGGATATTTGATAAGCGGAATGATAAAAGAACCCATTTCGCAGATAGATAGAGTACATTTCCTCAATCAGATCCGTCTTGTCATGCGGGAGGAGAAATCCAATCTTCGGATAAATGCCTTCATAAGCATCAAAAATCTGGCCAATTCTGCTTTTGAAGTGCTGAATAGAAACTGAACCTCCATCCTCGGTGTGATCCCAAAGCGAAGCGAGAGCCATTTGCCCAGCAACACTATAAACGACCCGACAAACCCATTCGTTGTCATCTGACTGCGGAATATTTAATTGCCTTCCAATTGAAACAATTAGGTCGTTTATCATATCGTTCACTCTTCCTCAATATATCTTGCAACTTCAGCTTTTACCGAACTGGAGATTCCGCTCTCGCCTTCAATAACATCCTTTAAGACATCCAATCTCCCGGTAAGTACGCAGAGAGGAAGCACACCAAAGAGCAGTTCCAAGTCCTTATCTTTTGCGGGATTCTCCAAAATGCATTTTGCATCGGACAGGACACGAGTTAACTGGCCCAATAGGAGTTTGCTAAGGCCCAAACGCTTAAATACAGATATCCGGAGAGAATGTTTTTCCTCAGAAACATATGGTTGGAACTTCTCAGCGCGTTTACTTGGCCATGTCTCGAGAGCAGGTAAACTTCCTATAAAACATTCACTCAGGACGGGGAGCATGTAATTATAAAGGCCTTTCGGCTCAATAAGCATATCCTCGACATATGGATGGGTCCAGATTATCTGCTTTTTGAGTCTTGTAAACTTCTGTGGTAATGCATCCGTCCACCCTTTTCCGAACATATTTTGAACCGACACAATAGAATCGTCAGCCTCGCTGATTCTTTCCACTATAGAAAGGTCACATTCATCTCCTAAAGTCAATTGTCCTGCTCCGTTTGCGTACATCGAAACAGACAGCACCTCAGCAATATCCTGTCCCCCAGGGCCTGCAATCAAAGTTGGCACATTGTTGATATGGGTTGCATACAGAAAAGCAGTGAGCATTGAGCAGAAGTCTGGTTCAATGCTCAACGCACATGACAAATTCTGATAGATTGCATCATATTCATTTCGCCAGCTTTCTGCGAGTTCAATCTCCTCATCCTCATCAGAATATCGGCCACTGGCACTGCTGTATTGCCATGGGGCAGGGTGATTTCCATACGGCAAAGTTGCATTTGACTGAGGCAGAAAAACAGAAATATCCGCAATGAATCCTGCTATATCTTTTTGCGCGTCAGCAATTTTCTGGCGCACTGCGACCAGCGTTTCTTTTCCAATCGATTCATATTGCGCTATCTCTGCAAGTAACCGATCAAGTTCACCTTGTTTTGTGGCAATTTCTGCAAGTAGTTCACTATGCTGCTTTTTTGCAATGGATATTGTTTCTTCCATTTCTGAAACTTCTGCCTCAGCTTTGGCAATTTCAGCAGCATGAGAATTATGCCATTCCACGGATACGGCTTTTTCGCATAATTCTCTTAATTCATCGTGATTCTTTGCAATTTCAGCCAACACATTAACATCGATATCGCCGACTTTAGTCAATGCATCTGCTCGATTAACAAAATCATCAACTGTCTGTTTTGCTTGGTCCAGAGTACAATTTAGTTTTTGAACAATCGCGTCGTACAAAGATTCTCCGCAAATCTTCTCAAGAAGAAGTTTGCAATGTTTCCATTCAGCCTTGGTGGCACCAATACACTCCTTAAACAAAGGCCATGTGGTGCGTTCAAGAATGAGCGTGCGAATAACCTCGTCTGTATTTCCTATTGAAACATATCCAGAAGGCTCTCCCACCTGAAGTGTTTTTAGAAATCTTAGGTTACGATCATCCCAATTATAGATATCCCCGGAGGAAATTGTGTAGCTTGGCAGGGAGTAGACAGTTTCCGAAAGTTTTGCACATCGATCCGAAATGTTGAACTCATTTGCACGACACAGTACGCCTGCGAACTGCCCCCATTTAGGTTCATAGCAAAAAAGTGTATCGCAAAAGTAAGCTTGTGTACGAGCAGTTCCATTCTGAAGTTGTTCAACCACTTCGTCTAAAGACTTTGCCATAAGAACTACTACACGTACCGGCGAGTAGTCTTTGACATAGTACGACTGGACATAGTCAATTGCTGGGTTATCCCTATTAGGAATTGCTGTCCACTCCCAAATACCGACCGTTCCAAGCGCAGTAGGCCCATCGTTGCGGTACAGTCTATCTCTGTTTTCAAAATAGTTATCCGTCCGTTCCGACTTGAATGGTGTATGTAAAATATCATCTTCCACATCTGCTAAACGGTTCAGCCATATACGCCCTTCGTAATCTACTGTAATGTAGCACAGTGATGTGAAGGAAACTTCATTGTCAATCATCATTATCCCTCCCAGGATTATTTTGAATGGTTTTCCTGAGCAAATTTAAAGCTGTACGGGAAATTTCGCCTCGCCGCAAAGCCATGCAGAGCCATTTTTGCGTTTGGGGATATTTCGAGAATTTACTGACAAAACTTCCAACTGCATGCGTTACAGGAATCATCGGGCCAGAGCAAGCACTCAATTTTTTGACAAGCACAGCATCCAGCAACATAACATCCATGTTGACGGTTTCCTGCTCAAAACGAATGGAGCGAATGTAGTCGCAGCCTTGATAAAAATGTATCTCTGTGCCAAATGATAGTTCGTCGATTGTTAAATGCTCCTCGCCAGAAAGCTTGTAGATATATTCGGTCTTACCGTTTCTTTGAACCACAGCCTTCCCATCATACGGGCAATAAACTGATATGCACTTTAATTTAGGGAGTTTTGCATAGCTCTCTTCATTTAGCGTGTTGCCAGAATGATCAGATATGATTATTGCTGGTAACGGCGCCTTTTTGCGCAGGGGTTGCTTTACCAAATAGGAGAATCCCAATGCTCCAGACTTTCCAAGTGAGATTAACTGTTCTCTTTCCCTGGTATAGAGCTTGTATAATTTCCCGTCTTGAGTACCCAGCACATTCGCAGTTGCGGGGTATGATTTCAGTTCGGCATCATCACCGCATAAATAGAAGTAAAATTCCGCTGAGTTGTGGTATATAAAATACGGATCCTGGATGTATGCTGGCCATATAGGATAGAATTTGGTTGGTTTTTCAGTTAAGAAAATAGCATATTTAAGGAAAAACTTTGCGGAGCGTTCTGAAAACTTTTTAATGCGAATTTTATATAAATACCAACTATTGAAAGAGTTTGCGCGCGTTTTGGCTATTTCTATTGCTTCGATATCTGCAGGAAAAGTATATATTGGATGCCGTTGCAATAAATAATAGAAATTTCCGGCATACGCCTTTCCGCCAGATTGTAGAATCTGGCCAGTTCGTCCGTCAAAGAAGGAGCCAGCCTGGTTGATTCCCGGTATATTGTTGGACCAAAATCTTCTTAATTCGGGATTAGCATTTATGTATTCAACACAGTAAATCTGGCTTGGAATAGAGCCAACACTCAAGTAGGTGGTTCCAATCCGCTCAATTCGCTCAAACGAGTACTCATAAACTTGGTGTGAATCTCCGGCTATCTTAATTTTGTCGCAGTGTGCCTTGTTGTCTGGAGGGTAGAAGAACCCTAATTGTAGAGAAAATATCGATCCTGTTACAACAAGGCGCAAAGGCATTATATGGCTGTTAAGTGCTCGTAGCGATCGACCGTAGTTTGGATCAAAAGAGGCTTGGCGTTCGTCGCATTCTTTATTGGGAGAGGCCGGATCATGACGGAAGTGTTGAACATTCATACCAGGGACGGTAAGTAAAACATTTTGTGCACATAATTCACACACAAAATGGCCGCTTCGTGCTGACGCACCATAGGGATACATCTTGCAAGCCTCTTCTACCGTGATACGACGATATCCAATTTTAGAATCCCACACGCATACATGAGTTAATGGCATCCCTCGTCACCCTCGTTCTTGTTACAACGACTCGGAATTGTAAGCCGATGTGTCATCTCTGATAAAATCCATCATTTCTCCTGCATTACAATTCATAACATCTGCAATTTTAAGGAGAACCGATAGATTTACTTCTTGATTTTTGCGAAGTTTAGTGAAGGTAGCAGAAGAAAGTCCTGCACGCTTGCGTAGCTCAGCTTTGCTCATCTCTCGTTCAGCGCAAAGGACCCATAATTTTTTGTAAGTTACTTTCATGGTTTCACCCCGAATAAGAAGGATTTATAAAATTATACTACTACGAACCACATCTGTTTTCAACATATTTCGCTTTTTCGCGAGTTGTTTCGATTGCATGAATTAAAGTTATCGCGAATCTAAACGCTTTTTCTCTGCGAGTGATTTTTAAAATATTTTGTTGGCTATTCCCCTCGTTCTGTGGTATGGTGTGTTGCTACCAGGAGGTGCAACACATGAAAACATTACTCAAGGACCTGTACGACTGCTTTTATACCCCACCTGAGTTTTCGGAGCAGAAGCAGGAAGTGGAAGAATGCCACCAAGCACTGATTAAAGCGTTGGAAAAGCCGGAACGGCGGCTGGTGCTTCGAATCATGGATGCCCAGAGTCTGATGGCGGAGGAACGCTCCATCGACAGCTTTATCTCTGGATTTGAGCTGGCGTGGCAGCTCTCCATGGAACTGAATCAATATGAAAAAGAGCGCTCAGTCTCTCGCTGTACAGCGAAGAGATCGAGCGCTCTTTCCATGTCCGGAAAGGAGGAAGCAACATGAAGAAACGAATCATCACTGTCGCAGCGTTCGCCGCCTGTCTGGCCCTGTGTGCCGCTGTGTGGCCACGGAACGAACCTGCTGGGGAAACACCCGCACTGTCCACGCCAGCCGCTGTAATCGCCACACAGCCCGAAGCTCCGAAGATGCCGGAAATGAAAGAAGTTATAACGCCAGAGGAAGAAAAGTCGGAAGCAACACTGCAGGAACTGGTCGAGGAAGCTGACATTGTCCCGGAGCCATCGCCCGTTCAAACACCCCCAGAGAGTGAAGTACAGGCTTCCCCTGAACAGGATGCCACACCACAGCAAGAACCAGAGCCTGCCTCAGCTTCACATGAAAGCACTTCAGACAACATGGTCTATGTGCCGGGCTTCGGCTGGATAGAAAGCCAAGGACCCAACCATGCGGAATACGCCGAGGATATGTACGAGAACGGCAATAAAATCGGGATCATGGGATAAATGAAAAGCAGTACGGTATCAGGACAAAGCCTGGTGCCGCACTGCTTATTCTGCTTCCTGCTCCAATGCGTCGCTGAAAATCTCATGGACATGGATCAGAGAAACAACTTCACAGAGAAACCGCTCCGTCAGTTCCTTTTCGTC